>Ga0208375_1000597_pt1 | contig 50451 bp, 47 predicted proteins | sample RifOxyD1_FD_184038 | JGI IMG/M metagenome (GOLD analysis project Ga0208375, IMG submission 184038) | Soil microbial communities from Rifle, Colorado - Rifle Oxygen_injection D1 (SPAdes) | ecosystem: Environmental > Terrestrial > Deep subsurface > Rock core/Sediment | place: Rifle, Colorado... | reverse complement strand
GATTACATAATGTCTTATACTTCAATTCACCTGCGCCAGCATCTAGAATAGATTTACCAGATGGTATTTGTCCAATAGTTTTCTCTAACCACTTTTCTCTAGTTATACCATTTTTTCTCCCTACCTTGGTATATATTAAATTAGTGATGGTAGTTATAATACCATCTTTATCAATATCATTGAAACCAAATAATTTAAACAGGGAGTGTATCAGAATTTTTACTAATGACAAATGTTGTTTTATCATAATATAGTGATTATATCTTAATGTTTTATAAAAATCTAATATTTGATAGAATACACACATGTTAAAATCACTTAAGAGAATTGATATAGTATTAACTGTATATAATCAAGAAAGAATTATAGAACGTGTACTATATGGCATATTCAGAAATACTACCACACCATTTAATTTAATATTAATCTTTGTGGGATGTATAGATAGGACAAAACCAAGAGCATTAAGATATATAAAGAAATATAAACCTAGGATTATGATAAATTTGATAACCAAAGATATTCCTAATCTACATGAGACAAAATCAAATAATATAGGTTTTAGACTAGCCGGAGAAGATTATATGATTACCATTCAAGATGATATGGTAATAAATGAATATGGCTGGGAAAGAAGACTCACATACCCACTACGTAAATTTGATGATGTATTAGCTATTACAGCTAGAAGTGCACATAATATAGTAGAAATCAATAAAGATATTGAGGAATATTCTGAACAAGCAGCGAGAGAATGTAATACTCTTTCACGAGATAATTTTGCAGTAAGAGATATTATTAATCGTGGGCCAGTAGCTTTCAGAATGGATTATTTGAGTAAATTAAACTACCTCAATGAAGATTATGCTCCATGCAATCTAGATGATGCTGATATATCTCTGCGTGCTTGGAAAAAATATAAATGGAAAGTCGGAGCATATTGGATAGACTATATCTCTCGTAGAGAATGGGGTAAGACTAGAGAAAATAATGCTATAGGAATGGTAACAGTGAGATCTAATTCAAAAAATGCTGAGCAAATTAATTATCAACATGGGGATTATATTAATGGAAATATTAAGCATACAGAAAATATTAGAATAGACGAATCAGAAATTGACTATAAATCAAAAGCTGTCTTAAAAAGACCAATGTATATATTATTCTATCCAATAAGAATAACAAAGAAAGACATGAGGAAATCCATTATTAAAATTATTAGAAAATTAATTCCATAATTTATAAATTAAAAATATATGAAAAAAGCTCTTATAACTGGATCAGCTGGACTCATCGGATCAGAGGCAGCAATGTTTTTCTCAAATAATGGATATACTATAATCGGTATTGATAATAATATGCGTCAATCTTTTTTCGGTAAGGAAGCAAGTACTGAGTGGAATAGGAAAAGGCTTGAAAACAATTTGAAAGACCATTATATTCATCATTCCATTGATATTCGTGATAATAATAAAATTGAAAAAATATTTAAAAGACACACATTTGATATTATCATACATACAGCGGCACAGCCGAGTCATGATTGGGCAGTAAATGATCCCGTAACTGATTTTACAATTAATGCTTTAGGAACACTTGTTTTACTAGAAAATTATAGGAAATTTAATCCTAAAGCAACTTTTATATTTACTTCAACAAATAAAGTCTATGGGGATAGACCGAACACATTACCACTTATAGAAAAAGATACTCGATGGGAATTGGAAGAAGATCATCAATATTATAACGGCATAGATGAATTAATGAGTATAGATCAAACTAAACATAGTATTTTCGGTTCATCAAAAGTAGCCGCCGACATAATGGTACAAGAATATGGAAGATATTTTAATTTAAATACAGTAGTATTTCGTGGTGGGTGTTTGACTGGTCCAGCACATAGTGGCACCAAGCTACATGGATTCCTATCCTATCTAATAAAATGTATCTCCACCGGGAAAGAATATACGATTTTTGGATATAAAGGTAAACAGGTTAGAGATAATATTCATTCATATGATTTAGTCAATATGTTTTGGCATTTTCATAAAAAGCCACGTTCAGGTGAAGTATATAATGCTGGTGGTAGTAGAAATTCTAATATTTCAATATTAGAGGCAATTGAAAAGATAGAGAAGGTACTCAACAAGAAAGCTAATATAAAGTATATTGATAAAAATCGTATAGGAGATCATATCTGGTATATTTCTGATGTCTCTAAGTTCAAATCACATTATCCTGATTGGAAATATTCGTATAATTCTGATCAGATTATTGAACAAATATGTAAAGATGGTAATTTTTCTTAAACAGTAAAGATTTTTGCAAAAACAATCTGTATATGTAATAGTATAGGCAGATTAAACAGACAATAACCATCAATAATTGAAAGGTTGTCCAATGCACATAAAAAATTCAGGGGAACCAAGTATTCTACTCATGTATTCCCCACAGAGATTCGACAGACGTTTCGGTGCTGTAAAGCCTGAAGGTTCACTGGGACTGATCTACCTTGCAGGAGCATTGAGAAACAATGGCTATAGTGTCAAAATTCTTGATTGTTCTGTGGGTAATGATAATCATTCTCTTGAAGAAACATTCTTTCGACAGACGCCACTTGGAAATGGAATGACTAGAGTCGGCCTATCTATTGAGGAGATCATCCGACAGAGTCGAGATTACAGTGTAATCGGGATAAGTTCAATTTTCACTGCTCAGACAAGTATGGTAAAGGAAGTTATTTCTTCCATCAAACAAGCATATCCAGAGAAACTCATACTCATGGGAGGAGTAAACGCAAGAGCACAGAAGGAACTTTTTCTAAGCAGTGGTGCAGACATAGTGTTTCTCGGAGAATCTGAAAGGACGATTCTCGAAATCTGCAGTCTATTACGCCAGGGCATGAGAGACCTCTCTTCTGTTTCTGGTATAGCTTTCATGCTTGATGGTAAAGTTCGGGTCAATCCATCAGTATACGTGGAAACAAACCTTGATAATCTACCATTCCCAGCTTGGGATATGATGCCACTCAGTAAATACTGGCAGATTGCTAGACCTCATGGAGGCGGTTTCTCATCAGATCATCCAGTAGCGTACGCTCCAGCTATGACATCACGTGGATGTCCATTCGAATGTGATTTCTGTCATATCAAACTGGAAAAAAGTGGATCTGAATCTGGTAATCTCCGCCAATTACGACTGAAATCAATAGAGAGAGTCGTTCAAGAAATCGAAATACTCAGAAGTCTCGGGGTTGAGCATGTCTTTCTTGAGGATGATTCCCTTCTCGGTAGAAAAAGTAGAGCTTCTTCAATTTTCAGAAGAATCATCGATCTCAAAGTCAAATTAAGTGGTGTCAACGGTATCAATATTGCCCATCTCTGTACATCGAAAGATGGGATACAGGGTACAGTAGATGATGAAATTATGGAAACAATGGCTGAAGCAGGTTTCCAGAAATTTATGTTACCAGTTGAATCTGGATCACAAAGAATTATTGACAAATATGCCACTAAGAAACTAAACCTGTCGGTGCATGATATACCAGGACTCATACGTAAAGCAAAAAGTCTAGGTATGCATATTGGTGGCAATTACACATTTGGTTATCCTGATGAAACAGAGGAGGAGATGATGTTAACCTTCAAATTGGCAAAACGTCATATGGCAGATGGTTTAGACAATGCCAATTTCATGCTTATCACTCCTTTTCCGGGAACTGAGTTCTATGAGAGATCCAGGAGAGAAAATCTCTTGCTTCCTGAAATTGAGGTTGAGGATTATGATTGGATGAGACCAGTGATAAGGACATTGATTCCACATAAAAAACTCATGGGAATGATGGTTTCTGGATGGGAGGAGATCAATAGACCAGAGAGAATAGCACGTATTAGATCGCTTTCCCCTGATCATCTTGCAAAATAAAACTGTATGGCGCAGTCTCGCCATAAGCTAGTAGGTTCAATTCCTTCTGGCTTTTCTTTTTATAATTAAATCTACAATAGCTTTTTTAATACCATACTCTTTAGAGTAATTAGAAAAATTCTTACCTAAAATATTTAAAAACGGTTTCTTGATAGTTTCAATAAATGAATGACTCTTAATCCTCCAGGACATACTTATTGCTCTTTTATCAAATCTTAATGGATATTTCATGAACCAGATCAATTTGTCTATATAATTATTAGATACATAATCTATCTCTTCTTCCTGAATTAATATTTCTTCATTATGTTTTATACCTTTATCAAAATATTCCTTGAAATCATCATACAGGCGTACTTTATTTGTATATGCCATATCGAAAGCTTTCATTGTAGAATCAGAAGAATGAGTCTTACTCCATGCCTTATGAGAAAAGAAGTCTATCCAATAAGCTCCTACTTTCCACCTTTTATCTCTCCACGCCCGAAGTGATATTTCATGATCGTCAATAGCACATGGAGCATAATTATCATTGAGATAATTGAGATCTTTAAGATAATCAATTCTAAATGCAATTGGACCACGATTTATAGTATCTCTAATAGCGAAGATGTTCCTTGGCAAAGTCCCAAGCTCATTACCCTTTTGATTTACCAACTTCTGAACTCCATTATTAATACTTTCAATATTCTCTGCAATTCTAGCAGTTACCGCTAATACATCATCAAATTTACGGAGTGGATATGTAAGTCTTCTTTCCCAACCATATTCTTTTATTAACATATCATCTTGTACTGTGATCAGATAATCTGTTTTTGCAAGTTTAAAACAAACATTATTTGCTTTAAGTTCAAAGAGATTTGGAGTATCTTGTATTATCAATTCCCGCATAAGAGATGGTTTGGCTTTCTTTATATATTTTATAGTTCTTGGCTTTGTTTTATCAGAACAACCATCGAAGACTAAGACAAGGTTGAATGGTGTCGTAGTATTTCTGAAAATACCATATAGAACTCTTTCAATTATTTCTTCTTGATTAAATACTGATAAGGTTATATCTATTTCATTCAATAGCTTTAACATAAAAATTATTATATCATAAGACAATAATCGTCAATAAAAATATGTCCTTCCTCTTCAAAAAACTAGAAATACCAGATGTCATACTCATAGAACCAGCAATAATGACTGATGAGCGTGGTTTCTTCATGGAAACCTATAAATCAAGTGTTTTCAGAGAAAATAATATACCAAACTTCGTACAAGAGAATCATTCTTATTCCATAAAGAATGTCTTGCGTGGCCTTCATTATCAAATAGTGCCAAAAGCACAAGGTAAATTAGTAAGATGCATACAAGGTGAAATATTTGATGTTGCAGTCGATATAAGAAAAGATTCTCCAACTTTCAGGAAATGGGTTAGTGTAGTCTTATCATCAGAAAATAAAAAGCAGTTATATATTCCACCAGGCTTTGCACATGGTTTCTGTGTATTGAGCGATACAGCTGAAATAGTCTATAAATGCACCGAGGAATATTCCCCACAACACGAAAGGGGTATTGCTTGGAATGATATGAGTATAGGTATTGACTGGCCAGTAAAAAACCCTATTATGAATGATAAGGACAGGAAAAATCCTAAATTATGAAAATCAATCTTAAATCATATAAAGGTAAAAAGGTGCTTATTACCGGAGGTTTAGGCTTTATAGGCAGTAATCTAGCAATAAAGCTTGTAGAACTAGGTGCAGAAGTAACTATAATAGATAATCTAACACCACTCTATGGTGGTAATAAATTCAATGTTTCTAGTATAAAAGATAAAGTAAATGTGATAATAGGAGATATACGCGATTGGCAATTAATAGATAAGGTGGTATTAGATAAAGATATTATTTTCAATCTTGCCGCTCAGGTAAGCTATATAGATAGTATAGATATACCATTCGAAGATTTAGATATAAACTGCAAAGGACATCTTACTATACTTGAAAGTTGTAGAAAATTGAATAGAGAAGCTAAAATAATATTTTCTAGTTCTAGACTTGCTCTAGGTAAAATAGTGGAAAACCCCATAACAGAGAAACATCCTACGAATCCATTGAGTCTCTATGGTATACATAAACTTACAGCAGAAAAGTATTGTTATTTCTATCATAAAAATCATGGATTAAAAACTGTAGTATTGCGTGTTACGAATCCATATGGAGTAAGACAACAAATAAAACATAGCAAATATTCCATACCAGGATGGTTCATGCGTATGGCCATGGAAGGAAAAGTCATTAAAATTTTTGGTAAAGGAAATCAGAAAAGGGATTATATATACATAGATGATCTAGTAGAAGCTTTCCTATATACTGCTATATCTTCAAAGACTGATGGTGAAATATATAATTGTGGATCTGGTAAATCAATAAAATTCTATGATATGGTAAAAAATATAATAAAAATAGTAGAAAATGGTAAAATAGAATATGTACCTTGGCCGAAAAATTATGAAAAAGACGAAACTGCAGAAAAGAAAATTGAAACAGATACATCGAAATTATACAGAGCTACTGGCTGGAAACCAAAAATTGGATTGGAAGAGGGTTTAGAAAGAATGTTCAAATATTATAAGAAATACAAAGACAAATATATTCCAGAAGAATAATATGGTAATAGTAAAATTAACTGGCGGCTTAGGTAATCAACTTTTCCAATACGCACATGGAAGAGCTGTTTCTATTAAGAATAAAACTTCCCTTTTGCTTGATACGGTATGGTATAAGGGTCGAATAGATCGTAGCTATATGCTTGAAAATTTTAATATACAAGCAAAAATAGCTTCTAAATTAAATAATATAAGGACAAAACTATTTTTTCCAAAAAATTATATATTGGGTGATTTTCAAAGTGAAAAATATTTTGAGAATATTAAAGATATAATAAGAAATGAATTTACTCTAAAAAATAAGATTTCTGATAGAAATAAAGAAATCCTAGAAAAAATACAATCAACTAATTCAATAAGCATACATCTTCGTGGGGGAGATTATATAAGAGGTAAAAAAAGTGATTTCCATGGTACATGCTCTAGAGAATATTATAGTAAAGCAATAGATAAAATAAAATCTGAAGTTGATTCACCTTTCTTCTTTATCTTTACAGACGATATACCATGGGCAAAAGAATATATAAAGTTTCCAGAACCGAATATCTTTATAAGTGATAATAAAAATGAGCCTTATGAAGAAATGATACTTATGTCGTATTGTAAACACAATATAATAGCTAATAGCACATTCAGCTGGTGGGGTGCATGGCTAAATAATAATCTAGATAAAATAGTAATAGCACCTAGAAAATGGTTTAATGATAATTCTATAAATACAGAAAACATAATACCAGAATCATGGACACAAATATAAAGATAAAAAATATAAAACCGGAAATAAGTGTGCTTATGCCAATATATAATGGTGAAAAATACTTGAAAGAAGCTATAGACAGTATTCTTTCTCAAACTTTCACCAATTTCGAATTAATAGCGATAAATGATGGTTCAAAAGATAATAGTCTAGAAATGTTAAAATCATATAAAGATCCCAGATTGATCATAATAAATAATCCAATAAATAAAGGCCTTATAGGAAGTCTTAATATTGGTCTAGATAAATGCCGTGGAAAATATACAGCCAGATTTGACCAAGATGATATTTGTTTTCCTGATCGTTTTACTATCCAATATGATTTCATGGAAAAGCATCTGGATATAGATTTAGTAGGTGGTTGGACAGAATGTATAGATTCAAATAGTAATAGTCTAAAAATATCCAGAAATCCAGAAAATACATGGGTAATACGTTATGAACTTATATTCAATAATGTAATGTTCCATAGTTCAATATTTTTTAGAACTAATATAATAAAGAAAAAAGGCGGATATAGTGAACAATATATTCATTCAGAAGACTATGAGATGTATTCAAGACCGGGTAAGGAGCTACGATGTAGTAATATACAAAAACCATTATTTAAACTCAGAATTCATGGTGAATCTATAACTGGTAGTGGGAATACAAAACCTACAGTATATGCCAATGCACTCAATGTTTCATTTAGAAATATAAATCAATATATAGATTTGAATAGGGATGATTTTGAAATATTAAAAGACTTCCTTATAATTAAAAAACCTATGAAAAATATTACCGTAACAAAGGCAATGAAAACACTTTTTATCTTAAAAGAGATAACTAATAAATTCATCAAGAAAAATAGTCTGAATAAAGAAAATGTAAAAATGATAAAAGATAGATATAAAGGAAAAAGAAAAATGATATGGGAAAATTATTTTATAAGTAAATATCGTTCTATACTAGGATCATAATAAAAATATGAATAAAAAATTCCTAAAAAAGTTGACTCTGCATAATATCTTTATAAAATGGCCTAAAATATTTATTTTAGAAAAGATAAAAGAAAAAACTCGTAATACTTTCCTACGAGGCTTATTCTTCCATAAGAATCCAATAATTATGACAGATAAACATGGTATACGGTTTGTATTATACCCATGGGATAAGACCTCATTTGAAAAATTATCAACACATAGAATGTTCGATGCAGATTTCTTTGCTTTCAAGAGAATAGTGAGAGATGGAGATATGGTTTTTGATATTGGTGCGAATATAGGCTTACACTCTACAATATTATCTGGACTTGCAGGAAAAAGTGGTATTCTATATTCATTTGAACCGGTACCAAATACATTCAATCTTCTAAATGAAACTATGGCTTTAAATAATAACTTCAATACAAAGACAAGAAATATAGCTTTCCTAGATAAAATAGGTAAATTATCAATGAATATTTTTGATATTAATAATTCTTCATTGAATTCATTTGGTAATCCTGTATTTGGTAAAGTAAAAGCAATAGAAAAAGTGGATGTAGAAGTTGATACTATAGATAATTTCTGTGAAAAAAATAAAATATTAAAAATTAATTTTATGAAAGTGGATGTAGAAGGATTCGAAAAAAGTGTTTTCCTAGGAGCAAAAAAGATGTTGGGAAACAAACTTGTTGATTATTTATCATTCGAAATATCACAAATACCATTACAAGGCAATAATACGAAAGCGAAAGAGATATTTGATATTCTATTATCTTATGGATATAAGTCTTATAAATATAATATGGGTACAAGTAAATTCGAAGGTCCTTATTTTGATTCAAATGATTTTTATGAGAATTACTATGCATCATATAATGATTTAACAAAAATATAGCATGTTAGATACTCCCATAGCATTCATAATATTTAAAAGATGGAAAGAAACATCTTTAGTATTCGAAGAGATAAGAAGAATGAAACCTAGTAAATTATTCATAATAGCTGATGGTCCAAGAAATGATGAAGAGAAAAAACTATGCGAAGAAACAAGAAAAATAGTTGAAAAAATAGATTGGCAATGTGAAATATATAGGGATTATTCTAATAAAAATCTTGGGTGTAGAGAGAGAGTAGTATCTGGTCTAGATTGGGTATTCGAAAGTGTAGATAGAGCAATAATACTAGAAGATGATTGTTTACCCGATCAGAGTTTCTTCAGATTCTCCGAAGAACTTCTAGAGAAATACAAAGATAATGAGAATATTATGCATATAGGTGGAACAAATTTCCAACAGAATAATCCTAAATTTCTTTATTCAATCAGTAATGATAGTTATTACTTCTCGAATATTGCCCAGATTTGGGGCTGGGCTACATGGAAAAGAGCTTGGAATAAATATGATAAAAGCATGTTATCTTGGTCTAGAATAAAAAATCTATCTGAATTCAAGAGTTATTTCCCGAGTTTACATATATATCAATATTGGAAGGATTTTTTTGAAAAGATGAGTCAAAATAAATTTGATACTTGGGATATTGCCTGGACATATGCATGTTTTAAAGAAAAAGGATTATGTATAATGCCAAAAGTAAATCTAATAGAAAATATAGGTAGCAGTGATCAAGCAACTCATAAAATAAATAACCTAACTCATATATCAAGAGAGTCTATAGAATTACCCTTATATCATCCATCTACTATTATGATAAATTCAGATTATGATTTTTTCACTTATAAAAAAGTATATGGAATTAAAAATAATTTATTTAATTCAATAAAATCTTATATGAAAGAATACTTACCCTCTTTTTTTAAGTATATAAAGTTTCTCATGAAATAGATTCAGTAATGGAGAGAATAAATTTTCAAATATTGGTTGTAATATCATCGCTAACCTAGGGAAAGCCCAAAGTTTCGGTATGAAAAGACCATATGCTTTAGAATCTAGGATTTCAAACTTTTTCTTAATAAATTCTTCATATTTATTAAAATCCCAATAATCTTTATGTATTTCCCTACCTTTTAATCTTGCAAATAAAGAATTATTTGATGGTAGAGATAATACAACAATACTATTATCTCTAGTATATAAATTAATAAAATCGAACTCGTTATGAAATATTCCCGGACTCACGAAACCAATAGCTAGAAAGATATCGGCTTTTATATTCTCATTAAAATTATCTTTAATATAATACTTTACCATTTGATTAGTATTACTCTTTGCCTTATCTATCATGCCCGGTGATATATCTATTCCAATAGCAAAAGAAAAATTACTTTTATATTTATTTATAATATTTTTAATAACAAAACCATCAGCACAACCATCTTCTATTATTGTTTGATTTTTCTGATATTTTATATATTTATCAATCATCTTTAGTATAATATTTAATCTATTCTGAAAGAAAAATTTATTATAAGTATTCGGCTTAGATAAATATCTATTTTCTGAATAATTTATACTCTCTTTATCATAGAATGATGTATCAAAAAAATCTATACTCATATTATTTTAGAAAACTATTATACCATCCATTCATCTTATCTATATATTGCCTAATAGAAAAATCTTTTATAATTCTATTTAGCCCATTATTTCCAAATTCTACAGCTTTCTGTGGATTATCTATTAAAGATTTTATTTTATCTACAAATTCATTTCGGTTTCTCGGATCCAAAATGAAACCATTTTCATCTTGAGAAACCATCTCTTTTGAGCCACCGAAACATGTAGCAATCACTGGTCTAGAGCAAGCCATTGATTCCAATATATTCGTAGGAAACCAATCAAAACATAATGATGGTACTACAGTCAATATAGAGCTGGAATAGGCATATTTTATATCTTTATTATCAATCCAACCAGTAAACACTATATTATCCACTATACCCATTTTACGAGCTTTGACGAGCATATAATCAGCATATTCATCTTTATTACCTACAACTAATAATAAAGTTTCTAGATTATCTTTTATAACACTTTGCATAACTTCCAATAATATCTCACCACCTTTTGCCCTACTTAGTCTACCACCAAAAAATATAACTTTTTTATTCTGTAAACTGAATTTGTTTTTGAAATTATTCAATTCATTATCATCAATTTTCCATTTATTTATATCTATTCCATTATGTATTACTTCAACATTATTAATTCCATTATCATTGAGGGCTTTCTTTAAAGCATAGCTTACTGCAAATATTTTATCTGGAATTCTTAAATATTTTTTAATTAAATAATTTCTAATTGGATTATATTCCCATTTAACATATTTGAATTGTCTGATAGGAGAAACTTTATAATCTTCAGCATTCGAGCCATTCATACTTATTGTACTTGGATAAAGTTTATTATAGTGGAAAGGCATAGAATCATGAACGGTTATAAATACAGATCTTGAATATTTCTTCGCTAAAAATATAGAGTGATAGGAAATATGATAATGTATATTATGGAAATGTATAATATCGAATCTCTCTTTTTCTAGAAAAGATTTTATTTTATAAATTAAGTGGAAATTATATAATGATAGATATGATCTATATCGTTGATTATATTTTGAATATAATCTATGTACACGAATATCATTTTCAATAAAATCTCCTACTAATTCAGATCTATCTACAGTAGTCAGAACTGCAACCTTATAGCCAAGATTCAGCAAACCGATAGCATGATTATATGCGATAATAGAAGCTCCGCCAGTACTTTTCGGAGGGAAATCATCCGTTACTATCAATATTTTCCTTTTATTCATATCTCATTTATATATTAAATTTCTTATTTAGAGTATCTTTATATTGCTCTAAGAATTTCATTCCTATCTTATCCCATGTATGTTCTTTTGCATATTGAAACCCTGCTTCACCTAATGATTTACTCAAATCATCATTATCTAATAACTTTTCTATTGCATGATATGTAGCTTCTATATCTCCTTCTGGAACCACAAGTCCTGTTTTATCTGGTATAACAGCATCTAGTGTACCACCAGAATCAGAAGCTATAACTGGTTTACTAGATGCTCCCGCTTCAAGATACACAATACCAAATCCCTCAAAATTATAATTAATAACAATTGGAGTATGAATGTATATATCAATTGCAGAAAAATATCTAGGTAAATCATCATTACTAATTGATCCAATAAAAGTTATATTTTTTTCGAGATTCCCATATTTAATTATATTATCTAATTTATCTATATACTCGTCTCTTTTTTCATTATCACCACTTATTATATAATGAAAATCATTTCTCTTTTTTTTCAATATTGCTAAGGCAGCTAATACAATATCATGACCTTTTCTAGGTTTAAGTGCTCCGACTGTCATAAGTAATCTCTTACCTTCATATTTTCTCTTTATATCGTCTATATTATATTTTCTAGAAAATCTTTGAAAATTTACAGCGCAATGAATTATTTCTATTGGAGTCAATGTCTTAGAATATTTCTTCACTAAATCAGAGGTAAATTTACTTATTGATATCATGGAAACTGCATGATTGTATACCCTCTTCAAGAGAAAATTATCTGGGAAAAAAAGTAATGGCTTAACAGCATAAGTACCAGCTAAACCAATGATCAAGGGAATATTATTTTTTCTTGAAATCCTATCAGCAACTAATGCATAAGGGAATTCAAATATAGAATGTATAATATCCGCATCAGTTTTATATTTGAAAAATAAATATTCAAATATCTTTGGTGTACGGGTATCGAATATATATGAAGGTAAAATATATTCGACATTATATGCTGTATAGTCATATCTTTTTTCATCATGAGGAAGCAGCAGTGTAAAATCTACTTTATCTTTCAAAAACATACATAATTCATGGGTGAGATTACCAGCACCACTTTGTATATTATTTGTCGAAGAAATCAAGAGAATTTTCATAAAGATATTATTTAATATTAAGAAAATCAAGAATATTCATTGCTCTCTTTTTCCATGTATATTTATCAACATCATATCGTGCTTGTTTCGACAATCTATCAGCCAATCGCTGATCAGATAATAATATTGTGATACACTTTGCAATACTAGAGCCATCATCTGGTTTGGAAAATATGCAATTATTATTATTCATAATTTCTCTTATAGACGGTACATCAGAAGCAATAATAGGTACCTCACTAGCCATATATTCGAATAATTTCAATGGTGATGTATTGTAATTTGATATCTTCTCTTTAGATGAATTCGGTATAACTAATATATCTGCAGCTTTTAGATGAAATGCAATTTCATTATGCTTTTTATAACCAGTAATTATTACTTTATCTCTATATTCTTTTGACTGTACATATTTCTCGAAGGGTATGAGGACATCATCTGTACCACCGACAAAGACAATAATCAAATCCTGTAAAATCTTAACATCTATAAATTCAAGAGAATCAGTAAGGGTATATACTCCTTTCCAAGGAAATAGATTACCAGAGTACAATATTATCTTTTTGTTTAAGGGTAAATCAAATCTTCTTCTAAGATTATCTTTAGTATCTTTAATATTATCGAATTCATCAATATCTACAGCGTCTGGAGCAATATATATATTATCTTTATTATAACCAAATGTTATAAGTTCATCTTTCAAGAAACTTGTTATAACGATAATCTTCCTGACAAAATGAGTAAAGCGTATAGAAAATGAGTCAAATTTTGAAAGATAGTGTATCTCTAGAAAGATATTTCTTGTCTTCATACGAATAAATAATAGTGGCCATAAATCCCTACTATAACAGACATCTTTTGATTTTATTTTCAAAAAGACTGTAGCTAAAGCGAAAGTAATCTTTTTAATAATAAATGGTATATATTTACCGATAAATGATGTACCAAAAAGATCAATATTTGGCAATTCTAATATAGAAAAATTTCTTGGTAAATCATAATAGGAAAAGATATCTTCTCTTTTTTCTTTTGAATATATCTTTGGAACTACAAGTGTAACAGGTATATTTTCAGCAAAAGATGCGCACATCTTTGCAATTGCAAAACCAAAGGCTCTTTTCGATGGTATATTTGTATATGTTATATAATAGAGCATTAGATTTTATTGAAAAGTGATGATAGATTTCTACCCATAATTTCTGTTGAGAATCTTTCTTCAATAAGTTTTCTAGAATTATAGGTTTTCTGAATATATTTCGTTTTATTATGAAAAATATCTTTTGCTGAATTCACTATATTCAATATATCATATGGTTCTACAGTTGTAACATAATCATCTCTATTATTACCAACATAATCAGAAATATAAGCTTTATCAGTTACGATTATTGGTAAACCAGATGCCATACCTTCCAATAACACTGTCTGACCAGAACAATCTGATCCAGAAAGATAATTATCTCTATGTAAAGCCAATAATAGTATACCGGCTTCTTTAAATTTGTCTCTTAATTCTATTTTATTAAGATTAAAAAATATTTTAATGTTTGATGGTATAGAATCTATTCCTAATAAATTTCTCTTATTTGTAATTAAATGAAACTCTTTTTCTGGCATTAATTTTGCAACTTCTATAACGGTTTTATAATCTCTACCACCATCATTTCCTACTGACAGTATATATTCCTTCCCATTGTCATATTCTGGTTTATGAAATATTGTATCTACTCCAAGTGGAATAAATACGAGTTTTTTTATTGAAATATTATACTTATCTCTAAGCTCATTTAATTGAATATTTGATAGGGATACAAACAGATCAATCTCTTTCAAGAGATTCATTACAATCTTAAATATAATTCGATTCCTAGATATATTATTAAGAAATCTGTTTAAAGATGTGTTCATCAGAATCAATTTTCCTTTCATTCCAAATATCTTTTTAAGAGGAAGCATATAGATCAAAGATGATCCGAAGATAATATCAGCTGATAAACCATGGAAATACTGTAGTAGATGTCTCAATCTGAAGCCTAGATATTTACCGAAAATTCTACCGATAAATGTGGACGAAAAATCATGAATAGATACTTCAAAATCACCTTTTAGATGATTCATTCCATAGAGTTGAGTATCTGGAGCCTCATTATCTTTTATAAGTTTAAGTAATTTTCCTCTTTCACCAGAATATAAGAATAGTATTTTCTTCATATAATAATTATTTCTTAATATAAAAAACAATCATTGAAAAATCTTTACTCTTGAATGGAGTCAGAAGTATATCAATACTATACAAGATGGTATATATAGAGAAAGAAAAAAACATGAAAAATAGATTAAAAAATGATCTCTTATTTTTCCATCTTTTCAATAAATGTAACGAACCTAATTCATAAGCAAGTCTCGGTGATCTCAAAAAAAATTTGTGATAAATATTGAAACCATTCATATCCATAAATTTATTAAGATTATTATAAGAGAATTGAAAGAGATGATATGGAGGAGTTACAGATGACCAAGGAATACTAAATAATTTATATAGAACAAGAGTCATTTTTGACCATATACAATCAAGATTAGGAGTTGAAATAACTATCATACCTCCCTTCTTTAGAATTCTTTTACATTCATTTATGAAATCATCAGGAGAATTTACATGTTCTATAATATCTCCAAGAAAGATAATATCGAAAAACTCACTTTGAAATCTAATATCTTTCAAAAATCCATTAAATATATTGGGATTATGAGCCTTTGCAATTTCTGCTGTTCTACGATTGAGTTCTACACCATAAGTATCAAATCCTTCTTTTCTAGCAAAATACACAAATTCTCCACTAGAACAACCAATATCCAATAATTTACCTGAATTAAATTTACTTTTTATTTTTTTTATAATCTCTTTAGTCTTCTTGTCTGGAGAATCTCCATAATTACCTTTTTTATTACTCTGATATCCTGATTCATAGGAATATATTTCATCTCTCAGAAATTCAGGTTTCGGTTGTGGATATACAAAAACCAATGAACAATTATCACATTTATATAGATCAAAACCATCTTTATTGAGAAGATATTCAGATTGACTATTACATATAATACAATTTGGTTTCATATTATTTAATCTATTCCAATATACTCATCACCCTAGATCTAGTACTATGATCTCTTAATACTTTTTCATATTCAATAATCATAGATTCTTGATTATAGTAATTCTTTATATAATTTCCTAGTTCTATTAATTTATTTTCAAATTCTTCTATATTAATAAATTCATAAATTCTATTATAATTAAAATCCTTCCCTTCTGGAGTTTCTATATCTATTTTTTCTGTTAGAAGAATACAATTATTACCGAGTATTTCCCAGAATCTAGCAGTGTCGAATCCCCCACCACCTATAGAAATACCAACTTTTGTTCTTGCAAGAATCTTATAGAATTCTTCCCTACCTGCAATCTTTGTAGAATCATCAAAATCAAAACCTTTCGTCCTACCTGTAGCATATATGAATCCATTTTTCTTACAGAATTTCTCTAATACTATCCTAGCTTGCTTTCTCATCTTAGGATAATCTTCCTGACCAAAGATACATGTAAAGTCTATATCTTTTTTTATATCTTTATTAAAATATTCTGTATATCGAGTCTCTATTCCAAAAGGTAATGGTCTAATACCATTTATATATGGCTTCTCTCTTCTATAATATGCTCTGCATTTATTCAACATTTCATTATTTATAGCTCCTATACCATCATAGCTTCCATTTATTATTTTTTCTTGTATTTCCTTATTATATCTATTATCTTTACCAGTTTCAGATCCATCTATAAAGATCGTTTTATCCCATTTATTTATTTTATCTGCTAATGCAAAATTGGTACTTTTTTTACCCCAAGCTAATATAATCAGATCTGAACTTTCTGCATATTTGATAAATTTATTTTCAGATAAAGTATATTCTTTGATCGGAAAGGGTGTAGGATAATCAACAGTCATTCTAAAATCCAATATAGATTCATTTTTCAAAGCAATAAGACCATCTAGTACAGTATTAGCTAGATAATCACTTTTAAGTATTGGTGTTATTACTGCAATTTTTTTCATCTTTTTAATATATCGATCAATCTCTTTATTGTATTATTTTTACCAAATCTCTCTTCAAGAAAATCTTTTGTTCTATTATTCATATTACTATACAGAGTAGTATCATTCTTTAATCTTATAATAGCATCGGCAATAGATCTTGCATTCTTTTCTTCTACAATAAAACCTGTTTTATTTTCTTCTATAGCTTCTGGTATACCACCACTTCTAGTACCTATAACTGGTAATCCATAAGATTGTGCCTCGAGAAGCACTAGACCGAGTCCTTCGAAATCCCCTTCATTCTCTATATTATATGATACTAGAACAGCGACTTTGGCAATATTATAATAGAATTCTATATCTGGAACTCTACCAGTAAATATAACCCTATCTAATAAATTATATTTATCTTTCAAATTTCCTAGGTCATTTCTCTCCGGACCATCACCTATTACTATTAGCCTAATATTTTTATCCTTGATTAGAGACATAGCTTCTAGAAGATATTCTATTCCTTTTCTTTTTACTAATCTGCATACTGCTATAATTATAAAATCATTTTTATTAATATCTAATTTACTATCTGTAATATTATTCATTTCCGGTAGAATAGGGTAAATAACTTTTATATTATTAGAATTATTTATTTTATATCTTTCTATTACTTTATTTTTTGTAAACTCACTTATTGTAATAGCTAAATATGATCTGACTATAGCAAATCTCTGTAAAAAGATAACTTTCTTGCTAGTACGAGTATCACAAGCGTCAGCCCCATAGAAAGTTATTATACTTTTCTTAAAGAAAACTTTTGACCAGAAAACAGTCCAGAATCCTATAGGGAAAAGATTAAGAGTATAATAATAATCATATTTAATATTTCTAATAAAATATAAAAATATCATAAAACCAGTATAAAAAAATCCCACAGAACGTAGTGTTTCCAATTCGATATTGTAACCTATATTCCCTATCCTAGGTATCTTATTACCAAATATAATAGCTTTACCTACAATGCCTTCTTCTGCCATAGCGTTTAGCCATTCTCTAGTATATGTGGCTATACCACCATTTGTAGGGAAATAATCTGAACCGAAAAATAGTATTTTCATGAATTTAATGTATATTTATCTAAATTTTCTTTAGTAAATATATATCGAAAGAATACATCAATACGTAGATACTGGTCAAACATTGCTCTAGCAGTCTTCTGCATTTCAATCCATTCATCATTTGAAAGTCTATTATAGAAATCAGAAATTATATTGTCTAAATTATCTATATCTTTATAAGAAACTCTGAGAATAAATTTATTATAATCAATATCTTTATCCAATGGTAATGGACACTCTGTATCAATAAGTATTGGTATACGACCAAGACTCAGAGCCTCATAGAAACGTACAGAATAATTCCCATCTCCCTTTGGAGTTAGTATAAAATCACTTTCAATCATATTTTTTATATATTCTTTTCTAGCAATGATTGGATCTAATCCAATGGTATTTTTATTTGCACTATATGATTTTCTTATAATAAAATTTGTCTTTAATAAACGTGATCTAGCTAGAATCTCAATCACTTTTTTCCTAAAGAATAATCCTAATCGATATGGACCATCAAGTATAAATGTATTCTTATACCAAAATATAAGTTTAGCTAATAATCCATTAGTCTCTGCCCAGCCGCAAAAACCAATAATAGGAATATCCGCTTTATTTCTATATAGAATCTCTTTCCCATATGATAGATCAGTAGCGTATGCTGGTATTATAATTTCATTTGATCTTTTCTTTGAAAGATATTGTGATGTTCTTAGAATAACACTATTTGGTATATCTATATACCGAGTAGAATCACCGATAGCAAAAACTATAATCTTCTTTGAATATTTATTTGAAAGATCAATAAAATCTCTTATATATTGTTTATTATCTTGTATAAAGAAATAATTATGCGGAATTAATAGAAAATCAGCTAAATCTGGATCTTCTTCAATCTCAAATATTGGATTAATAAAATCATCAAAAATATCTCTATCATCAAAAATATTTTTCCTTTTTCTAAAACCAAAATTGGGATTGAGTATCTCTAGATATCTTTTATCAGGATACAGTTTTCCACAATATACTTTTATCATGTTTTTTTATTATACCTTGCAGTTATAAACATATTATCTCTAAGATTAATTGGTATTGATATATGACCTAATTTTGGATTATTTTTCATAAAAAGCGCTATTTTCCAGAATACTTTCAATTTTAGCCATTTATTTAATGTAAGAAATACATATTCCATTGTGAATTTCTTGCCAATAGTAGTTGAATTTATAATATTAAAACCATTTTTTCTTAGAAGACTGATTAGTGATTTACGATTGAAATAATATAGATGTTCAGGTGGAACAATAAGATGCCATCTTTTACCCAATAATCTAGCATATGGACTCCCTGAATCTGGAGTATTGATAACTATTATTCCATCCTTATTCAAAAGGTCCTTACATTTTAATATAAGATTGTCTGGATCTGGAACATGTTCTATAACATCAAGTAATGTTATAACATCAAATTTCTTTCCCTTAGGATCAAAATTTTCCATAGTACCATTGAAGATATTCAATCCCTTTTCTTTACCTTTATTTACTGCATCAGAAGATATTTCTATTCCTGTCACATCGAAGCTATTACCACGTGCAATATCCATAAAATACCCTGTGGCAGCTCCAACATCAAGTAATTTTATTTTTTTCTTATCCTCTTTATTCCTGAATAAATCGTCTATACGCTTTATATATCCCACAAATACATCTTTCATTGCTTCTTTATCTTTATCATAATCAATATAGCCGAATCCATGAGAAGCACCTGAAAAATAATTATCATTGTAGATATCAATATTCAAATTAGATAATGGATATACTTTTATAGTTTTGCAATTATTACATTTGTATAGAGAAAAACCATTTTTATGAGTATATTGACTATGTAGAATATCACTCTCACATATTATACATTCTATTTTTTTATTATATTTACATAATACTAGACGCCAAGGTGCCTTTATACCCTCACTGATTATATGATTAGATATCTTTGATTCACCACCTATTCTATTTTTAAATACAATAGGTATTTCTATCATCTTCGCACCACTTTTATATAGAAAATATTTTAATTCAATAAGGAAAGCATAACCAGAACTATCAATATTATTCAAATCAATATTTCTCAATTTATCTGCAGATATAGCTCCGAAACCTGCAGTAATATCATAGAGTGGTATACGAGTTACAATACGAGTATATATATTACCGAAAAAGCTGAGTACTTTCCTCCATAATTCCCAACCTTCTGTTGCTCCTCCTTTTATATATCTAGATCCAATAATAAAATCATATTTCAATCTTTTTTCGAGCATAATAGGAATATATTTAGGATCATGAGAAAGATCTGCATCCATAGTAATAATAGTAGAGATATTAGAATCTTTTAGAACCAGACGGAAGGCTTCTGTATAAGCTTTACCTAAACCTTCTTTTCCTTTTCTTTTCAGAATATTGAGTAATGGAAATTCTTTCATAAGTTTATCTACCACCATCTGTGTACCATCTGGAGAATTGTCATCAACAATAAGAATATGAATATCTGATTGTATTTCAAAGATTTTACGAACGAGAGATTCTATAGTATTTTTTTCATTATATGTCGGTATTATAACGATATTCTTCATAAAGAGAGTATATCTTATTTATTGGAACTGGGCTATTCCTTATAGAAAAACTGGTATTTACCAATTAGATTATATTCAGTGTAAGTGTTTCCACCAAACTTTTTTACAATATCTATATATTGACTATTCGTAGCTATAATATCTGGTAATCTTTCTTTTAATCTATCTATAGATGTACTACCGACTCGTATTGTCTGAGTTATATCCATAAACTGTGAATAATTCTCATGTTTTATAAATGTGATTAATTCCGGAGCTTGATAAATAAATATTTCTTTATCTTTAGAAATCTGTCCAATGAATTCCTCGAGTAAATGACTTTGATTACTATCTCTGTACTGAGCTGTCCAACCAGTGTATATTAGTTGATATGATTGTATTCCTATAAAAATAATAATTATTATAGTACATATTATTTTATAAATATTTCTATATGCTAAATAATATAAATTCGGAACAAGCATCACAAGCGTTATAAATTCACCTAAGAAAAAGTAGCGATAATATCCAATTGTTCGTAAATATGCAAGGAATATTAGAATACTAAATAAATAAAGAATCAATTCAGATGCCTTTACCATCTCCCTTCTTTTCATACGTATAAATAATACAAAAGTCCAGACTATAGTCATTAGAAATGTATATATTGGTTGACCTTCTATGATAAAACGTTTCAGATTTATAAATATAGACTCTATTACATCTGTACTGTGGGGATTGGCGTATATTGATAATATTTCTTTTATAGTTTCTCCATGGAATTGAAATGATATCCAGAATATTATCGGTAATAAGAAAGATATAATACCCGAAATAAATATTATTATGCTATCTTTTCTATAATTATATATAAAAGATCTATATTTTATTATATGAAATAATAAAACTATAAAGATAGCTGGAATAAGAACTATAAAAGTAGGCTTTGTAACTATAGTCAGACCAAATAAAACACAGGTAATAATAGTAAATATTATTTTCTTTCTAGGAGAATAGAGTGAATTAAAATATGAATTATATGCATATTCTAGACTTATCATTGAAGTAAATAAGAAGAATAAACCTGGTACTTCACCTAGAACATTCTTACCATGACCATAAAGTGGTGGAAAGGTTATTATTAAAATAAAAGAAATAATAATTATCCAAACATTTGAAGTAATATTCTTCCTAAACCAAAATAGAGAGGAGAAAACTAAGAGTAAAATAAAAATGGCCATTACAATACGGGCATTGAATAGACTGATTCCAAAGATTGAAAAAATATTAGCAATAGGTAGAGTAACTGGATAACTAGTAGTAACATAACCAGCAGATACTACAGTATCTGGATCTATACGTATACCAGGAATATCTGATACAGAGAAGTTCCTAGCAGTTTGAATAATAATTCCTTCATCCATCCATATTGCTGGACTCTCTTCGAGATTTTCAAATGAAAAATAGAGCAATGCTAGTATAGCAAAAACAAATAAAAAATGTGGAATATATTTCTTAATTAGATTCATTTATATTATTCTCTATAGTATTATCAATACTACTATATTCTCTTCTGAAATCCTCTTTCCTAAAAATAAAAAATCTATAAATAATAAAAGATTCTATTGCAACTATTATTCCAGATATAATCTGGGCAATAATTATTGGTTTTAGAAATGATATTTCAGGAACTATATTAGAAATTAATAGAAAATGAATTATCGCAGTATTAATAAAGACGTTAATAACTGAAACTATAAAATACATTATCATCTGATACTGTGTTCTATTTTCCCTAGAATCATTGAAAGTCCAATATTTCTGTAAAGAAAAACTAACAATAAAGGCAAGGATAAAGGCAATATTTACACTTATTAGATAATACATACCGAGACTATCTAGGAAATATAAAATAGTTAGATCCACAATCGCTGCGGTACCACCTGAAATAATATATTTGATAATAATTTTCATATTATTAATTTTCTATATTTATGATTTAATTTTATCTGACATTGTCTTTATAAAGTTTATTACATTAAATTTAGTACTTACTCTATTAAATAGATAATTCTTGATTTTATTATTATCCAATACTATCTTTATATCCACTATTTTATTTGCTAAATCTACTGGATTCTGATATTCAAAAATTAGTTGCTCAGAATAATCACCAAATATCTCCTTGAAAGTTTTATTAGATGTCAATGGAATACTCTTTGCAATTATTCCTTCTAGAACCACCTTATCCATTCCACCTGTTGGAGTCAGATTTATATTTATATCACTATTCCAATAATACTCTTTGATATCATCATTAGATACAGGATCTAAAAATAGAATATTCTTTTCCAAATCCTTATCTAAAATGGATTTCCTTAATATTTCCTTATAGATTTGATCATCTTCTGTGATTATTGGACCCAATATCCTACAAATAAATTTTATATTCTTATCTTTTAAAATTTTTATAGCTTCTATAAGAGTCTCTATATTCTTTATTCTAGTGATTCTACCTACACTTAATATTGATAAATCATTATGTGGATATTCTTTATTTTTTACAAATTTATTTATATCTATTCCATGACCCATAACTGAAACTTTATTACTAGGCAAGGTGAAACTTTCTTTTGAAGCAGTAAAAATTTTATTACTAAAAAATGTAGCAATTTTCAGATCCATACTGATAGCTCTATGTGTATACCAAAGGCTGATTTCCTTGCCTAGAATTTTCCAGAGTATTCCACCAAGTACAATATATATCTGATTCATATGTACAAAAACTGCATCATAATTCTTCCTTTCGGTGATAATATACCAGTAGAAATGAATGAGGTATTGCAGTCTTGATTGTCTTTCCTCTTTTCCAAGTGAAAGAACTTTTACATTTTCTGGTAAATCATGTTTACCTTCATAAAGACAGACAACAGTTACAAATTCAAAATTCTTTGCAAATTCTACAATCCAAGCATGAAAAAATCCCAATATTGGATCATCTCTATCGACTTTTTGTGTACAGATTAATAATTTCATATAAGATAAATCTTATTTTAGTACTTCAACCACTCCCTCTGCCACATCCTCTTCGCTCCATACCACTACTCTCGCCCCCACCTCCCTCGCTATCCCCACATCCGTTGAAACTATCCTACATCCAGCTATCTCTGCCTCCTTTAGAGTCATTCCATATCCCTCATACCACGATGTATTGAGAAATATATCACATGTTTTGTAATATGTAGTGAGAATATCTATATTTGCCTGCCAATTCTCGAAAATAATTGATTTTTTATTATCATTATTGATTTTTAATTCTTTTGAAAGCTCTATTAGATTCTCTTTTTCTTTACCATTTCCTACTATTATTAATCCAGCATCTGGAATCTTATTCAGAACTACTTTGAAAGCTCGGATAGCCCCATCAATATTCTTCTCTTTTTCCAATCTAGAAATCATAAGAATTATTTTCTTGAATTGTGGATATTTCTCATGTAAATCTGCTTCTGGAATAATTTGAGCATTTTTTATTTTATCTATATTCACTTCAATCGGTCTTATTTCTATTTTTGATTCATCAATATATTTCTTCACATAGTCTTTTATTCTCTGTGATACGACTCTCACAGTATTCGCTCTAGTAAGAGTATATTTTGATATAAGTGTCCTTATTCTATTTAGAAAATTAAAATGCTGAAAATATGAGCTACCAATATCAGTATGTATTTGAAGTTCCAATTCTGGCGCTATACCTGTAGATTTGACTCTATAACGATTCTTTATGAGTACACCTATAAGACCTGTTTCGAAGGGGTCCTGGCACGTTATATGGCTTATAGAGCGCTTTTCCGCTATAAAGCGACCCAAAGCTAAAGCATTGAAAATATAGCTAAATCTTGAGCTTGAATTAGTGGGATAAATAAACAGGTTTTCCACAGCTTTTTCACAGTATTGTCCACAATTCACAGTTTGTCCACAGTCTTTTCCACAATTATTGCAGGATTTTCCACAGTATTTACACAGTTTATTAGATTTCTTAGTAAAGACAATTATATGTACTTCTTCATACTTTTTCGCATATTCTATTTGCCTTTGCGCCACAGCACTACCCTTATCGAATATTTTCCTATCTGTAGAAATCATTAGAAGTTTCATATTTGATTTAATTATTATTTATACTTTTATGTATATTCAGAATTTCATCTGCAATATCCGTCCATGAATGAGTAAAAGTAAATTTACTTATTCTTTCTACTTGCTTATAATAATTATCTTCATTAGAAAGCCAAATAATTTTCTCCCTAATATCATCTATATTTTCCGGATCGACTATTATAGCAATATCTTTTATCCTATTCATAAGACCATTCTCTCTAGTGATTATGAATGGTTTATCGAAGCATATAGAATCTAGAATCATATTCGGACTAATATCGCCAAGTGATACTAAAATCACAGCATATCCTTCAGATATTCTTAACATGAAATCTTCATGATTATAATTTTTTTCATTCAATACTGCACCAGATCTCCTTATATCCATTGAATTGAATGATTCTTCGAGAATTTGCTTATTCTTCCACCTCAAAAGTCTAGTCCCAGCTATGAAATCTCTTTGAATTGGTTTTACAAATGGTTTCTTCTCTCCATATCTATTTTCAATTATCTCTATTGGAACATTTTCCAATTCATATGGCTTCATCCATATATCCCTCTGCCATTCCGTACTGAAAACCAATACACTCACATGATGTAATGCCCATTTTGTTAATTTAAATATTTTTTTTTCTTTTTTTGACCAATTCTTCCCATAATTTCTATCAGAAATCATATTATTCTCATAGAAATTCCTAAGCAATACTAGATCTCCAGTCCTTTCTACATAATTCTCCCATAGGAAATCCCCACCAGTACGCATTATTATTTCTTTACCGAATATTATTGATGCCACAGTAGCTGGAATACCGACACTAGAAGTATCTAGAGCGAATATAAAATCAGCCATTATAACAGCTGGTATTATCTTTATTAAATAAAATAAATGCCTGATTATGGATGGTAAATGATGTTCAATACCATAAGTCTTCATATAGACTCTATGACCCATAGCTTCCCATTCATTCTTCATCTTTTCTGCGTACTTGGCAGGACCACCTATAGCAGGTGGATAAATACCCGTAGTAATAAGTATTTTCATAGGAAATATTCTATCATAAATAGAACAGATAACCTATATTTGAGCCGTATTTAGTAATCCATACCACCCATCCCTGGATTCCCTATTGGAGCTTTCTCTTCCTTCGGTTCTTCTGCTATTGCCGCCTCTGTAGTGAGAAGTATTGCCGCTGCAGAACAGGCATTCTGTACACCGAGTCTTGTGACTTTCACTGGATCTACAATACCAGAAAGTATCATATCCGGTATCATCTCATCCTTCAGAGCATCATACCCAGTATTACCCTTTCCATTACGGACTTTCTCTATGATGATAGATCCATCATCCTTACCTGCATTTATTGCAATTTGTTTCAATGGAGATTCTAGGGCCTTCAACACTATTCTATAACCTAATTCGAATTCTTTCGTTATATCTTTCTTCGAAGCTAGGATTTTCTCTACTTCAATAATTGCTTTTATATACGCTACTCCTCCACCAGCTACTATTCCTTCTTCTATTGCCGCTTTCGTAGCATTCACTGCATCTTCTATTTTTAATTTCAAATATTTCATTTCTGTCTCTGTTGCTGCACCTACCTTTATCACTGCGATACCACCAGAGAGCTTTGCAATTCTCTCATCTAGCTTTTCTTTATCATATTTAGAATCACTATTCTCTCTCTGCTTCTTTATCTGTGCTATGCGATCATCTATATCAGTCTTCTTACCCTTTCCACCGACTATTATTGTATTATCTTTCGTAGAGATGACCTTCCTAGCCTTACCTAGCATAGCTATATCTGCATTTTCAAACTTTATTCCTAAATCTTCAGAGATTACTTGTGCTCCTACTGTTACAGCTATATCTTCTAGCATTTCTTTCTTCCTATCGCCGAATCCAGGAGCCTTCACAGCGAGAACACTGAATCCTCCGCGCAGTTTATTAACAAGAAATGTAGCTAGTGCCTCGCCATCTACATCTTCAGCTATTATTACCAATTCTTTCTTACCTTGATGTGCAAGCTTCTCTAATATTGGTAAAACTTCTTTTATAGATGAGATTTTCTTATCTGTTATGAGTATTGCTGGATCTTCATAGTCTGCCTCCATTCTATCTGCATTGGTTATCATATATGGAGAAATATATCCTTTATCGAATTCTATTCCCTCTACAACTTCAGATTCTAGACCGAGAGTCTGTGATTCTTCTACTGTTACTACTCCATCTTTACCCACTTTTCTTATTGTATCAGCGATAATAGTACCGAGCTCTATAGACTCTGCAGAGATAATAGCGACTTGTCTTATCTCTTCATCTGTCTTTATTGGCTTTGCGAGCTTCTTCAGAGCATCGACAATATCACGAGAAGCAGCGTCAATACCAAACTTTACCCCCATAGGATTTACCCCCATAGTAGTATGCTTCAATCCCTCCGCTATTATCGCCTGTGTAAGTATTACAGATGTAGTGGTTCCATCTCCCGCTGTATCATTGGTCTTCGTTGCTACTTCCTTTATTATCTCTGCACCCATATTTTCAAATTTATCTGAAAGAGTTATCTCTTTCGCAATAGAAACTCCGTCATTCGTAATAGTCGGGCTTCCGAAGCCCTTATCTAATACTACATTTCTTCCACGTGGACCGATAGTGATCTTCACAGCATCTGCTACTGCATCTACACCTCTCTTCAGTGATTTCTTCGCATCTTCATTGTATAGGATTTTCTTTGACATAATATTTCAGTATTTAGTTTAATATTGCTAATACTTCTGATTCTTTGACTATATATAGATCTTCTCCATCTATCTTTACTTTATCGCCCCATTGGAAAAGTATTTTATCACCAACCTTTATACTAATAGGAATAAGTTTGCCATCTTCTATTCTGCCTCGTCCAGTAGCTATTACTATTCCCATCTTTCCACCTTTATCCTCGCTTACTGTGACTGGGATAATAATACCTGATTCTGTCTTTCTTTCTCCACTTTCTGCCTCTTCTTTCACTATCACTCTATCTGCTAATGGTACTATTCTGTCCTTACTTTTATTAGTAATTCTCTTATGTATTTTCTTCTTTGATGATTTTTTCATAGGCCTTTATTATATACAAATAAGATAGCTATACAACTTGACAAAATAGTATTCTATTGTGCAGATTCAATCTTTATCCTTTCTTTATTCTTTTTTTATTTCAGCTTCATTTCGGTATGTTAGGTTGATTATATGGAAGATAATTTTGATATATGGAATTATAAGAAAAAAGAGATTGATAATAAATATATATCAGCTGATTTTATTGTTTATGAAAGAGAAATTTGGTGGTGCTCTCTAGGTAAGAACATAGGTAGCGAACAAAATGGAAAAAATGATGATTTCGAGAGGCCGATTATTATTTTTAGAGTATTTAGCAAGGATATTATATGGATAATACCTATTACTTCTAGAGAAACTAGAGAAGAAAGTAGAAAAGAATTAAAAATAAGGAAATATTTTATAGATCTTGGCTGATATTTATATAATTTCAAAACCCGCCTTGTGGGCGGGCTTCACGGCTTCCCTCTATCCTAAGGAGGGTACCTCGGTTGCCGATCTTTGGCGACTTGGAGTATTACAATAATATCAAAAAAACTATCGATGTCAAACATTGACAAAATAGTTAATAATGAAAACGGGAAAGTATAGAACAGATTATATATAAACGCAAAAGCCCCCAAAGGGGCCTCATAGTGTCTATCACCAGCAATCGCCGGACTAATTATCTTGATGCATTATTCCAATAACCACAGACATTACTAATCAATATCTTATCAAAGCATTCCCTCCTGTCAAACTTGCACTTTCTAATAGATATGCTATATTAGCTGGAATGAAAGCTATCCAATCCATACTCCCGTATGTACAGCTTATCCTAGCAGTCGTATTGGTCGGAGCAATATTATTACAGAGAACTGGCTCACAGATCGGTGGTGCCTTCGGTGGTGGTGACAATTTCAGCTCGGCATATCATACTCGTCGTGGCTTCGAAAGAACACTTTTCATTATTACAATCGTTATCGCTATAATATTCGCCATAGCAGCATTAATAAATCTACTTTAATATTACTGAGAAAAAACTAAAAGAATTTTAGCAATAATCTAATTTATTTTGCTTAATTTCTGCTTACACTATCGTGAAAGATCAAAACAACGAATACCATATAAAAGGAGGAGAGAGAATAATGAATATAATTAGAAATTTTTCTGCTACAGAGAAATTAGTTTTCGGCATACTCACTATTATAGCTACAGTAAGCGCATTATATCTAGCTTTATCTGTAAATAATTATTTCTTGGAACCAATACCAGCACATGGAGGAAAGATGGCAGAAGGAATAGTCGGTCTGCCTAGATATATTAATCCAGTATTAGCAATAACAGATATAGACAGAGATCTATCTACTCTCATATACTCTGGACTTATGAAATATGAGAATGGCAAATTAATCCCTGATCTAGCAGAAGGATATACAGTATCAGATGATGGCCTAGTCTATACCTTTACACTAAAGGATGAATTACGCTTCCATGATGGTGTACCACTCACAACAGATGATATAGAATTCACAATTCAGAAAATAGAAGACGTAATAATAAAGAGTCCAAGAAGAGCTGATTGGGCCAATATAGCAATGAAGAAAGTAAGTCCAAAGGAAATACAATTCGTATTGAAACAGCCATATGCGCCATTTCTTTCTAATACAACAATAGGAATATTACCGAAGCATATATGGAGTAAGGTAGAAGCAGAACAGTTCATCTATAGTCAATACAATACAGAACCGATAGGATCTGGTCCATATGCATTAGGAATAATAAATAGAGATAAGGGTGGAATACCAGAATACTATACTCTATATTCATTCAATAGATACAGTGGAGGAGAACCATATATAGAAAAATTAGATATATATTTCTATTCCAATGAGAAATTAGCAAGTGATGCTTATAAAGCGAATATTATACAAGCAATAGCTAGGATTTCCCCATTGGAAGCAGATAATATCGCAAGCACAACGAATAATATACATATAGTACATTCTCCATTACCTAGAATATTCGGAATATTTTTCAATCAAAATCAAGCATCAATATTTACAAATGATGCAATAAGAGAAGCTCTCAATATAGCGACTCCAAAAGATAAGATAATAAAAGAAGTCCTTCATGGTTATGGAATAAGAAGTGATAGTCCATTACCAATAGAAGAATCTATAGATATAATAGAAGTGAATCAAGAGGAGAATATAGAAAAAGCGAAGAAAATCCTAGCAGATAATAAAGTATCGACTAGTAGTCTGGAATTCTCTATAGCAACAGTAGATTCTCCAGATCTGAAACAAATAGCAGAAATAGTGAAGGAAGAATGGAGTAAAATAGGAGCGAATGTCACAATTAAAGTTTTCGAATATGGCGATCTATCACAGAATATTATTGGAACAAGACGTTATGATGCTCTTCTTTTCGGAGAATCAATAGGTAAAGATATAGATCTATATGCATTCTGGCATTCATCACAGAGGAATGCTCCTGGACTTAATATTGCTATGTATGTCAATAGTAAGGCAGATAAGCTATTGGAAGATGCAAGAGCGACTTCTGATGAGAAAGTAAAAGAAGAAAAGTATGCAGAATTTGAGAAAATAATAAAAGATGAGAATCCAGCTATTTTCCTCTATTCACCAGAATTCGTATATATTATTTCAAATAAAATAAAGGGATTAGAATTAACAAATATAAAAAATCCTTCAGACAGATTCTATAATATCAATAAATGGTATACAGAAACAGATAGTGTCTGGAGATTTTTCGTAAAATAGACATTAATAATTAAAAATAAATGATAAAGACAATACAAAGGAAATTCTCTCCTTCCCAAGAGAAGACATTGAAATCAGGTGGTAATAATAGAAGATTCCATAATAGGCAATCTTCTGCGAAACCTATAACACAAATGCATAAGAAAGTAGAAGATAGTATTCCCCCATTCGAGAATGATACGATAAGAATTATTCCACTCGGTGGAGTAGAGGAAATCGGGAAAAATATGACAGCTATAGAATATGGCGACGATATTCTTATTATAGATATCGGCTTCCAGTTCAAAGACGAGAACACTCCAGGTATAGACTATATATTACCTAATACGAAGTATCTAGAAGATAGAAAAGATAAAATAAGAGCTGTAATAATCACTCATGGACATCTAGACCATATAGGTGGTATTCCTTATGTTATACCACGTATCGGTAATCCACCGATCTATACCAGAATGCTCACATCTGTGATGATAAAGAAGCGTCAAGAAGAATTCCCTCATACTCCTGCTCTAGATATAAAGGTAGTGGAGAAGAATGAAAATATCACAATCGGGAAATTAAAGATAAGCTTCTTCGCTGTTACCCACACTATTCCAGATGCTATGGGAGTTATTATCGATACGCCATATGGAGCTCTAGTGCATACAGGAGATCTCAAACTTGATCATGTAGATGGAATACCTACAGAAGAAGAAATTGCAGAATATGACAGAGTTTTCAAAAATAGAAAGGTATTATTACTCATGGCTGACTCTACCAATGTAGAGAATCCCGGTTTCTCTATTCCAGAGAAAACAGTTCATAAGAATATTGAAGAAATAATAAAAAATACGAAAGGCCGTCTCATAATAGCTACATTCGCTTCCCTATTGGAAAGAATGCTTAAAATAATAGATTTCGCAGAAAAGTATGGTAAGAAAGTAGTAGTAGAAGGCCGTAGTATGAAAACTAATATAGAAATCTGTAGAAATCTAGGAATATTAAAGCCCAAGAAAGATACATTGATCACAGTAGAATCCATGCTTCAATATCCACCAGAAAGAATAATCATTCTTGCAACTGGAGCTCAAGGGGATGAATTCGCTGCTATGATGCGTATGTCCAATAAGACTCATAAACAAGTAAAGATCAATAAGCGTGATACTGTATTACTTTCATCATCTATTGTCCCAGGTAATGAGCGTGCAGTGCAGAAATTGAAAGACAATCTAAGCAGACAAGGTGCGCATATTATCCATTATCGTATTGCTGATGTGCACTCTTCTGGTCATGCTAATCGTGATGAGACAGCATGGATACATAAGAAAATTAATCCGAAATTCTTCATACCGATGCACGGATATCACTATATGCTACGAGTACATGCAGATATAGCAAAGGATACGAATAAATTAACAGATGAAGAGATAATTATTCCTGATAATGGTTCTATAATTGAAATAAAGGATAATGGTGGAAAGATAGTGAAATTAAAAGAGAAAGCTCCATCAGGAATAGTGATGGTAGATGGATTCTCCGTAGGAGATATACAGGATGTTGTCATAAGAGATAGACAGATGTTAGCTCAAGATGGTATATTCATTGTCTTTGCTATTATCAATGCGCAGACAGGAAGACTAAAGAAGAGCCCAGATATTATCTCTCGTGGTTTCGTATATCTACGTGAATCTCAAGATCTATTACATCATGCTCGTATGATAATAAAAAGTACAGTAGAAGAATGTACGAAAGGTATGAATCCTATAAATGTAGAATATGTGAAATCTAATATTACAGACAATGTCAGCAAATTCCTTTTGCAGAAAACAGCGAAGAGACCTATTGTGATACCAGTACTATTGACGATATAATATCTACATGCGTCATAGAATACCCTCATTAAGAAATAGTACAATCTATACTATTGCTGTTGTAGGATTTATTTCTACGATACATTATGTATTACCTGTATATTATAGTTCTAGTTTTCTTTCTACTTTTACTTCAGAGAAAATGGTGGGTATCATATATATGCTCGGCTCAGTGATGACTATTCTCGGCTTTCTTATTATCCCTACTATACTGAGGAAATTGGGTAATTATGTCACAGCTCTATGGCTTATCATCATACAGATGATATTGTTCTATGGTCTTATATCTACATTAGATGTGAGATTCGTAGCAATATTCTTCATATTACAAATAGCAGTTATATCACTTATTATATTCTGTCTAGACGTATTCCTAGAAGTCTCTTCTGACAAGGCTCATATAGGTGGTATAAGAGGCATGTATCTCACGACGATAAACAGTGCATGGATTATTGCACCTCTTATTGGAAGTATGATATTAGGCACTACCAATAATTATCATAATGTCTACATTGCTTCCCTTTTTATGCTTTTTCCTTTATTCTATCTTGTCTATAGGAATTTCAAGAATTTCAAAGATCCGCATTATGGTCATTTATCATTTCTAGAAAATATAAAATTAATAAGGAAGAAAAAAGATTATGCTAGGCTTTTTTTTATTAATATTATTTTGAATACTTTCTACTCTTGGATGGTGGTATATAGTCCGATATATCTCAATAAAGTAATAGGTCTTAGCTGGTCTAGTATCGGTATTATCATCACTGTCATGCTCATACCTTTTCCTATTATTGAATGGCCACTCGGGAAACTTGCAGATAGGAAATATGGTGAGAAAGAAATAATGATAATGAGTTTCGCCCTACTCGGTCTATCTACTATTGCCCTCGCTATTATCACTTCTCATAGTGTCTTCATATGGGCTATTGCACTATTCATTACTCGTATTGGTGCTGCAGGAGCGGAAATAATGGTAGAAACATATTTCTTCAAGACTGTGAGGGCAGAGGAACCAGGCCTTCTCGGTTTCTTCCGTATTACTCGTTCTTTATCATATTTTATTGCACCTCTTATTACTGGTTTTGGTCTTATTTTCTTCCGAGATCAAAGTGTACTTTTTATTTTCCTAGGTATTCTCTGTCTTCTTGCTATTATTCCAGCTTGGAAGATCAGGGATACGAATTAATATAAAAAAATCCCCATAAGGCTATAGGCAGAAAGACATAGATTATACAGACAAAGTAATATTGTTTAGAGGAGAGAGATTTTCATCTTACTCACAATGTTTCCTGGTCCGATTACGTCTACTACCTACTGTTACTGAACAGTCAGACTATACACTCTTCTGTTACGAAGGTTAGAGTGATCCTTCGGATGTCTTTCCATCAGTCAGGATTCTTCAAAAAACCAAACCAGCCGCCGCCCACGTCATTGGACCACACAGGATCCTAAGACGCCGCCCTTTATTAGAGAATCGATCACCGACCTTATCATCAGCAATCTCATAGATAACTAGACCGATCACCGATAAACAAAACATGAATATTAACCAATTCATAGTACCTTTCCGCCATATCTCTATGGCTTTTGGCATCTTGCAACACCTGAACCTGTTTTGAAAGTCGGTTGATTCAACGACTTGGCGGAGAAAAAAGTTATATCCTCCTCCACCTAACGACCGAGCACGACTAGCGTGTCGGTCCTCCCCGTGGGTACGGGGGTTTAGTATACTCTATAGACCTACGACTTATGTCATAAGCCTAATAAAGCAATTGTTTTTATCATTTACATATGATACAATCCATCCTAATGAAAAACATTATTCAATTCAACATTCTTAATGAAGATGGTTTTTACACTGCAAGTGGTGTAAATGCCCCCATTGTCACTCAAGGAAAAACCTTTGAGGAATTAAAATCGCGTATAATTGAAGCTGTTGAACTATACTTCAGTGGAGAAAACATGAATGAGCTTGGATTCGGAGCTCACCCTTCTATCCTCACTAACTTTGAACTGACTGCATATGGGGTTAATGCTTAAAAATCTTAAGGCGAAGGAAGTAATTAAGATTTTCTATTCCTTTGGATTTGAATCCATAGAACAAAGAGGAAGCCACGTCAAACTCCAACGAATAAGCATTTCAGGAAAACAAACTCTACTTATTCCCAACCATGATCCAATTTCCAAAGGTACACTTAAAGAAATTTTCAAACAAGCCATAGTCTATATCGGGAAAGATGAACTCTTTCCTCACTTCTTTAATTAAATTTCCATATAACTCTATCAATTCACAACCATGTTGTGCGACTGAATAAAGTGGAGAAGCAGTAATTGAAACCGCTTCCCCTTGTCAATTGTGATATAACGGCATCACCCCCGCACTTTCTACCAGTGAAGTCCATCATTTACGGCATCAGCCTGAAACGGTGGTAACAATAGAAGCTTTTGAATTGAAGGTTAGCTCCGTCCTTCAGATGTCTTTCCATCAGTCAGGGTTTCTTTTCAGCCGGTGTGAACCGACCATCTTTAGAAACCCAGCCCACTGCCTTGTCAGAGTCGTGTTCCCCGCAGATGGAGTCATACTGACTGACACCACCTACCTGTCCACAATATGGACAGTCAGGTTTCACAACAACCTCTTCGGCTGTGGGCTTCTTTGAAGAATCAGACATTGTCTATTTCTCCTCCCACTTTTTTCACTGAAGTGGTAAGCTAGTCGACCTTGTAGTCCATAGCTTCCCCAAACAGCTCACATTTTATGATAGGCAGTGAGCACCTTGTGTTTTTTGGAGTTCACCTCTCCATTTCCAATACGGTTAATAGACCTATGTCCAATAACCGCGAGCAATCAGAATGGAACCCTCCATCTGATTGCGTTCCGCTGTCCGAATCGCACGGCGCATCGCCCGATGCGAGAATTGCTTCTCACGTCGAGCTTGGCGCATCGCGCTTTTCGAACGGCCTCGACCCTTCCACGTCAAGTGCTTAAACGTGGAGAGGTCGCCAGGCCTCATGATCTTGTCCATAGAAAACCAGAAAGAATATTCTTCCTTCCAGATTTCTATGGGCAAGACATTTACCAATGAGCCAACAAATCTATAACAATTTGCAAGCTCAAAAAGTAGGTGAACGCTGTATCGTTCACCTGATTTAACAAACAATTCATAGAATATACAGTTCTATGTCGCGCTTCCCTAGCGCGAGTGAAAACTTACTTGAGATGGCGAGAGACCACCTCAATAACCTGCTCGACTGTGAGGATCGAGCTGATCCCTTGGGGACTTCCGAAGATGTCCCCACGACCTCCCCATCCGACTTCCAGAGCTTGGAGCTCCTTCAGCGTCGTCGGTAAGTCGCACTTCACGTGCGAATCATACCGGCACACCGTGTACTTCCGATAGGTGCCTTTGGAGGCATCTTTCGGGTCCACCGGCATTTCGGGGTTCATTGCCACGACTACCAAAGCACTTTCGTACCCCAAAGTGGTGGCAAAGCGGTGAGTCGAAACGACCACCGCGATCCGCCCATTGGCGTGGAGCGTGAGCTCCGACGCCTTTCGGGCGGCCTCCAACTCGGCGTCATGCGCCGAGCAAAGCTCGGTGATCTCCACCAACTTGTCGGCACCCGCGAGGAGATCGGCGACCCACTGCACCCGATCGGCGAGTGCGACTTTGAAGTCGCAGGCCTTTCGAGCAATGGCGCTCACACGCGCCTCCGGCTTTCCAGCCGAAGGCCCGAATCGGTCAAAACGACCGACGGCATGGACGAGTTCCTCGTCCACCACCAGACCGTTCGATCTGTTGAACATCACCGCCATCGCAGTGACCGAGTCGGCATCCGGCCGAACCGTCGCCAACGTCAATGTCGCAGCTTCGATTTTGTCGAAGCTGATCTGCAGGTCGAGAGCCTGTTCACAGGCACTCGGGGTCTCCGCCGTGTCACTCGGGCCGTGGTGGTCGAGATTGACTAACCCCTGCGCGAGCGCAGGAATCGTCACTTCGATACCAATAACCATTCCAGACTTAAGAATGGCCTGATTTGCCTCTGCGCCTTGCGGGCGAGGATCAAACTGTGCAAACATTAATTTCATTTTCTTTTCCTCCATCTGGTGATTACTTTAGGCCACCTGTATAAACCTTTTTCATTCTACAGACCCACGAATTGAAAACTCATGAGTCTGATAAAAGGGAGAATACCAACACTAACATTTAATACAAGTAATTCTCCCAAATACTTGTATTGCTCACTATTCTGTTGCCATCTCGTGAGCCGAGACCGCCTGCACCATCTAATTACAGATGTACAAGCAGGAAACCGTGAGCACTACTTGCTCTTCCGGATCTCAAGCCATTCGGCGTGAGACACCACGGTTCCGTCTGAGAGAATATGATACATATCACAATTCTCCACCACCCATTTTCGTAGGGTGTATCCGATTGACTAGATCAGATCGTATTCACGACATTGTTTATTTCTCGGGCAATGCTCCCCGTACGATTCTATTCCACATTTATCTCAAACCCCCAAACCAACAATTGAGATGGTGGAAAGATTAGAAGCCCTCGTCAGGCTTTTGCAATTCTAGAAGCAAGTCCAGCGCGTGAATTCGCGCTGGATCCCTGCTTTTGCCCGTTTCCAACACTCTCGCCCTCTTTTCCAGGCGAGCAGGTGGATTGTGATTCGTGCCACACTACTGTGGCACACCAACCAAATCTCTAGTGTCTTCATAAAATCTAATGGGTTCAGATGCAACCCCTCTTACCGTGCCGACCTTCGAGTATTTTATGCTATCAGTCAGCAAGGCGAAGAGGAATAACAACCAGAACTATTTGTTCTACGTTTTCCATATTCGCTATTTAATTTTCAATGTACTATCTCTTTGAAAAAAAAAGCAACTTATTAATCCCTGATATCTCAGAGGTGAATAAGTTGCCTTTCTTACACTATGAATATATAGATTGCTCTATGTATTCCTTGGCGACTCTCTCCTCTAAAGATTGTCTATTCGATTTTGATGTGCCTTACCTTCTCTAACTCTTACCTTATAACTATAGCATACCTGACACTATTTGTCAAGTATAAAAGCACTTTGTGATATCGTCTTGCAGATATACCCTTATTTAGAGCCATTATTAGGCGTATGTATAAGACTTTCTTTCTTTACGAATATAGATCCGAAGTATCTAATGAGTAGAATACCTCCACTTGATAGGAATATACCCACAGACCATCCAGCAATAACATCAGAAGCCCAATGCACATTCAATATTACCCTACTAATACCAATGAGAATAGGAGCGATAACACATATGACTATTAACAATTCCCTTTTCATCCATGATTCTATCCTAGGAGCAAATACATATGCCAATGATAGGAAGAATGCAGCAGATAGTGCAGCATGACCACTAGGGAAACTAGGATCAGATAATATCTGTAGAGCATTATCCGGTCTAGATCGAAGAATAATATCTTTCATAAATATTACAACAAAACTTGTAGATAAAATAGAAAAAAGCATAATAATTCCCCTTCTCCATTTATCCTTATATAAGAAAAATAGACCAATAATTATTCCTAGAAATACCATAACTCTTGTATCACCTAGCATACTTATCCATGAAGCAATATTCACACATAAAGGATTAATATATTCACCCATAATAATATTGAGCCAAATATCGAAGTTCTTCATGAATGAATTCACAGATAGACTATCCTGAATAGCTCTAGCAAGAGCCCAAAGAGAAATGATATTGAGAAATAGAATGAATATTTCATATTTCTTGAAAATATGGAAATGCAAATTGACGAAACGATACCCCCAGATAATAAAAATTGAGAGAATAAGAGCAATAAAAATAAATTGACCCATATATTCTGCACCTAGAGAGTAGCTCGCTCCGAATATATACCCTATCATCACAGAAGCAGTGACCCATAGGGCTACACCGAGAATATTATATGGCCAGAATTTTTTTATATGTATTCCACTCGCCCCTACGATGAATGGTACAAGAGGTCGTGTAATAGGACTGAATTTCCCTAGGATAATAGATTTACCAGTATGATTATCTATTATCTTCCTAGCTTTCTCTATATGATATTCTTTTAGAAAAACATATTTACTCCATTTTTGTAGGAATGCATATCCCATTCTTTTACCAATAAGAAATCCGATTGCATCACCTAATGCTGATGTGATAATAGAGATAATAATAACTATAGCTAGATTCAATATACCCAGTCTCGCTAGGAAGCCGGCAGAGATAATAGCAATATGACCAGGAAAGAAAGATCCAATAATAGGCAAACCCTCTAGAAAAACTATAATACTCAATATCCAATAACCACCACTAGCGAGAAGATCTGGAAAGCCTGCGATAATATTGGAGAAATATCCTGCTATATACATATTGAAATATAGTATATCATATTGAATTTATTGTCATATTACTATACAATTCGGCCATGAAGATTCTAATAATTGAAGATGATATAGATGTATCAGAATTTATAAAGGTAAGCTTCGAAACAGAGGGATTCGTAGCAGATAGAGCCTATGATGGAGAAGAGGGTTCATATATGGCAAGAGTGAATAAATACGATACTATTATTCTTGATCATTCCCTACCGATAAAGAACGGTCTAGAAGTATGCGATGAAATACGTGGTTCTGGATCTACAGTACCGATAATCTTCCTATCAGTTATTGGCGATGTAAGAAGAAAGATAACAGCTCTAGAGAAAGGTGCAGATGACTATATGACGAAGCCATTCTCCTTCGAGGAGCTCCGTGCTAGAGTCAGAGCTCTCATAAGAAGACCTAGAAATATGACAGACTCTATTATCACTGTAGGAGAAATAACAATAGATACAGAGAAACAAACAGCAGAAAGGAATGGCAAACCAATATATCTAACAAGAAAAGAATATAATCTATTGGAATATCTTATACGCAATAATGGCATGATAGTTTCTAGAGGAATGATAATGGAACATGTATGGGATGCAGATAGTGATCCATTATCCAATACAATAGAAGCTCATATATTGAATCTGAGAAAGAAAGTAAATGCAGACAGTAAGAAAGATATTATAAGGAATATTCCTGGTAGAGGTTATATAATCGATTCATAATTATATGAAGTATTTATTTACTTATATTCCCATACTCATATTTACTATAGTAATAATAATATTATTGAATAGGGAGAGGAAGAAAACATTAGAGAAAATAATTGATTCAGAGAAAATATTAAAAGCAGAGAATAAAAGGTTAGAGATGCAAATAGGAGAAAAGGCAAAGGTTCTCAGGGAAAATAGATTCGAGAGAATGAATGAACTATCTAGAGCTGCAGAATTCGGTAGATTATGCCAAGGAATATTCCATGATCTGATGACTCCACTCACTTCTATAATATTACATACAGAAAGATTGGAGAGAATACCAAAAGAAGAAATAGAAATAATTAATAAAACTCTCAAGAATACAGCTAATGCATCACAGAGAATGTCTCAATATATAGAGAATATAAGATCACTTATTAGGAATGATCAAATAAAGAAAGAATTATCAATAGTAGAAAAATTAGAAAATATATTAGATCTATTGGGATATAAAATAAGAAATGCGAATATTTCTATATATAAAAATATAGTAGGTAAATGCATAATATACTGTGACCCGATGAAATGGGAACAGATTTTTATTAATCTAATATCCAATTCTATAGATTCATATGACAATATAAATGATAAAAGAAAAAAAGAGATATTTATTGATATTCATAATAGAAATAATAAAATAATTATAGAGATTAGGGATAATGGATGCGGTATAAAAAAAGAAAATCTAGATAGAATATTCGATCCCTTCTTCTCTACGAAGGACAAAGAAAAAGGTATAGGAATAGGACTAACAACAGTAAAAAAAATAATAGAGAATGATCTATCAGGCCAGATATCTATAGAAAGCGAGGAGTATAGATGCACTCGCCTGAGTATAGAATTACCTCAGACAATATATAGATCTTGATTCATATCACCTTTCCCTATGAATTCTGCTTCGCCTTTTATTATTTTCTCGAATGGTCGGCAATAGAAGCATCCTTCCTCGCCTTTTGGGCACAGGAAACTCTTCTCTTCTCTGGCCTTCTTCACTTTTCTTGCTATCTTTATAACCTTTTCGAATGCTTCTTCTCGACTAGGTAAAGAAACCTCTATAGGTTTATCATCTCTATCTATATACCAGTAACTAGCACCATTTACTTTTCTTTTCTGTAGATTATCTAATAGAAGTCTGTAGATGGGTAATTGTAGAGATTCTTCTTTCTCTTCATTTTTCCCCGTTTTGAAATCTAGAATATGCACACTATCATCCTCTAGCCTATATATGAGCCAATCTATTTTCCCACAAAGAATAATATTCTCCTCAGGAGATAATAGGAAATTCGGTGGCATACCATTATTCCCTTCCTTCAGTTTTACTGTCTTATATAATAATGGTTCTGGATTCTTCTCTACTCTTTCTATCATTACTATAGCACGATCTTTCATTTCTTTTTCATCATCAAGATTCTTGAATCCACCTTTCTTACCACTTACTTTCTCCCATTCTTCTTCTAGTCTTTCTTTCAAAGGTTTTTTGAATCTATCTTCTGTCTTCATTCTACCACGAGCAAGTCCTTCTAGGACTTCATGCACAGCAATACCTAGAGATAATATCGGATTCACTATATTTATCTTCCTTCTTGTTTGTGGATCCTTATAAACATTATGCAGATAATACAGCCGAGGGCATCTCAGATAATCCCCCATGGATGAATGTGATACCCATACTGCATTATATTTATCCTGCATTTATTTATTCTGCTATAACTTTATTCATCACTATATTCTCTATTGGTCTATCTTCTGCTCCTACTTCTGTATTAGCTATAGCATCTACTACATCCATACCCTCTACAACATAGCCGAAAATAGTGTAATTATTAGGTAATGGATAATCTGAATGCATAATGAAGAATTGACTACCATTCGTATTAGGGCCAGAATTGGCCATAGCTACCACACCTCTCTTATATCCTGTCTTATATGATACTGAATTGGGATTCAATTCATCTTCGAAAGTATATCCGGGACCGCCTCTGCCTGTACCTGTAGGATCTCCACCCTGTATCATGAATCCTTTTATAATTCTATGAAAAATTACGCTATTATAGAAACCTTTATTAGCTAGATCAATGAAGTTCTGTGAAGCCTTCGGTGCATCATTATTATATGTTTCTATAACTATTCTACCCTTATTTGTTTCTATTGTTACTTTATTCATATTTTTATTTTCAACTTTATTTATAATACTATCTGCTACATTTGCTGTATTAATTACTTCGGTATTACTAATAGCTGGACTATCAGCAGTCTTGGTAGTAGTAGCTACACTATCTGTTGTACTCGCTACTGAATCTGTGATGATAGGTTCTGTAGATATGCTATCACCAGACCAGAAATAATAACCAATAAATATAACTATAATAATTGCGATTGCGAAACCTATATAAATAGGTAATTCTGATTTTTTTTCATTCATAATTAAAGATTATATACTACCTTGACTGTATCTACCACTTTACTTACTGCCTCTTCTAATGGCATATTGAGTACCACTCCAGCAGCACCTTTATGGCCACCACCACCTAGAGCACTGGCAAGCTTCGATACGTCATATTTCTCTATATCACGAGTCCTACAGCTTATCTTAACAATATTTGATTCTATTTCTATCATAGATATCCCTATATTCCAACCAATAACTGACTTCAATATATTAGATATACTAATACCTCTTATATATTCTTCTGGTATTTTATTCTTTATTAGATCTTCATTGGAAACAATGGCTATGGCAATATTATCATTGAGAAAAGTTTTGACTGAGCTCAAAGCAATAGCCTGAAAATAGATTGCTTCTTTTGTAAGACTATTCTCCATTATGAAAATAGTCTTCTCATAATCAGGAGCGATCTTTGCCAATTCACTCGCTATCTCTAAAGTATGATAATCAGAAGGTGGATACTTGAATGCACCTGTATCTGTATATAGACCGATGAAAAGATTCGTAGCTATTTCTTTTGTAATTTCTATTTCCCAATCTTTAAATAAATTGAATAATATCTGACATGTTGCTGGTGAAGTAGTATCAATGAGATTTATATCAGCATATTTTTCATTTGTTATATGATGATCTATAACAATAGTCTTTATTAATAGAGGAAATACTGGAGTCTTTATTTTAGAAATCATTTGTGAAGAACCAGAATCTAGTATAATAAATAAATCAAAATCATCTTGCTCTATTTCATAGAAATTCTTATTCACAATATCTCTTGCCCCTGGGAAATGTATGAAGGCTTCGGGAATATTGGAGTCCCCCTTTATAACTGTCACCTTCTTATTCATACTCTCTAGGACAAACTTCATAGCAAGTACAGATCCTACACTGTCTGGATCAGGCATGGGATGGCAGTGCAGAAGTATTTTATTGGCTTTCTTTATTTCTTCTAGTATTTGTTTTGATTCTTTATACATATATATTATAGATAAACTGGAGCCAAGATCGGGGATTGAACCCGAGACCTCGCCATTACCAATGGCGTGCTCTACCAACTGAGCTATCTTGGCAACTCTATAGTAACAGTAGTCCCTACATTGAGCTCAGATGATACGAATATTGTTCCACCATGAAGCTCTATAATTTTCTTTGAAATGTACAATCCTATACCGCTTTCATCTGGTTCTATAGCTACTGCATTCTTGCATCTATGTAATCTATAGAAAACATATGGTATATCTCCTGAAGCTATACCGATACCTGTGTCTCTAACTGTAATTCTCACGAATAGAGGTATTTCCTCTATCGTCACTGTAATATGACCCTTAGGAGAATACTTTATCGCATTATCTACAATATTAGCAAGTGCAGGTTTTATCTTATCTCTATCAGCATTTATGATAATAGAATCTGGAGAAATGAAAGATAATTTCACACTTTTCTTAACAATAAGGAAATTGAGTTCAGCTAATATTGACTGTACTATTCCTACAATATCTACTCTTTCTGAAACTAATTTCGCTGTACCACCAGAGTCTTCTGCTGTCTTCAACATTTGATTAACGACATTTATAGAATCCTTCACTCTATCTAGACTAGCGTCTATGAGAGTTATAATCTCATCCGGAAGAGAAGGTGTGGTCTTTATCATCTCCAATGTCCACTTCACACCTGATAGTGGAGTACGTAGCTGATGCTGAGCAACACTGAGGAAATCACTTTTCAATCTATCGATCTGTACAACTTCAGTTAATCTTTTCGATGTTTCTTCTCTTTCATTTCTCTGATGCATTATCTCTGTTACTAAACTATATACAAGATATGAAATAATTCCTATAAGAAAGGTCTGTATGATGTGCTTCGTAATAAGAGCTGATGTAATATCAACTCTCGGAACGATAATTATCATGAATATGAATGCGACTGTTATAACCATACCCATTATCCGAGTAGCTCGTCTATCTAGGAAAACAGAGGTAGAAATCATAGGGAAAAATAGAGTGAATATCAATGAACTATTAATTCCACCGGTAATAGCTATCAAATATAAGAAAAATATAACATATGCATATACAGCTAGTGTAAACAATATATTTTTCTTGAAATATTCATTTAGAGCAAATAGAGAGAAGTGTATAAACCCTATTGAGAATAGGGCTACCATTGCTTCATAAGTATAATCTCCAAGCCAAAAGAAATTGTTTTGGAAGAAATATATAAACACTGCTACGATTACAGGTATCACTGCCCCAGACAATCCTAAACCATAATAATAAGTCTTCAATGTAAAAACTGATGACTCTTCATTGTTTTTTGTAAGATTATTTGGATTATCTTGATTTGAAAGTACCATTTATTTTATTTAAACATTCCTAATGCGCGGCCAAGCGGGCTCGAACCGCCAACCTCTCGCGTGACAGGCGAGTGCTCTAACCAGTTGAGCTATGGCCGCATGGAGCTATTATACACGATATTATAGATTTTTGAAGGGTGTCGGCGGAAGGGATTGAACCTTCGACCTTGGGCTTATGAGTCCCACGCTCTAGCCAACTGAGCTACGCCGACATCGAATTTCCTTGTTGCGGAGGCTGGAGTTGAACCAGCTACCTTCAGGTTATGAGCCTGACGAGCTACCGTTGCTCTACTCCGCTATGGCAAGCAGTATAACACAAATTACTAGCGATATGCAAGAGTAAAATTGAGACTTTGCACGGTGCGGAAGCCTTTTCCAGATTGCGCAAGCAAGATGGAAAAGGTCTTACGCACGCAAGATGCAAAGTCCAATTTTACCTAGTTGGCAATATGATAGAATTCTTCGAAAACCTTGCGATATAGGTCTATAACACGCTTCGCTTCCAATTGATTGAGGGTAAAGCTTGAACCATCATGGGCAATAACATTCCTCACTTTATGAGCCTCCCAAGCATCATCGAGAGTTATGAAGTCCCCTTTATTTATCTTCTTCAGCTTTTCCCCGAGACTATCCCCTCTATATCCCAATTTATTAACAAGATCATCTAATATAGTATCAGCATCTATTATGGCCTGTTTCCAATCATTCTGATTCATAGAATTCATATGATCAAGAATAATATGCCAACGTTTACTTATTTCCTCATCACCCTTATTATCTTCTATATATGCCATCTCTATACCCTTACTATATATCTCATCTTCCTTTCTACGAATATGCTTTATACCTTCTACAGAAATAATAATCCCTATGAAAAATACAGTGGATAATAATATACAAATAATAACTATTATTACTTTCGAAGAATCGAGGAAATGATATATTGCTGGATAGGAATTCATCAGGAAATTCTGTATATTCCCCAGATAGTATGGAAGATCAATACCTGGTATACTTACTATTTCATTTGCTTGTGCTTGCATACCCTAATATTATAACATTTATTATTAAAATTTAATTCTCTCCTAGGAAGTCCTTACCCACTTCGAAGAGAGTTCTCTCATCCCCATGACGAGATATGAACTGTATACCGAGTGGTAATTTCTTATTATCTATTTCAGAAAAGCCAGATGGAATAGAGATAGCAGGCATACCTGTAAGATTAGCAGTGACAGTGAATATATCCTCTAGATACATTGCAATAGGATCCTTTACCTTCTCACCAATCTTGAAAGCTGGAGCAGGAGTAGTAGGTGTGAGTATTATATCGACTTCTTTGAAAGCTTTATGGAAGTCTTCTGTGATAATTCTACGTAGAGCATTAGCGCGATTATAATAAGCATCGTAGTATCCAGAAGAAAGAACATAGGTACCAATAAGTATTCTCCTTCTTACTTCTTTACCGAATCCAGCACCTCGTGTTTCGAAATAATCATCTATTATATCTTTACCATCTTTATGTAAACCATATTTTACGCCGTCGAAACGAGCGAGATTGGCAGATGCTTCTGCAGGCATCAGAATATAATACACCGGTAAAGAATATTTTATATTTGGAAGATTAATATCTTTTATTTCATATCCTTTCTCTTTTAATATTTCTTCTGTTTTATTGAAATTATCTAGGACCACTTTATCTATACCATCTCCCTTGAGGAAATGTCTAGGGATACCGATTATGGGTTTCTTTATACCTATTCTTTCTTTCTTATAAGTATTCTCTTCTATTGTTGTGCTATCGTATATATCTTTACCTTTTATAGTATCAAATATAATTTCTATATCTTTTATAGATTTACCGAATGGACCTATTTGGTCTAATGAGGATCCCATAGCCATCACTCCATATCGAGAAATATGACCATATGTAGGCTTGAGTCCCACGAGACCACAGAAGCTTGCTGGCTGACGTATTGAGCCACCTGTATCAGATCCTAGAGCCACGAGAGCACCGTGCATTGCCACAGATGCAGCAGAACCACCAGAGGATCCACCAGAAACTCTAGAAATATCATATGGATTCTTAGTCACTCCGAAGGCAGAATTTTCTGTAGAACCTCCCATGGCAAATTCATCCATATTCGTCCTACCGAGGAAAATAGCACCAGCTTCTTTCAATTTCTTTATAACTGTTGCATCATAGGTTGCAGTATAATCCTCTAATATCTTCGAAGCAGAACCGGCTTTTCTTCCTTTTATTAGAATATTATCTTTTATAGCGAAAGGTATTCCTGTGAGAATAGTCCCCTTGCCTGATTTTATTATTTCATCTGCTTTCTTGGCTTGTTCTAGAACATCATCATAGACTTCGAGATAAGCATTTATTTCTTTATTTTTTTGAGAAATAATATCAAGATAGGACTTTGCTAGATCTACAGCTGTAAACTCTACCTTTTCCATAGCAGAATGGGCTTTTTCTATAGTCAGATTCACTAGATCAATATTCTTCATATTATTTATAATACTATCATAAAAAGAAAAAACCGCATTATTATAGCGGTTCTTTCTTATTCTACTGTGCTCTATTTTGTTCCATTCATCCGGAGAGTATCTCTATAGAGGATACCCTCCTGTGTCCTTTCTCTCGCGGACTGAGTGTTCACTTTAAAGATGTAGAACAATAATCTTTGCTCATAATAATAAATTATTATGAAAATCGACTCGGTCAGATATATATAAAGGCAAAGCCTAGGTATATATCGTATGATCAAATTGAAATAATCCACGAGCAGCTTCCGCTACCCGTGCCTTGTTACGACTTACTCCCTGTCATTGAGCTTACCTTAGGCCGCGACAAGCGCGGACTTCGGGTACTCCCAACTCCCTTGAGTTGACGGGCGGTATTTGATGTGTTATAGTATTACTACTATAATTCTCTTCAACACGGGGCAAGCGGTTTTCCCGCACCCTCGCGTTTTCCAAAGGTTGCTTATTCGGTTTTTTTACCGAATTCACTTACCTTGCCATAGTAAGTTTTAGCTACTAATAGAAAAAGATCCTTCACCATCAATAAATCCTGCGACATATTGAGGATCTAACTTTTTCCTTTGAATTTGTTCCTTCCCAATAGGAAGTTCTAGCCCGGGATTAAACCGAGCATTTTTCCTTTTGGTACTACGAACTCTGCTGACTTCTTGCATATCATCATTATATCATTACTAATACAACTTCTCGGTGTGTATAACACAACGAGGATAATGCAAGATCTCCCACGGTAACCCGATATACTTTTTCTATCATCTCGATATCACGATACACATATCACTTTTTATTTAAACAGTAGGCTTCTCCATGTACTCGCAGGATGACCTATGATATATGCCATAACTGATATTCAAGCTAACAAATGCTACTTTCCCCCTTCATTGGAAGTCCTCACGAACGAACAACTGGGATTTCGCTTCTCAGCACTGTATATTGCCAAGGTTGGACTTTCACCAACTAATATATCGGATCGCATGGCGACCCGAGTACAAGACTTGAGAACGTATTCACCACAGTATAGCTGACCTGTGATTACTAGCAATTCCGGTTTCATGAGGTCGAATTGCAGACCTCAATCCAAACTGACGCACCCTTTCTAAGGATTTGCTCCGCCTTTCGGCATTGCTTCCCGTTGTAGATGCGATTGTATCACGTGTGTAGCCCAGGGTATCAGAGGGACATGCTGACCTGGCGTCATCCTCACCTTCCTCTCACGACGCAGAGCACAATCAAAACTCTAAGAAAATTAGCTCGTGCCTCTTGCTGCCGTAGTAACTTTTCCATCTGCTTTCGCATCTGGAAAAGTTCTCCGGCACGGGCACTCGCACAATTTTCTAGAAATGATTCTGCGCTATGTCGTGAGCAGTCTCGCCTGACAAATATAACAGGCAACGAGGGTTGCGTTCGTTACCCCACTGAAGGGAACAACTCAAGCCACGAACTGACGACGGCCATGCATCACCTGCCTAATTGCCTTGCGGCGACTAATGTTTCTAAAAGTCTTCAACTAGGTTTCAAACCCTGGTAAGGTTCTTCGTTTGTCATCGAATTAAACCACATGATCCACTGCTTGTGCAAGTCCCCGTCTATTCCTTTGAGTTTTAGCCTTGCGGCCGTACTACCCAGGCGCTTCTCTTAACGCGTTAGCTACGTCTCTCAGAGGGTCGATACTCCGAAAAACTAGAGAAGATCGTTTAGGGCGTGGACTACTGGGGTATCTAATCCCATTCGCGACCCACGCTTTCATGTTTCAGTGTCAGGAGTGCTCTAGTCTGCTGCCTTCGCTTTTGGTGTTCCCCATAATATCAACGCATTTCACCGCTACACTATGAGTTCCGCAGACCCCTCGCATCCTCTAGTTATACCGTTTCCTTTGCATGCCCCCGGTTAAGCCGAAGAATTTAACAAAAGACTAATACAACCACCTACACATCCTTTACGCCCAATGATTCCGGATAACGCTTGAGGCACTCGTATTACCGCTGCTGCTGGCACGAGTTTAGCAACCTCTTATTCGCCAAGTACTATCAATAAACTTTCTCCCTGGCAAAAGATTTTTACGTCCCTAAGGACTTCATCAATCACGCGGCGTCGCTCCGTCAGGCTTTCGCCCATTGCGGAAGATTCTCGACTGCGGCCACCCGTAGGTGTATGGACCGTATCTCAGTTCCATCGGTGGGGGTCACCCTCTCAGGTCCCCTAAGCGTCTTCGCCTTGGTAGGCCATTACCCTACCAACTAGCTGATACTTAACAGGCCCATCTAGAAGCGATAAATCTTTACTCTTTCGAGACTATCAAGTATTAGCTCATCTTTCGATGAGGTATCCCTGACTTCTAGGTTGGTACCTGCTTATTACTACCTCGTCTGCCACTGACTGTATATTGCTATACAGCCCGTTTGACTTGCATGCCTTATCCACGCCGCCAGCGTTCATCCTGAGCTAGGATCAAACTCTTAACTAAAATGAATGGAACAAAATAGAAAACAGTAAATGCTTCATATTTCATATTTCTTCTAGATGCTATAGAGTCTGAGCCATGCTCCCGTTAATGTGAATATATTAACTTGGAATCATTGTATAAATAGACATTAAACTTGCACATATTCAAACCATTTAATTCGAATACGTTCTTTACTTAATGCATAACTTATAATTAATAAATTTTCAAAAAGCAGGCTCTTCTATAGAGCGTATGTACCATTCTACTTATATAGGAAATAAAGTCAAGCTTTTATATACTGTTTTATATTATTAACTATCTTGGCCTAAAACCCAGCTTTTCTTTAGGTTTTACAGGTTGATCTGTAAGTCTTCTCAAAATAGATTTTATACCATCAATATCACTATTATGTTTACCTAATTTATCTTTAAATTTTAGTAATTCTATCTCTAAATTTTTATCAATATTTAGTATTTCCCTTATTCTAATAAAGGTTTTGATTATATAAATATTCATTTTAATAGCCCTATCACTGTTTAAAACAGAAGACAACATAGCAACACCGTGTTCTGTAAAGACATAAGGTAACTTCCTACGCCCACCACGACCTACTTT
>Ga0208375_1000596_pt1 | contig 50559 bp, 44 predicted proteins | sample RifOxyD1_FD_184038 | JGI IMG/M metagenome (GOLD analysis project Ga0208375, IMG submission 184038) | Soil microbial communities from Rifle, Colorado - Rifle Oxygen_injection D1 (SPAdes) | ecosystem: Environmental > Terrestrial > Deep subsurface > Rock core/Sediment | place: Rifle, Colorado... | reverse complement strand
GCGCAGCGGGTGCAATTGGAATGGCAACGATCGGGACCGATTCCTCCGGCGCGGCAGCAGGCGCAGCAACGCTTGCCGGCGGTGGGACGATCACTGCCGGCGGTTGCAGGGCAAAGTACAGATAAATGCCGTATCCCAGCGCCACCAGTGTGGCCAGTACGGCGGTGAGCGGTACCAGTGAAAGCTGTGGCCAGCGGAAAGCCGGTTTGCGGCGGGCCGCCTCTGCGGGTGCCAGGCCATTGCTGCCAAACAGCAGGTCGGGTGGTTCCACCCATTCGTGTGCGTCGGCTGAATCCGTCTGGGCGGCTTTGGTGTGTGCAGCCACGGGTTCGAGTTCGAGGTCGTCCAAGTCCGATCCGCGCAGTTCAGGTTTGCCCGCGCCGGATTTGTTCGGGTTGGCGGACTCAGCCTGTTTGAGCGCTTTGAGCAGCAGGCTCACTGCTCACTCCGGGCACGGGGAAGCAGATGCTGGAACTGGCGCAATTCATTGCTTTCCAGTGTCGGGTTGGAAACAACAATGGGGCGCAGGAAGATGACCAGTTCGGTCTGGCTGTTGATGCGTTCCTGCTGGCCGAAGATCGCGCCGAATCCTGTCGGACGCGACAGCACCGGCAGTCCATCTCGGGCATTGCTGGAGTCGTCCTGGATCAGGCCGCCGAGAATGACGGTCTGGCCGCTGCGGATTTGCAGCAGTGATTCCATCTCGCGCACCTGGATTTCGGGCACCAGATTGGAAATATTGCTGAATTGCTTGAGCGCTGGGTTGGGGTCTTCCTTGAACCCCACCACGCGCGAAATGGTCGGCCGTACGGTGAGCGAAACCAGCCCGTTGTCGCCGATTTGCGGCGTGACGCTCATGACGATGCCGACCGGGATGGTGTTGGCCGTGGTGGTGTAGGTCGGCAGGGTGGTCGGGATGCCCGTGGTGGGGGAGATCGTGCCTTGCTGCACCTCGATGGAGAAATACACCAGGTTGTCCACCACCTTGAGCAGTGCAGTCTGGTTGTTCAGCGCCATCAGTTTGGGGCTGGAGAGCACCTTGGTGTTGCCATAGGACTCCAGCAGGTCAATCGCGGCGGAGAAGCCGTTGCTGCCAGAGTTGGTATACGTCGCCTGAATGAAAGGCGAAAGCGAGCCTGCCAGTGCGTTCGTTCCGGCGCCCACCGTGTTGATTGACCAGCCTGTGGCGCCTTGCAGGGCTTTTGACCAGTCAATCCCGGCACGGAATTGATCCTTCAAGGAAACTTCCACGATGGTTGCTTCGATCATCACCTGGCGCTGCGAGGTTTGCGACACGCTGTCCAGGTATTGCTGCACGACTTCGTGCTGTCGCGCGGTGCCGAGCACCGATACGGTGCCGGTCATCGGGTTGACAGCGACATCGTTCTTGCTGTCAATGGGCTGGTTGCCAAATGCGGCGGTAAACAGCGTGGCGGCACCGCCACCGGCCTTGCTGGCGGCTTCTGTTTGCGACACTCGCTCGGCGCGTGCGTCCTTTTCTGCCTGCAGGCGGGCGGCTTTTTCTTCGCCGCTTTGCTTGATGGCGCGGGTGCCCGCCAGCAGCGAACGCAGGTTGTCGGCCAGCACATTCCAGAAGTCGTTGTTGGTCAGACTCGAAACGGTGGTCGAGGAGGAGTTGCCGCTCGTGGTGCCGGTCCCGGTTTGTCCGGCGGCGCTGCCGGTGCTGGCGATCTGCGCTGCGACCCCCACGCTGGAAGTGGTGTTGCGCGCCACATTCACATAGTTGACGCGATAGGTTTTGGGGTAGGGCGTGTCCGGCATCACCGAAATGGATTTGCCGTGTGTTTCGTAACGCAGGTCAGCCTGGCGCGCAATACGGTCGAGGATAGACGGCAAGGGTTCGTTGACCGCGTTGAGCGTGACTCGCCCGGTGATACCGGGGAACAGGTCGATGTTGTACTGCGTGTCGCGCGCAATCGAAAACAGCAGGTCTTTAACCGGCACATCGTTGACCACCACGGTATAGGTCGGAACCGGAGCACTCAGCTTGGGCGGGGGCAGCATGGGCGCCGCTTTGACCGGTGCCGGCGGTGGGGCGCTTTGCGCGGCGGTTTGGGGCGGTTGCTGGATATGGTAAGGCGAAGGACCGAAGGCCGGCAGTGGGGCGCAACCGCTCGCGAGCAGCAGGCCGGGGAGCGCAAGCGCCGTCAATGCAGCGTGATTGAACACGGAGAAGTTAAGCGTTGGAAGGTCAAACACGGTACGGTTCAACACAAAATGAGTCATCCTGTTGGCAAGACTACGCTGCGCAATTTGCCAACCGTGCGCAGAAACGGTGTTGCCTGATGGAGATCCAGGCTGGCGGGCACGGCAGGGAGTTGGCTTAGCGCGGCTTGCGCGGTGCGGCGGTCTGGAAACTCCCCCGCCAGGATGATCCAGGCTGGCGTGCCGCGACTCCGCGCATGCAACACGCGCACCGGTTGTGGGGTGGCTGCGTCCAGGCGTCCCATTACTACGGCCGCCTGTGTGGCTTCTTTAACGGCGGCCAGCTGGATGACGTGGGTTCCGGGTGCTGCTTGGGCAAGCCAGCGCTGGGTTTGCCGGGTCTGTTCAGCTATTAGGGTAGCGGGGGCGGCGACCGATGGTGTGGCCGGGCGCACGGTTTGAACGGGCGGCGGAGGCGTCAACCCCTGCCAGGCGACAAATGCCAGCAGACCCAGTGCCGCTGCAAGCCCCGCGCTCAACCAGGCCCAGCGGTGCCAACCCAAATGGCTGGCGAGCCGTTTCGGCTGCATTTCGGCATCGCCTGCTGCAGCATCCAGATGGGCCGGGGTCAGGGTGTGGGTTTGCCCGGCATAGGCGGCCAGCAGGGTTTTGTCGGCCAGCACATTGATGCGGCGCGACAGGCCACCTGAAAGCTGCGTCATGCGTGTAATGAGTGCGGGTGCAAACAGATCGGGGCCGCGGTAGCCCGCTACGCTGAGGCGGGCACGCAGGTAATCGGCGACCTCGGATTCGCTCAAGGGCGACAGGTTGAGGCTCAGGGTGATACGGTCCTTGAGCTGGCGGATGCTGGGTTCGGCCAGGTGCACATCCAGCTCGGGCTGGCCAAACAAGACGATTTGCAGCAGCTTGTCGGTGGCCGTTTCCAGGTTGGTCAGCAGCCGCAAAAACTCCAGGTTGTCGAGTGAAATGCCCTGGGCTTCCTCGACGAATACCACCACGCGCCGACCCGCTTCGTGGCGCGCCAACAAGCTGGCGTTCAGCTGGGCGAGTCGCGCCTGGCGGCCGTTTTCCGGCGTGTCGATTCCAAGGTCGGCCAGAATGGCCGCCAGCATGTCGTCGGGCGACAGGGTGGGGTTGCCGAGGTAAATGCTGTCGATGCTGTCGGGAAGCTGGATGACCAGCTTGCGGCATAGCATGGTTTTGCCGCTGCCGACTTCGCCAACCACCTTGATGATGCCTTCGCCCTGGCCGATGGCGTAAAGCAGGGCGGCGAGCATTTCCCCGCGCTGACCGCCGGCATACCAGTACTCGGTATTCGGCGTGATGCGGAAGGGAGCTTCCTTTAGACCGAAATAGTCAAAGTACACAGAGTCTTCAGTCTGTCCCGTAGGTCTGCATGCGGCTGTAAAGCGTGGTGCGGTTGATGCCGAGCAGCTTGGCGGCCTGCGACAGATTGCCGTGGGTCATGTTGAGGGCGGCCTCGACGTAGGCTTTTTCCCACAGGCGCAGTGTGACATCAAGATTGAAGTTGGCCTGGGTTTGCAACTGCTTGCGCGCCAGTTCGATCAAGGCCTTGCCGTCGTTGGCGAGCGGGATTTCCAGCGGGTAGGCCTGGTCGGTGTCGAGTTCGGCTTCCAGTTGCTGGGCGTTGACTGCGATGCCCGGGTATTTGGTGGTGAGGCGAATTGCAATATTGCGCAACTCGCGCACGTTGCCGGGGAAGTGGTAGTCGTCCCACATTTGCTGTGCGCGCGGATCGAGCTGAAACGGCTGGCTCTTGGCTTCACGGGCGTAAAAGTCGCGGAAGTGGTTCAGTAGCGTCAGCTTGTCCTGCCCCATCTCGCGCAACGGCGGTACCGCGATGGAAAACACCGACAGGCGGTGGTAGAGGTCGGGGCGGAAGCGCCCGGCCTTGATCTCGGTGCGCAGATCGCGGTTGGTTGCCGTGACGACGCGGGCGTTGGAAAAGCGCGGCTGGGTTTCCCCGACCCGCTGGTATTCGCCATTTTCCAGCACCCGCAGCAGTTTGGCCTGCAGCTCCAGCGGCAGTTCACCGATCTCGTCGAGGAACAGTGTGCCGTTTTCGGCTTCTTCAAAATAACCCGCCCGTGCAGTGGTCGCACCGGTGAACGCGCCCTTGGCGTAGCCGAACAGGGTCGGTTCGACCAGCGTCGGCGAAATGGCTGCGCAGTTGAGCGCGAGATAGGGTTTGACCGCGCGCGGTGACAGTTGATGCAGGCTGGAGGCCACGCGCTCCTTGCCGCTGCCGGATTCGCCTTCGATCAATACCGGGAAGGGTGCGGCGGCGTATTGCTTGATTTGCTGGCGGAGTTTGTCCATCGCCGGGCTTTCGCCAACGATGCCGGAATCCTGGGCTGGCACCGGCGCCTTGTCGGCGCTGCGTTCGGCACCCTGTACCAGCAGGGCATTGAACAACAGGGATTTCAGGCGTTCGGGTTCGCACGGCTTGGCAACGAAGTCGATTGCGCCAAGTGCGCGCGCGTGACGCGCATTGGCTTCATCGCTCTGGCCGGACAACACCAGAATCTTGATGCTGGGCGAGATGCTCAGCAGATCGGCGATCAGGGCAAAGCCTTCATCGGGCTTATGGGGATGCGGTGGCAGACCCAGGTCCACCAGTGCCAGCTGCGGCGGTTCGTCAAGCTGCGTTAACAGGCTGCGTACTTGCGCGCGCGATTCGGCCGCCGATATATCAAAGTCTTTGCCCAAGACATACGTGAGCGTATCGGAAATGAGCGGATCGTCGTCGACGATGAGCAGGGTGGGTTTGTTGGTTTGAGCCACTGAGTCTCCAGATCGTGGGTGCCGCTAACGCGCTTGCACCTTTCGCGGTGGAGTGAATCGTGCGCGTGTCGGATTTTCGTCGATTGTGCCAGAGAGCGGGTGAAAGTTAAACCAGACCGGCGAGGCCGGTTTCGGCATTCGCCAGACATGGCGGGTGCCTGGAGCGGAGAGTCAGGCGCTGACGGGTTCGACGCAGGGTTTGATCATGACGCGGATCCAGCCTTCGCTGTGATCTATCGGCGTGCCCAGCGCGATTTTTTTGGGCTCGGATGCGTGATGAATCAGGAATGTCCGGCCGGGCATGAAATGCACCGGGTCGATGATCACGCTTCCCTTGTCGTCGCCGCTGTCCAGCCACAGGCTGGCATGCGGCTGGCTGGCGCTGTTCAGGTCGACTCCGTCAACCGTGTAGGCGGACGGGGTGGGCGGGTCATAGAGCATGACCAGCGCGGGGACTTCAGCGAAGGTTTCAATCCCGACCGAGCTGCTGTCATTGTTGACGCGCGACAGGCGGCGGACAATGCCAAGATGCCACTGACTCGATTCATGCGATTTGAGGCAGATGAGTGCGCCGACACGGAGCCAGTCCTTGTCGCGGGATTCGATGATTGCGCCAAATCCGCACTCACTTTCGTCGTGCATCACCCAGCTTTCGACGTCGGGCGAACGCTGGATGACCGGAGCCTGCATCTGCGAGACACGCTCACGGGTGCGCTCTGTAATGAAGCCGTAAACCTGCACGTCGTCGGCCTCGCTATAGTTCAGCCCCGAGCCATAAGGCGAAACGTTGGCCGGCGCGTCAACCACCTTGAGCTGGTTAATGATGGCGCTGAGCCCGTGGGCGACATCGAACATGCGCTTCATGGTTGCACGCGGCGCACGGCGCTGCTCACGCGAAGCCAGCGAAGACCAGCTGAGTTGCAGGTGCTTGAGCAGTTCAATACTTTCCGGGGTGCGGGCGCTTTCGGTCAAACCGAGGTGGTCGGGCGTTTTGCCTTCATGCAGGGCCGCAGCCAGTTCGTCCAGTTTGAGGAGCAAAGCCGACGTCGTCCAGAAGCGCATCGGCTTGTTGGGATCGGGTTTGCGTGCCCGACGCGGGCCGTGATCAGCAGACAGGTCAACGACAAAGTAGGGGGCGTCGGCGTGCATCTGCCGGTCCAGCTGGAGGTCTGTCTGCCAGCTTTTAAGCCACTGGTCGAGCAAATCGATCTGTTTGGGGTAGAGCGTGCCGGAGTCGGCCAGGCTCAGCATCGAAATATGCAGGTAGGCGGATTCGCTGCTGCACGGGGCGTTGTCTTCGACGTAAGCCAGCATGGGCTGTCGATGGAAGCCTTCGCTTTCGGCGATGCGATACAGGTTATGCAAGCGTAGCCAGAGCTTCTCGCTTGCAGGCTGATAGCGAATCGAGCGCCATTTCAATAGATGGCCAAAGGCACGGATTGCCCGCAGGGTGATCAGCGGAACCAGACTTTCGTAGTCACATTTTTCGGATCGGGTCGAGAACAGCTGGATAAAGGTGTAATAGCCGCGCGCACTTTCCCAATACAGCCCATAAACCGCGTGCCATAGCTGGCTTTCAATTGATCGCGACATGCGCGGGTTGCGCAGATACTGGCGTATCAGGGTGTCCTGTAGGTCCTGGGCTTTCTCCTCCAGCAGCATCAACACCGTCAGTCGATCTTTCGTGAAGGGTGTCGATTTTTCATTCAGCCGCTTGAGTTCGCCAAGAATGGATTGCTGACACTTGAATGCATCGCCAATCGGCAGTGTGGCAATCCAGCGGGTGACCGCCTTGACGCTGCTCGTAGGATCACCCTCGCCCTTGCTGAAGGGGGTGAAGCGGGCGATTCCGGAGGCGAATTTGGCGGCCAGTGAATTCATGATGTCTGCTTATCAGTGAAGGATAGGAGTGTATTTACGGGTTGATTGGCAAGATCTGTACCAGATCCGTTATGCCAGCTTGCCTTTCGCCCACGCAACCACCGATTCCAGCGCAGCGGGCAGGTGTGCCGCATCACTGCCGCCTGCCATGGCCAGATCCGGTTTGCCGCCGCCTTTGCCCCCGACCTGGGTGGCGACAAAGTTGACCAGTTCGCCTGCCTTGATTTTTCCGGTGACATCAGGGGTGACGGCCGCGATCAGATTCACTTTGCCATCGGTGACGGTAGCGAGCACCAGTGCGCAGGATTTCAGCTTGTCACGCAGCCTGTCTGCCGTTTCACGCAGGCTCTTGGCGTCCGCACCGTCGAGTTGGGCGGCGAGCACGCGAACACCTGCAATCTCGGTTACCTGCTGGAGCAATTCGTCACCCTGGCTGGCGGCGAGTTTCGATTTCAGCCGGTCCAGCTCCTTTTCTAGCATGCGGCTGTGTTCGATCAGTTGCGTCACGCGCTCGGCGGTGTCGGCCGGCGTAGTCTTGACCAGTTGCGCCACCGCGCCGAGATTTTTTTCGGTTTCGCCGAGATAATTCAGCACGCCGGTGCCGGTCGTGGCTTCCACGCGGCGGATGCCCGCAGCTACACCCGATTCGGCAAGGATCTTGAACAGGCCAATGTCGCCGGTGCGCGCCACGTGGGTGCCGCCGCACAGCTCGCGTGAGCTGCCGATATCGAGCACGCGCACTTCGTCGCCGTATTTTTCGCCAAACATCATCAGTGCGCCGGTTTTCTGCGCGTCATCAATGGCCATGACACGCGCCTGGGTCGCGGTGTTGGCGAGAATTTCAGCGTTGACCCGCGCTTCGACTTCACGGATTTGCGTGTCGTTCATCGGCGAAGGCTGCACGAAGTCGAAGCGGGTTTTGTCGGCATCGACCAGCGAGCCTTTTTGCTGCACGTGTTCGCCGAGCACCTCGCGCAATGCCTTGTGCATGAGGTGGGTGACCGAGTGGTTGCGCATGGTGCGCGCGCGGTTGTCGGTATCCACCCGGGCCTGCACCGGATCACCGATTTTCAGGCTGCCGGTTTTCACGACGCCATGATGGCCGAATACCTGCGCCTGGATTTTGAGCGTGTCTTCCACGCCGAACACGCCGCCGGCCGCCTGCAATACGCCGCAGTCGCCAGCCTGACCGCCGGATTCGGCGTAGAAGGGCGTGTGGTCGAGCACCACGACGCCAAGCTCGCCTTCGCGCAATTCGTCGACTGCGCTGCCGTCGCGATACAGCGCGAGAATGGTGCCGTCGTGTGCCAGCGTGTCGTAACCGTGGAAGGTGGTGACCGCGCCGGCGTACGCCAGACCTGCGCCGAGCTTGAACTTGCCCGCTGCGCGCGCCTGCGACTTCTGTTGCGCCATGGCCGCATCGAAGGCGTCGGTGTCGACCGAGACATCCGCTTCGCGGCAGATGTCGGCGGTCAGGTCGAGCGGGAAACCGTAGGTGTCGTGTAGCTTGAACGCCAGTGTGCCGTCGAACACGCCGCCTGCCGGCAGCGTTTTCAGCGTGGTGTCGAGGATGCCCATGCCGTGTTCGATGGTCTCGAAGAAGCGCTCTTCTTCTTGCCGCAGGATGTCCATCACGCGCGTTTGCGCCTTGGTGAGTTCCGGGTAGGCCTCGCCCATCACCGCAACCAGATCCGGCACCATGCGGTTGAAAAAGGCGGTACGCGCACCCAGCTTGTAACCGTGGCGGATGGCGCGGCGGATGATGCGGCGCAGCACGTAGCCGCGCCCCTCGTTGCCGGGGATGACGCCGTCGACGATGAGGAAGGAACAGGCGCGGATGTGGTCGGCGATGACCTTGAGCGAATTGTTGTTCAAGTCCGCCGTCTGCGTCTCGCGCGCGGCGGCGGCGATCAGCGCCTGGAACAGGTCGATCTCGTAGTTGGAATGCACGTGCTGCATCACCGCCGAAATCCGCTCCAGTCCCATGCCGGTGTCGACGCTCGGCTTGGGCAGCGGATGCATGGTGCCGGACTCATCGCGGTTGAACTGCATGAACACGTTGTTCCAGATTTCGATGTAGCGGTCGCCGTCTTCTTCCGGTGAGCCGGGCGGGCCGCCGTAGATGCCTTCGCCGTGGTCGTAGAAGATCTCGGTGCAGGGGCCACAGGGGCCGGTGTCGCCCATTGCCCAGAAGTTGTCCGAGGCGTAGCGCGCACCCTTGTTGTCGCCAATGCGGACGATGCGTTCCTTCGGCACGCCGATGTCGTTGTGCCAGATATCGAACGCTTCGTCGTCTTCGGCATACACCGTGACCCAGAGCTTCTCGGTCGGCAGATTCAGTACCGTAGTGAGGTATTCCCACGCGTATTTGATCGCGTCCTGCTTGAAATAATCGCCGAAGCTGAAGTTGCCCAGCATTTCGAAAAACGTATGGTGGCGCGCGGTGTAGCCGACATTTTCCAGGTCGTTGTGCTTGCCGCCGGCACGCACGCAACGCTGCGACGACACCGCGCGGGTGTAGGCGCGCGTGTCCTGGCCGGTGAATACATCCTTGAACTGCACCATGCCGGCGTTGGTGAACAACAACGTCGGATCGTTGCCGGGAACCAGTGAACTGGATGCCACAATGGCGTGGCCTTTGGACGCGAAGAAATCGAGAAAACTCTGGCGGATGGCGCTGCTTTTCATGATGTTTGGCTGGGTTAAATGTGGGGCGGCGTACGAACTGCGAACAGTTGGCCATTGTATCCGCTAAAGTTCTGCACTTACAGGCGCTAGGAGCGAGCAAGATGGGCGAAAACGAGGTTATCGCAGCGATGCGGGAATGGCTGGAAAAAGCAGTCATTGGGTTGAATCTGTGCCCGTTTGCCAAGGCGGTTTACGTGAGAAATCAGGTGCGCTTTGTGGTGAGTACAGCCAGTCATCTGGATGGCTGGCTGGAAGACCTGGATCGCGAGCTGGATTTTTTAGCCGCCGCCGACCCCGAGGTCGTCGACACGACCTTATTGATTCACCCTACCCTGTTGCCGGATTTCCTCGATTTCAACGATTTCATGCAGTTGGCCGAGGCTGCGGTGGCTGAACACGAGCTGGAAGGCGTGATCCAGATTGCTAGCTTCCATCCTCGGTTTCAGTTCGAGGGAACTGACCCCGATGACCTCGGAAACTTCACCAACCGCGCGCCGTTTCCCACCCTGCATTTACTGCGCGAGGCGAGCATCACCCGTGCGGTGGCGGCTTTTCCCGAGGCGGAAACGATTTATCAGCGCAACATCGAGACGCTAGAGGCACTGGGGCAGGCGGGCTGGGATGCCTTGTGGGACAAACCGCAAAGCCAGGTCATTAACAAGGCCTGACAATAAAAAAGGGGCAAATGCCCCTTTTTTATTGTTGCGGATAACGACAGACTCAAGAGTACGAGCCGTCGTAATCCGCGATGCCCGGATTGCCCTTGCCGACACCGACGATTTTCGGGGTATTCAGCTTGACCCCTTTGATGACTTTCACGTCGCGCAGGTAGCTGGCAACCACGTCCCACACCGGTTCGCCTGTCGCACCCTCTGCCACGGGTGCCCAGCCAGCCACGACATACGTCTTGCCTGCTTCGACCGGCTTGCCCTTCATCGTCATGTCGCTGATGCGCTGACCCATTTTCTTGGTCGGGTTGATGGTGTATTCAATGCCGCCCACGCGCACCATGTCACCACCCTGCTGATAGTAGGGGTCGTCGTTGAACAGGTTGTCGGCGACATCTTCCATGATCGACTTGATGGTTTCGCCGGTCATGTTGGTCAGCGTGGACTGCGGATAGGTGATCGCAGTCTGGTCCATCAAGCGTTCCATGGTGATGGCATCGCCCGGCAGCAGCGTGGTACCCCAGCGGAAGCCGGGCGAGAACGCGGCATCGGCGCCTTTGACTTCCATCAGCGCGTCAACCAGCAGTTGATCCCAAGTACCGTTGAAGTTGCCGCGGCGATAGAGGAAGTCGTCGGTGACGGCAAGCTTCTCGTTCAATTTGGCCTCGTAGGGCGCGCGCACTTTCTTGATCAGCGCGTCCATTCCCGGGTCAGCGGGCAGCAGGTTGGAAAACACCGGCAGCAGGCGATATTTGTGGCTTTGCACCTTGCCGCCGCGAACATCAAAATCCATCACGCCAAGGAATTTTCCGTTGGAGCCGGCGTTGGTCACCAGCGTAATGCCCTTGGCGTTTTTGACCGAAACGGGTTGCGGCATGCCGTCATGGGTATGGCCGCCAAAGATGGCGTCGATACCGGTGACGCGCGTCGCCATTTTCAGGTCGACGTCCATGCCGTTGTGCGACAACAGAATGACGACCTGGGCACCCTTGGCGCGCGCTTCGTCCACCCATTTCTGCATGCTGTCGTCGCGGATGCCAAAGCTCCAGTCCGGCACCATGTGGCGCGGGTTGGCGATCGGCGTGTAGGGGAAGGCCTGGCCGAGAATGGCAACCTTGACGCCGTTCATTTCCTTCATCACGTAAGGCTTGAACACCTGGTCGCCAAAGTCGTTGGTGACCACGTTTTGCGCAACGAAATCAATACCGGCTTTCTGGAAATCCTTGTTGACGATTTCCATCATGCGGTTGGCACCAAAGGTGGCTTCCCAGTGCGAGGTCATGACGTTGACGCCCAGATCGATGCAGGCATCGACCATGTCCTGCGCATTGGTCCACAACGAGGTGGCCGAGCCTTGCCAGGTATCGCCGCCATCGAGCAGCAGCGCGCCGGGGCGCTGGTCGCGCATCTTGTTGACTAGCGTTTTGAGGTGAGCGAAGCCGCCAACCTTGCCGTAGACCTTGGCCGCCTCTTCAAAATTCAGGTAGCTGAAAGCATGCGCTTCGCGGCTTCCGGGCTGGATGCCGTATTGCTTGAGGAGATGCTCGCCAACCAGGTGCGGGGCTTTGCCGTAGGCGCTGCCCACGCCGAGATTGACGTTGGGTTCACGGAACCACACAGGCAAAAGCTGAGCGTGACAGTCGGTGAAATGCAGGAACGAAACATTACCGTGGCGAGGCACATCATAGAAGTTGGCCGGCGCATTGCCTGCCAGTGCAGACTTGCTGTCCAGTGTCATGCCGGATGCGGCGGCGACGGCCAGAAGTTGCAGAAACTCGCGGCGATTCATGTGCATGAGGTTTTCCTTGGAATGGATGCTGGAACGTATTTTCAGTGCGCTTGCCAGAACGGTAAATAGTAGCTCCGGCTCATTCGGCTCAACTCTTTTGTGTCGATGCAAACAGGAAAGCCCGGTTGCCCGGGCTTTCCATCAAATGGGGTATCTGGTTGCCCGGATACGCCATCGAGTGCGTGCCCGGTTGCCCGGGCGATTTCACACAATACTGTTCCTTATTTGCGGAACACCGATGCTTTCATCGGCAGGCCGTTGGACAAGGATGAGTGGAAATACTCCAGATTGTTCATCGTGGTGCCACCTTGAGGCGGAGGCACGGCGCGAACCTGTTTGAAGCAGCCGTCATAGCGCTGCTGCAGCGTCACCAGATTGTCGCCGCCACGAAATACCGGCCAGTGCACGGCGTGACCGATTGCGGGCGAAATCAGCTCCGAACGGAGACGGTTGCCGGCATTTTGCACGTGGCAACTGGCACAGGCGAAATTCAACTGGCCTTTGCGACCATAGAAGGTTTTCTTGCCATCTTCGTACGCAGCTACCGCTTTGGGCGTCTCGGCCTTGATGTTCATGATCATGCCGTTTGACAGCGTGCGCATATACGACGTGAGTACGCCCATGGTCTTCATGTCGTTGAGCTTGTAGGCAGCTTCACCGTTGGCTGTGCGACAGTCGTTGATTGCATCCTGCAGTGTGACGACCTTGCCTTTTGCCTCGTCAAACATGGGGTAGTTGCCAGCGATCTGATTGCCGCCATTGGGGAGGCAGCTGGAATAGGTTTTACCGTTCTTGAATGGGGTATCCCACATCTTGCGGCCCTTTTCAACTTCGGACTCGAACGGCGGGAATTCCATGATGGCGTCGTACTGTGACTTGCTGTCGGCATCGAATGCCAGCGCACCATAAACGTAATCTTCCATTTTGATGTTGGGATATTTGCTGGTGTAGTACTTGGCAAGTTCCTGCCGATCCCCTTCGGGGGAAGCGTGAACGGAGATGGCGCCGAGGGCCATGCCCAGTCCAGCCATCCCCATCAGCAGCTTTCCGATAATTTGTTTTTTCATGCCGTCCTCCTGATACCTGATGAATTAAAACGGGAGCGGAGCAGATGCTCCGCTCGATTACTGCCCGGCTTAAGCAATAGTGGTTTCGGCGGTGTTTTTGTCGCCCTTGTTGTCGGACCAGTTGACGACAACCTTGTCACCCGCCTTGGCGCCCTTGACCTTGAAACCCAGGTAGGGATTCTTCGACACGCCGCTGCCGAGGTTGGCGGACAGTACGGTAGCGCCGCCGACTGTGGCGGTGACTTCCTGAATGAAGTGGGCCGGTACCAATTGACCGGTCTTGGCGTCTTTACGCTGACCGGTTTCCATCGGGTGGTTCATGAGCACTTTGACATCGGCAACGTCGCCAGTCATCGTGGCACGGATACGCATGGGTTCAGCCATTTGGCTTTCCTTTCAAAATTAACGGTTCAATTCGGCTTGATGAGTGCAGGGCGTGGGGACTTAACCGCCGCAACCGCCGATGGTGACTTTGACTTCCTTGGCTGCGGTGTAGGACTTGCCGCCGGCCTTGACGACGGCGCGAACGAGCGACGTCTGACCCATTTTGATGCGGGTGGAAATAAAACCCTGGGCGCCGCCAGACAGCGTGAAATTGCCCACCAGCGGGGTGCCGTTTTTCTCGGCGAGGATGGCGATGCTGGTGGTGCCGGCGATCTTGCTGGTTACTTCTACCGGGACAACAGCGCCGTTTTCAGCGATATCCGGCGCCTTGATGACGATGTCCTTGCTATCGGCCGGACTGGATACGTCCAAACCTTTCATTGCCGCACCGACGTTTTTGGCATCGAAGGCGGGTGCGTTCCAGGCCGCCATGGCCTGGGTTGGTTTCAACAGGCCGGCGGCCACCGCGATGGCGACAGTGCTGGCACCAGCGGCACCTTTGAGGACGTTTCTACGAAGTGCATTCATTTGGGGGATTCTCCTGGATTGAATGGGGGCAGTTGGAATTTAAAGGCCATAGACAAAGTCGGTGACTTTATCAATTTCCGCTTCCGTCAATACGTGGTGCTTACCGAACGGGATCATGGAGCTGGACGGGTTCATTACCGTTGCGTCCCAGATCTGGGCACGCATTTTGGCTTTGTCGGGGAAACGGGCACTCATGGCGATGAGAGGAGGGCCGTATGTGCCAGTGGATTCCGCATCGGGCACCGTGGGCATGGCATGGCAGGCCAGGCAATTGCCTTTTGTGCGGTTGAACGCGATGTCCTTACCGGTTTCTTCCTTGACAGGGGCCGCAGCCGCAGGTGCCTGAGCCAGCACACTCCCTGACAGCATGATGGCGCTTATTGCGCAGGCCGCTGCAACGTGATGCAACTTTCGCATGGTCATCCTCCAATTTATTTGACGTGGTGTTGAAAGCGCTTGCAGATTGGGCTTGCCCGATGTTTCGCGCTATCCAGTAACGGATGTGACAAAGGATAGTTGAATTGGTTTTTACCATGCAAGGCCATATCACTATTTTTTATGCTGAAAGCGCAGGGTAGATTCCTACCAGCCATGCCTGCTGCGCGTTCGCGCTTGATGCGCTATTTTTTTCGCTGGGCTTTTTCGAGCGCTTGCCACTCGCGTCGCCGCGCTTCGGCAGTTGACAGTTCGTGAAAGCTGCCATCCCCTGCCTTGATGCCGAGGCTGACTTGTTCAACTGCTGCGATCAGATTGCCGCTCAGGGCCGAGGCTTCGGCCTGGGCGTGATGGCTGAGCAGCCGGTGCCCCAGCTGGGCGTGGGTCCTGGCTGCCAATTGCCATAGACGACGGTCGTCCGGATGGAACGCGAGATCTTTGTCCACGCGCATCAGCGCGTCGCCCGCGCGGTTTGCGGCCAATAACGCTGTGATGTAGCCATATTGCAGCGGCCTGTAATCGGGGTGCGTTTGGTTGCCAGTCTCGAAGCGCTGCAAGGCGAGCGTTGCATCGCCTGCAGCCTGCGCCACCTGGGCGGCAAGTTGTTGCATCATGGGCCTGATGTTCGGACTGGCCAGCAGTTTTTGTACTTCGGCTTCGGCTTGCGTGAAATCGCGTGCGCGCAAGAGTGCGCTGGCCAGTCCGTAACGGGCGGCGATTTCGTTGCTGTAGCGCTTGTCCTTCAAGGCGTTTCGGGCTGACAGAACCGCGTCGGCCGGACTGCCCTCGCGTGCGCGCAAGCGGGCGCGCACCAGCTGAAAGTCGAGGCTGTCCTGAACTTGCTGGTAGGGCGCGGCTTCGCTGCGGGCTTCCATGTCAGAGATACGTTCGCTGGTAATGGGGTGGGTGCGCAGATAGGCGGGTGCACTGCTGTCGTAAAAGCGGCTTGCGCGCTGCATGCGGCCGAAAAATGTGCTCATGCCGCGCGGGTCGAATTGCGCCCGGGTCAGCATGTCGTAGCCGAGGCGGTCGGCTTCGCGTTCGTAGTCGCGGCTGTAGTTGAGCTGGTTCTGCACCGAGTAGGCCTGGGTGGACGCAATTGCAGCGCCCGCCACATTCGGATTGGAGCGAGCTGCCAGCAGCGCCAGCGCCAGTGCGGCCATGGTCGGCCAGTAGCTTTGGCTTTGTGCCGCGACCATGCGCGCGATATGGTCCTGCGTGACGTGAGCGATTTCATGCCCCACGACGCTCGCCAGTTCGGATTCGCTTTGTGCCGTGAGAATCAGGCCGGTGTGGACGCCGATGTTGCCGCCGGGCATGGCGAAGGCGTTGATGCTGGGGTCGTCGACGACGAAGAAAATAAACTCGCGCTGGTTGCGGGTGCTGACCGAGACCAGCTTGTAGCCGAGCTGGTTGAGGTAGTTTTCGGTTTCGGGGTCGTCCAGATAGCGCGGATCGGCGTAGACATCACGCATGATGGCGCGCCCCAGCATTTGCTCATCCTGGTCTGAGAAGTACTGTCGTGAAACTTCGCCCAGATCGGGCAAGTCGGCGGCAAGGGCGGGCTGGATGGCGAGGCTGAGAGCGAGCAGGCTGCGTAACATCGGCCGGTGGAGGCGGGGGCGGAGCGGCATTTCGATTACGATGCGAATGTTATCGACAAGGTTCCCTGATATGAGTGAATTCACCCATTTTGATGAGCGTGGCCGCGCGGTCATGGTTGATGTGGCCGGCAAGGACGACACACGCCGCGTCGCAGTGGCGAGCGGCAGGATCAGCATGTTACCCGATACGCTGTCGCGCATTCTGGGTGGACAGGCGGCCAAGGGCGATGTGCTGGGTATCGCTCGCATTGCGGCAATTCAGGCAACCAAGCGCACGGCAGAGCTGATCCCCTTGTGCCATCCCATTGCGCTCACCAAGGTGGGGGTCGAATTCAGCCCCGATGTGACGGAGTCGTGGATTGTCTGCACGGTGACGGCCGAAACCGTTGGCAAGACCGGGGTGGAAATGGAAGCGTTGACCGGCGTCAGTGTGGCACTGCTGACTATCTACGACATGTGCAAGGCGGTGGATCGCGGCATGACGATGGGCGGCATCTGCTTGCTCGAAAAGCAGGGTGGGCGCTCCGGGCACTGGCGGGCGCAGTAAGTGTCGTGCGAAGTCGATTTGGTCACTCCGTACAGAGTGATTCGACTGGCAGTTTCTACGGATTGGCTCGTACCCAGCGCGGAGGTCAATGTCCGGTGATCGGTGCTCGGTACAGGCGCGATTCCCCTGCTTTTTTTAGGGAATTTTATTAGGTCGCCTTATGGGGATATCAGCCATTTTGCTTGCCATAAGGGGTGTGCAAAGTGCAAAATACCGGAATATTCGGAAAGATTAATATACTGTTTTTCCAGCAGTGTCGGCGCGTATGTGCTGGCACTGCTTCCTGACGTCACCTAGTATGGGTACCCACGCATTAATCAGGCGCGGTTTCATGACGAAGCCGCAAGGGATCATTTTGAACCTAGAGATAGCATGAACGCCAAAATCAAACTCGAAAATCACGACGCACAGGAAATCAAGTACACCACTTGTTACATGTGCGCCTGTCGCTGCGGCATTAAGGTCACGCTGGAAGATAACAAGGTCCGTTTCATCCAGGGCAACCGTAATCACCCGACCAATCAGGGCGTTTTGTGCGCCAAGGGTTCGGCAGGGATCATGAAGCAGTATTCGACCGCCAAATTGACACAACCTTTGATGCGCAAGCCGGGCACCGAGCGCGGCGAGGGCATCTACGAGCCGATTTCCTGGGAACAGGCGCTCGACGTGCTGACCGACCGGCTGGAAGAAATTCGTTCGACCGATCCGTCCAAGCTGGGCTTCTTTACTGGGCGCGACCAGATGCAGGCGCTGACCGGTCTGTGGGCGCAGCAGTTCGGCACGCCAAACTGGTCGGCGCACGGCGGTTTCTGTTCGGTCAACATGGCCGCGGCCGGTCTGTATTCGATCGGCTTTTCGTTCTGGGAGTTCGGCGCGCCTGACTGGGACTACGCCAAGTATTTCATCATGTGGGGCGTGGCCGAGGATCACTCGTCCAACCCGATCAAGATCGGCCTGGAAAAGCTGAAACGTAAAGGCGGCAAGTTCGTCACCGTCAACCCGGTGCGCACCGGTTATTCGGCGATCGCCGACGAATGGCTGCCGATCAAGCCCGGCATGGACGGTTTGCTCGCCATGTCGATGGTGCATGTGTTACTCAAGCACGAGCAGTTCGACTATGAGTTCCTGGTGCGTTACACCAACGCCTCGTGGCTGGTGGTGCAGACGCCGGGTCAGCAGGGCGATGGCCTGTTCCTGCGCGACGAAAATGATCAGCCGCTGATCTGGGATATTGACAAGGAAGCGTTCAGGAACGGCATGGACGGCGACATCGCGCCGGCGCTGTTCGGCGAATACGTCGCACCCGATGGCCGTCGCGTCAAGACGGTGATGTCGATGATGACCGAGCGTTATCTCGACGAACGCTACGCACCCGAGAATGTCGCGTTGGAATGCGGCCTGCCTGCCGAGTCGATCACCCGCATCGCGCTGGAAATGGCGCATATCGCGTTCAAGGAAACGGTCGAATTACCGATCGAATGGACCGACGTGTGGGGCCGCAAGCACGACAAGGTCGTGGGCCGCCCGGTGGCGATGTACGCCATGCGCGGAATTGCCGCGCACTCGAACGGCTTCCACGCCTGCCGCGCGATTCACATGATCCAGATGCTGCTCGGCGCACTCGACTCGCCCGGTAACTTCCGTGCTCGTGCACCGTATCCGAAGCCGATTCCGCCGCACCAGCTGCCGGAAAACAATATCGACATCATCAACGCGCCGAACACGCCGCTGTCGCGTCCGCCACTCGGCTTCCCGACGCGTCCGGAAGACCTGGTGATCGATGAGTTCGGCAACCCACTGCGCATCGACAAGGCCTATTCGTGGGAAGTGCCGATTGCCTCGCACGGCCTGATGCACATGGTCATCACCAACGCGACCAACCACGATCCCTACGCGCTCGATACGCTGATCCTGTTCATGGCCAACATGGCGTGGAACTCGACCATGAATACGGCCAATGTGCAGGACATGCTGCGCGCCAAGGACGAGGAAAACTTTGGCGAGTACAAGATCCCGTTCCTGGTGGTGATCGACGCGTTCCATTCGGAGATGACCAACTTCGCCGACCTGATCCTGCCGGACACCACCTATCTTGAGCGTCACGACTGTATATCGCTGCTGGATCGTCCGATTTCCGAGCCGGACTCCGCTGCCGATGCAATCCGCTACCCGCTGGTCAAGATTGATCGCGACGTGCGCCCATGGCAAGAGGTCATGGTCGAACTGGCGTCACGCCTGAAATTTCCGGCGTTCACCAAGCCTGATGGCACCCGAAAATTCAAGGACTACCCCGACTTCATCGTCAACTATGAGCGTTCACCGGGCGTGGGCTTTTTGGCGGGCTGGCGCGGCAAGGATGGCACCAAGTCGCTCAAGGGTGAGCCCAATCCCAAGCAGTGGGAAAAGTACATCGAGAACGAAAGCTTCTTTGCGCACCACTGGCCCGATGGCCAGAAATACATGCGCTTCGCCAACAAGGGGTATCTCGACGTGGCTGCGGATGTGGGTTTCGTCGGCAAGGCCGAGCCTATCATCATGCAGTTCTATTCCGAGCCGCTGCAGAAATTCCGCCTGGCGGGGCAGGGCTTGTACGACGGCCCGCAACCGAACAACCAGGTCGACCGCGAGCGCCTGGTGAAATACTTCGACCCGCTGCCGATGTGGTACGAGCCGCTCGAACAGCAGCGTGTGGACAAGGAAAAGTACCCCTTCTTCGCGCTCACCCAGCGCCCGATGTTCATGTACCACTCGTGGGACTCGCAGAACGTGTGGCTGCGTCAGATCATGGCGCAGAACTACATGTACATGAACGCCCGCAAGGCGGCGGAAATGGGCATCAAGGACTTCGACTGGATCTGGGTCGAGTCGCACAACGGCAAAATCCGTTGCCAGGTCAAGACCATGGAAGGCACCCAGGAAGATACGGTCTGGACCTGGAACGCCATCGGCAAGCAGAAGGGCGCGTGGGGCCTGAAGGAAAACGCGTCGGAAGCGACCAAGGGCTTCCTGCTCAACCACCTGATTTCCGAGTTGCTGCCGGAAAAAGCCGGCGAGCGTCGTGTCACCAATTCCGATCCGGTGACCGGGCAGGCGGCGTGGTTTGACCTGCGTGTGCGCATCTGGAAAGCCGACCCGGGCGAGACCGGTTCATGGCCGCAGTTCGATGCGCTTAAGGCATTGCCGGGCGACGAACGTTACGAGCGTCCCGACGTGCTGCGTTACGACGCACGTACCCACGAGAAGAACTAAGAGAGAGCAGACATGAAATTAGGTTTGGTTATAGATCTGGACGTCTGTGTGGGGTGTCATGCCTGCGCAATCGCCTGCAAGGAATGGAATGCGTCCGGCACCACCGGCCCGCTGTCCGATTACCAGCCTTACGGCGCGGAGCCGTCTGGCGTGTGGTTCAACCGGATTCGCCATTACGAAATGGACGAGTATCCGAACAACAAAACCGTCAACTTCCCGATGTCGTGCAATCACTGCGAGGACGCCGCATGCGTCACCGTGTGCCCGACCGGCGCGTCGTACAAGCGTGCCGAGGACGGCATCGTGCTGGTCGATCAGGACAAGTGCATGGGCTGCAACTACTGTTCATGGGCCTGCCCCTACGGCGCACGTGAACTCGACCGTTCCAGCGGCACGATGAAGAAATGTACGCTGTGCGTCGACCGCATTTACGATCTGGACCTGCCGGTCGAAGAGCGCCAGCCTTCTTGCGTGCTGACGTGCCCAGCGCACGCCCGCATGTTCGGCGACTTTGACGATCCAGATTCAGCTGTGTCGCGTGTCGTGCGCGAGCGCAGCGGCTATGGGCTCATGCCCGAGCTGAATTACAACCCGACCAACCAATACCTGCCGCCACGCAGCACGCCGGTGATTCCGATTGATGCCAAGCCCAAGGGTGGCCTCAAGGAAAGCATCAAGCAGTTTGCCAACAAGCTGGTTCGCCGTTGAACCTCAATAGATTCCCGCAGGAGTAATCATGCATCCCGCTTTTTCCGTCATTTTTTTTACCGTTGCATCGGGGGCAGGCTTTGGCTTGTTTTCGCTGCTGTTCATCGCAGACACGTTCAAGCTTGGCGGCGGCTTTAGCCGTGAGCAGCTCATCATTGGCGGCCTGATCGCCATGGCCCTGATCGTGTTTGGTTTGCTGTCCTCCACCTTTCACCTCGCCAATCCGAAAAATGCCTGGCGCGCGTTCAACCGCTTCCGCACCTCATGGTTGTCGCGTGAAGGCGTGTTTGCCGTGGTTTTCATGCCGCTGGCGCTGGCATACCTGCTTTGCATCTGGTTTGACGCACCCTTGTGGCTGCGTGAGCTGACCGGTTTGCTGTCCGCTGCATTGGCATGGATTACCGTGTTTTCAACCGGCATGATTTACGCCTGCCTGAAAACGATCCGCCAGTGGAACTCACCGCTGGTTCCGGCCAACTATCTTGCGCTGGGCTATGCCAGCGGCAGCCTGCTGCTCCTGCTGGGCGCAGTCGTTTCCGGACTTGAAACCCTGCCTTACATCGCCATGGCTGCGCTGATTCTGTCTATAGCGGCAGTGCTCAAGGCCATTTATTACTTCTGGATCAGCAGCCCCGGCCTCGGTCCTACCATCAACACGGCAACGGGTCTTACTCGTGCCAAAGTCAAACTGCTGGATACGGGTCATACCCACGGCACCTTCCTGACCCAGGAATTCGGCTTCCAGCTGGCACGCCAGAAAGCCGGGCTGCTTAAGGTTGTGGTTTTTGTGCTGGGTTTTGCCTTGCCCGGATTGATGCTGGTCTGGGTGTTTAACCAGCAAGGCGGGCAGGGCGCCGCGATTGTTGCCGTCGTGACTGGCGTTATCGGCGCGGCCGTGGAGCGCTGGCTGTTTTTTGCAGAAGCGCGCCATGTGGTGAACCTTTACCACGGCGCCCAGCGCTGCTAAATAGCCACGCCTTGGTACCCATGGGGATACGGTATGCGTGTCCCCATTTTTTTGATATATTAGCCGATTCTAATTTTGACAATTCAGAACGGAGTACGCATGTTTGGACTGAATGGTTTTAGAGAGTTGGACCCGCTTGACGTCAAGGCAATCGCTGCCAGTGGCGCGCACTTGATCGACGTGCGCACGGCGGAAGAAGTCGCACATGGCGTGATAGACGGGGCGATTCATATCCCCTTGCACCTGCTGCCCCTGCGTGCCGCAGATATTCCCCAGGACAAGCCGGTTGTGATGTATTGCCGCTCAGGTGCTCGTTCAGCGCAAGCCTGCTCGTTCATGGCGTCCAAAGGCTACGGCAATATGCATAACCTGTCCGGCGGAATCATGGCGTGGGCACGCTCAGGCAACGCATTAAGCCAGACGCGCTAAACCGTTAGCGGGCCTTGGGGTTTTCTTGTTGAAAAGCATTTTAAGGTTGCAATAGGAACGCTTCTGGTTTAATGTTCCGCAGCATTTTTAGAACAGTCACACTGACTTTTAGGAGAATATTTTGAACTTTGATAAAGAACTCGATGCACGCGGCCTGAACTGCCCCTTGCCTATCCTGCGCGCCAAGAAATCCCTGGCTGAAGTCGAAAGCGGCCAAGTGCTGAAGATTCTGTCCACCGACCCCGGCTCCGTCAAAGACTTTGCCGCTTTCGCCAAGCAGACCGGAAACGAGTTGTTGTCCACTGCCGAAGCGGGTGGTGAGTTCACCTTCTTCATGAAGAAAAAGTAAGCATTACAATTTAAACAAGCGCCGTCTGTTCTTGGAACACACGGCGCTGTTTTTTTAACTGGGACACAAGGAGAGAGACAAGCATGGACGACACTAAAAAAATGGCCATTATTGCAACCAAGGGCACGTTGGATTGGGCTTATCCCCCGTTCATTCTGGCTTCGACGGCTGCCGCGCTGGGCTATGAAGTTCAGATTTTCTTTACGTTCTATGGCCTGCAAATGGTTCGCAAGGATCTCTCCGGCCTTAAAGTCAGCCCGCTGGGCAACCCCGGCATGCCGATGAAAATGCCGTTTGGCCCCAAATGGTTCAAAGGCATCAACTGGAATATCCCCAACGCGATTCAGTCGCTGGTGCCTGGATATGAAAGTGTCGCCACCGGCCTGATGAAAATGACCATTGCCAATTGCGGCGTGGCCACCATCTCCGATCTGCGCAGCCTGTGTCAGGAAGCTGAAGTCAAATTCCTCGCTTGCCAGATGACGGTTGAATTGTTTGGTTTCGAGCATTCTGATTTCATCGACGGCATCGAGTATGTTGGCGCAGCCACATTCTTCGAGTTTGCGGGTGATACGGATATCTGCCTGTTCATCTAAGCAGTATCTGATGGGTTGATTGCAGCCCGATGAAAAGAGCCGATTCGTTCGGCTCTTTTTTATGTGTTATTTCTGCAACATCGTTCGAGAATTACTCAAGCAATTACCATTCCTTGCCGATAGGGGTCTCAGGTGTAGGCGTAGTATCCACGTCAGGTCATCGAAAGCATGGCTGCAAAAATTTATCCACAGGAGACATTAATGAAACTAACTCGTGTATTCGCATTCATGGCGCTAGCCGGTCTGGCCGGCAGCGCTTTCGCTACCAACGGCATGTTCTCGCATGGCTATGGCATGAAATCCAAGGGCATGGCCGGTGCATCCACCGCCAGCTCGGATGACGCTTTTTTTGGCGCCAACAACCCAGCAGCAGCTGCTTTTGCCGGCAATCGTCTGGATCTGGGCGTGGATTTGTTTAGCCCACGTCGTGATACGTCGCATACCACCTTTGGATCAGTTGATAGTGAAGCTAACTACTTTCTGATCCCCGAGTTTGGCTACAACCGTATGCTGGGCGAGAACGTGGCGCTGGGCGTAACTGTGTACGGCCAAGGTGGCATGAACACGGATTACCCGGCTTTTGCTAATGGCTTTAATTCACTGGGTGGCTCGGGTGCGCTGGGTGTGGATTTGATGCAGTTGATTATTGCACCGACCGCAGCGTTCAAGGTTGCTCCGAACCATTCGATCGGTATTTCCCCATTGTTGGGTTATCAGAAATTTGCTGCAACAGGTCTTCAGGGCTTTGCTGGCATTTCGTCTGATGGTACGGCACTGACCAACCAAGGCAACGATGACGCGTACGGTTATGGTGTGCGTATTGGCTACATGGGCAAGATCACGCCCACTGTGACCATCGGCGCAGCCTATTCCACCAAGGTGGACTTCCAGGAATTCGATAAATACAAGGGCTTGTTTGCCGAACAGGGCGATCTGGATCTGCCCGAGAACTACAACCTTGGTGTGGCGTGGGATGTGACCCCAGCACTCAAGCTGGCCGCTGACTACCAGCGTATCAACTACAGCGGCGTTGCTGCGATTGGTAACCCAAGCTCTAACTATGCGATACCGGGTGGCGCAATGGGTCTGGATAACGGTGCCGGTTTTGGTTGGGCTGACATGGATATCTGGAAACTGGGCGTTGAGTACAAGCTCAACCAGCAGATGGTCCTGCGGGCTGGCTATAGCTATGGTGACAGCCCGATCGACGGCACTGAAACGGCAGAAGCAACGTTCAACATCATCGCACCGGGTGTGATCGAACATCACCTCACCTTGGGCATGACCTATACGACGGCTTCAGGCGATGAAATGACCGTCGCTTACATGCATGGCTTTGAGAATGACGTGAGTGGCAATCGTCCTGCCGGGTTTGGTGGCGGCGTCGATACGACCACGATGTATCAGAACTCGTTGGGTTTCCAGTACAGCTGGAAAATGTAAGTTCAGCGCTTGTCGGGCTGATAAAAAAAGCCGGGGTCGAAAGACCCCGGCTTTTTTATGTCTGATGTCTGCGTAATCCGTGCTCAGATCAGACGGGCGTGTTGCGCCTCGAGTTTTTGCAGCATGCCCACAAAATCAGCCAGTCGCGCCTGCTCCTGCTGCACCACGGCGGCAGGCGCTCTGTCGACGAAGCTGGCGTTGGCGAGCTTGCCTTGCGCCTTGGTGATTTCACCCTGGATCCGGGCGATTTCCTTGGCCAGTCGCGCGCGTTCTTCGTCCTTGTCAATGACCACTACCAGCATCATCCGCATCTCGCCGACCAGTTGAACCGGCGCGTCGGCCTCGGGCAGGGCGGCGGTGGCGCTGACTTCGCTGAGCTTGCCAAGCGCGCTGATGTAAGGTGCCAGCGCGTTGATCACGGCGGCATCGCCTTCGATCACCAGCGGCACCCGCAGCGCGGGCGACAGGCTCATTTCGCCGCGTAGGGTGCGGCAGGCGTTGACCAACTCCTTCAGCAATTGAATACGGGCGACGCTGTCTGGATAGGTTTGCGCCGCATCAAACTGCGGATACGCGGCGAGCATGATGCTGTCGCTGGCGACCCCAGCAAGCGGCGCGACTTTCTGCCACAACTCTTCGGTGATGAAGGGAATGATGGGGTGGGCGAGGCGCAGCGTGGCTTCGAGAACTGTGGCGAGCGTACGGCGGGTGGCGCGCTGTTGTTCGGGCGTGCCATTGGTGAGCTGGACCTTGGCGAGTTCCAGATACCAGTCGCAGAATTCGTCCCAGACGAATTCGTAGACCGCGCGTGCGGCCTGGTCGAAGCGATAGGCGGCGAAGGCCTCGTGCACTTCGGCAATGGCTTGCTGCAGGCGCGCGGCGATCCAGCGGTCGGCATCCGAGAAGTCCATCGGTAAGCTGGCATCCTGCCCGCAGTCGTGGCCTTCCAGATTCATCAGCGTGAAGCGGGTGGCGTTCCACAGCTTGTTGCAGAAGTTGCGGTAGCCCTCGGCGCGCTGCAGGTCGAACTTGATGTCGCGGCCGTGTGTGGCCAAACTCGCGAAGGTGAAACGCAGGGCATCGGTGCCGTAGGCGGCGATGCCTTCCGGGAATTCCTTGCGGGTGCGCTTTTCGATGCTCGGCGCCTTGCGGGGATCCATCAGCCCGGTGGTGCGTTTGGCGACCAGTTCGTCGATGGCGATGCCGTCGATGAGGTCGATCGGATCGAGCACATTGCCTTTCGATTTGCTCATCTTGTGGCCTTCGGAGTCACGCACCAGGCCGGTGACGTAGACCTCGCGGAACGGGACTTTGCCAGTGAGGTGCTTGGACAGCATCACCATGCGCGCGACCCAGAAGAAGATGATGTCGAAGCCGGTGACCAGCACCGCGGTCGGCAGATAGCGTTCGAGTTCCGGTGTCTGCTCGGGCCAACCGAGGGTGGAGAATGGCCACAGCGCAGATGAGAACCAGGTGTCGAGCACGTCGTTATCTTGCGTGAGCTTTTTGCCGCCGGCCTGTTTGACAGCATCGGCTTCGGTTGCGGCGACGTAGTAATTGCCGTCCTCGTCATACCAGGCGGGGATGCGATGCCCCCACCACAACTGGCGCGAGACGCACCAGTCCTGGATGTTTTCCAGCCACTGGCGATACGTGGTGGTCCAGTTCTCCGGAACAAATTTCAGCTCGCCCGAATCGACCGCGGCCAGGCCCTGTTTGGCCAGCCCTTCCATGCTCATGAACCACTGGTCGGTGAGCATCGGTTCGATCACCGCGTGGGTGCGGTCGCCGCGCGGGATCATCAGCTTGTGCGGCTTGGCCGACACCAGCAGGCCTTTCGCCTGCAGGTCGTCGAGCAGCTGTTGCCGCGCGACGTAGCGATCCAGTCCCTGGTATTCAGTCGGGCAAAGATCATTCATTTTGGCGTCGAGCGTGAGCACGCTGATCGCCACCAGCTTGTGGCGCTGGCCGATTTGCCAGTCGTTGAAGTCGTGCGCGGGGGTGATCTTGACCACGCCGGTGCCGAATTCGCGGTCGACATAATCGTCGGCAATGATGGGAATGCTGCGCTCGGCAATCGGCAGTCGGACCTGCTTGCCGATCAGGTGCGCATAACGTTCGTCTTCCGGATGCACCGCCACTGCGGTGTCGCCGAGCAGGGTTTCGGGGCGAGTGGTGGCGACGGTCAGAAAGCCGGAGCCGTCTTCCAGCGGATAGTTGATTTCCCAGATGAAGCCGTCTTCTTCGGTGCTGACGACTTCAAGGTCGGACACCGCGGTGCCCAATACCGGATCCCAGTTCACCAAGCGCTTGCCGCGATAGATCAGGCCTTCGCGGTACAGGCGCACGAAGACCTCGGTGACGGCTTTGGACAGACCCGCATCCATGGTAAAGCGCTCGCGGCTCCAGTCGGGGCTGGTGCCGAGGCGGCGCATCTGGCGGGTGATGGTGGAACCAGACTGGTCTTTCCATTCCCAGACCTTGTCGAGGAATTTTTCGCGCCCCAGTTCGTGGCGGGAGATGCCTTGTGCGTCGAGCTGGCGTTCCACCACGATCTGCGTCGCGATGCCCGCATGGTCGGTGCCGGGTTGCCACAGCGTGTTGTCGCCCGACATGCGGTGGTAGCGGGTGAGCGCGTCCATCAGCGTGTGCTGGAAGGCGTGGCCCATGTGCAGCGTGCCGGTGACGTTGGGCGGCGGCAGCATGATGCAGTAGGCGGGGGCGGCGGGCGCATCGCCTGCCTTGAAATAGCCGGCGCTTTCCCAGTGGGCGTACCAGCGTTTTTCGATGTCGGCTGGTTCAAACGATTTGGCGAGTTCCATGGCGTGCGCGCAAAGGCGGCATTATCCCAAAAAAGCCTGGGACACGTCCCAAAAAAGCCTGGCCACGACTAAAAACGTCGCGCTGGGTGCGGCTTCAGCTCGAAGGGTCGCGCGGGGACTTGAGTTTTTCGTTGATCGCCTCGCGCACGATTTCGCGCACGCTGACGTCAAACTGGCTCAGCAGGTTTGCAACGGTCTGGTCGAGGCTCTTGCGCAATTCAGCCGAGACCTGTTGTTCCATCACTTCGGACAGGCGGGGTGCCAGTTCGCTCATCAGTTGTTCGGTCAGGGTGTCGTTGATCTCGTCGCTGGGATTGGCTTCAGCGGGCGATGTTGCGGGCTCGGCGGGCGGTGGAACAGGGGTGGCGGCCTGGGTTATGGCAGGTGGCGTGCCGCGCTCGATCAGATCGGTCAACACCGGCAGCCACGCATTGGGGGGCGGGCTGGTGGCCATGCTGGACGGATTGCCGAGCGCCGGGGAGGGGGAATTAGTGTTGCCGGCCTCTTCGCTGCCGCCACGATGCTTTTTAAGCAGCGCGTCCATTTTGTTCAAGAGGGGGTTGTCGCTCATGGCTGGGTTTACCCGGTTTGGCGCAGGTCGTGCGTTTTGAGTGCATAACCGCGCGCCTGGTAAAAGCGATAACGCGCCCGGCCCTGTTCGCGCCCGGCATCGTCCTGGCCGATGATTTCGACCAGGCGTTCGAAGCGGGCAAATGCGGCGGGCTGCTCGGTGTGCAGATTGATCATGACGTCAGCCGTACGCAATGCATCGGCGTCGGCGCCGATCAGCACTGGCGTCTCGTTCGCCAGCGTGTCGCTGTCATGGCAATGCGGGACGAAGCCAAGCGCCGGCGTCGTCCACAACAGCCGGTCGATGGCATCGGCTACCGCTGCGTCTGGCGCATAAATCATCACCTGCTTGCCCTGGCCGTGTGCCTTGACCGCGACGCGGCGAGCGACGTCGAGCGGGTTGTCGGCAAACGTGTAGAACGTGATTTCGGTCACTTTGCTGCGCGATTGATCAGCCAGTGCACCAGCAGCGACACAGGGCGACCGGTCGAGCCTTTTTCGCGTCCGCCTTTCCATGCGGTACCGGCGATGTCAAGGTGCGCCCAGTGATACTTCTTGGCGAAGCGCCAGAGGAAGCAGGCCGCCGTAATCGAGCCACCGGGACGGCCGCCGATATTGGCCATGTCCGCAAGGCTGCTTTTCAGTTGGTCCTGATAGTCGTCCCACAAGGGCATGCGCCAGACGCGATCCCAGGCGTGGTCTGCGGCGTGTTCGATTTCGCGTGCCAGCGGGTCGTGGTTGCTGTAAAGCGCGCTGGGATGCGCGCCGAGCGCGATGACGCAGGCGCCGGTGAGCGTCGCCAGATCGACCACCGCTTCGGGCTCGAAGCGTTCGGCGTAGGTCAGGGCATCGCACAGAATCAGGCGGCCTTCGGCATCGGTGTTGAGGATTTCGATGGTCTGGCCGGACATCGAGGTGACGATGTCGCCCGGCTTGTTGGCCTTGGCGTCGGGCATGTTTTCGCACGCAGGGATCAGGCCGACGACGTTGAGCTTGAGCCCGAGCTCGCCAATGGCGCGGAATGCACCAATGACCGCGCCGCCGCCGCTCATGTCGTAATTCATCTCGTCCATTTCGGCTGGCGGTTTGAGCGATATGCCGCCGGCGTCAAAGGTGACGGCCTTGCCGACCAGCACCACCGGCCTGGCGTTTTTGGTGCCGCCTTCATGCTTCAGCACGATGAAGCGCGGCGGCTTGTCGCTGCCTTTTCCCACCGACAGGAACGAGCCCATGCCGAGTTTGTCGCAGGCCGCGTAGTCGAGAATTTCGCAGCCAAAGCCGTGGGCTTTGGCCACTTTCTTCGCTTCGCCTGCCAGGTACTCGGGGGTGCAGATATTGGACGGCGTATTGCCCAGGTCCTTGGCCAGATTGATGCCGTGGGCAATCGCCAGGCCGCGTGCCAGTCCGGCGTCGCCCTGCTTCAGTTCGCCCCTCCGCGACACCGAGAAAATCACCCGTTTGAGCGGACGGCGGACTTCGTTCGGCTTGCTTTTGTGGTGGTCGAAGCGATACAGCGCGTCGTGTGTGCAGAGGACGGCCTGCTCGATGTTCCATGCGATGTCGCGTTTTTTGACCGGAATTTCAGAGAGCGTGATGGCCGCTTCCATCGAGCCGGTGTCGCGCAAGGTTTTGACTGCGCTGGCGATGGCATCGCGATAGGCTTTTTCGTGGAAGTCGCGCTCCTTGCCCAGGCCCACCAGCAGGATGCGCTCGGCCAGCACGTTGGGCACTTTGTGCAGCAGCAGGGTGCTGCCGGCTTTGCCGTCCATGTCACCGCCGCGCAGGATTTCAGAAAGGTAGCCATCGCTGGCGCGGTCGATGTCGGCAGCCGGGTCTGACAGCTTGCGGTTGTCGAACACGCCGACCACTACACAGGCGCTGCGCTGCTTTTCGGGCGCACCGCTTTTTATGCTAAATTCAAGTTCGATTTCCTTGTTTTCCATGTCTGTGCCCAATAAATTGCAGTTGTTGGTCAAGCGTCGTTTTACACCTGCCCGATTATTGGCGCAGGCACTGCGGAAAGTCAAAACCCCATTCGTGTCGCAAATGATCTCCGGAACTTTTCATGCTTTATCGCCGTGCGCTGACGCGTGAACTGGCTCTGACCACAGGCGCCGTGCTCACGGTGCTGATGGCGATTGCCCTGGTGATCCTGTTCATCCGTCTGCTGGGCGATGTCGCACGGGGCGAACTGGCCAACGAGGCCGTGTTCACCTTTCTGGGATTTTCGCTGCTGTATTTTCTGCCGGTTTTGATGACGATTGCACTGTTTGCCGGGGTGCTGCTGCCTTTGTCACGCATGTGGCGCGATAGCGAGATGGTGGTCTGGTCCACTGCCGGCGTGTCGCTGTCGCAATGGCTGCGACCGGTGCTGGCTTTTGCGGTGCCGTTTTCACTGGTCATCCTGTTGCTGACGCTGGTGTTGAATCCCTGGATGCAAACCAAGAAAGCAGAGTATCGCCAGGATTTGCGCAGCCGCAGCGAAAGTTCGCTGATCGCTCCCGGGCTGTTTGCCGAATCGGATGCCGGTCAGCGCGTCTATTACGTTGAGTCGCTCAACCCTCTGACCGGGATCGTGCGCAATGTATTCATGCAATCGCGCATCGATGGCCAGTTGGGTCTGGTGGTGGCGCGCGAGGGCTATCACACCGAGCTGTTCGATGGCTCGCGCTATCTGGTGTTCAAGAACGGACGGCGTTACGAGGGCGTTCCCGGGCAGCTCGATTACCGCATCGTGCAGTTTGAGCGTTACTGGATGCGGCTCGATCCGGTGGATGTGAGTGCCATTGAACCGGGTGTCCGCCAAGCCAAGCCGGGTGCGCTCATTCGTGATGCGTCGCCGCCCGCCCGCGCCGAGTTGCTGTGGCGGTTCGGGGTACCGGTTTCAGCGCTGATTCTCGCGGTCATGGCCATCCCGATCAGTTACGTCAACATGCGTTCGCGCCGTTCGTATGGACTGCTGATCGCGCTGCTGCTTTATTTTGTTTACAACAACCTGTTGTCGCTGTCGCAAGCCTGGGTGGCGCAAGACAAACTCAATCCCTGGGTGGGCATGCTGGCGGCGCATCTGCTGATGGGAGGCGTTGCGGCCGCACTGTTCTACCTGCGTTCGCAGCAGCATCAACTTCGCGGTAAACGGGCATGAAGCTGCTTGCCCGTTATTTGACGAGTCAGGTGTTGGCCGCATCCGCCTTGGTGCTGCTGGGCCTGCTCCTGCTGTTCATGTTTTTCGACGTGATCGACGAAATCGGGGGCGTGGGGCGCAACAACTACGGTTTGGGCCAGGCCGCTGTTGTCGTTTTGTTGAATGTCCCCGGCCATCTGTACGAAATCATGCCGGTGGCCGTGTTGATCGGCACCTTGCTGGCCTTGTCGCGCCTAGTGGGCAATTCCGAGTTTGCGGTGATGCGCGTGTCGGGTTTGTCTACCTGGCGGGTGGCGGGATATTTCAGCATGATCGGGGTGATGCTGTCCTTGCTGGTGCTGGTGCTGGGCGAGTATGTTGCACCGTGGTCTGAACAGGCGGCGCAACGCTACAAGCTGCTGGCGACCCATTCGGTAGTGGCGCAGCAATTCCGCTCGGGCTTATGGGTTAAGGACGGATCGCGTTTTATCAACGTGCGCGATGTGATGCCCGACAGCACCCTGCGCGGTATCGAGATTTACGGCTTTGATGCGGATGGCCGACTTGACTGGACGCGCGTGGCCGAGACGGCAAGCTGGCGTGGTAACCAGACCTGGACTTTGCGACACGTGGTGGAGACGCGTTTCAGCGCCGATGGCATCCAGGCCAGCCGTCGCGTTAGTCAGGAGTGGCAGTCGGTGCTGTCGCCCGACATCCTCAGCGTATTGCTGATTGCGCCGGAAAAAATGTCGGCACGCACGCTCTGGCGCTATGTGGCGCATCTCAAGGAAAACGGCCAGAAGGCCACGCGCTACGAGCTTGCGCTGTGGACAAAATTCATCAGCCCGTTCGTGATTCCGATCATGATGTTGATCGTGATGCCGTTTGCCATCCAGGGGCCGCGTTCGGGCGGCACCAGCGGCAAGATATTCATGGGGATTCTGGCCGGGCTGGGCTTCCATCTGCTGAGTCGCCTGTTCGGCCATCTCGGATTGTTGAACGACTGGCCGGCGGTGGCGGTGGCGACGGTGCCGCTGCTGATTTTTTTGACGATCGCCTTGCTCGGTATTCGCTGGGTGGACAAACGTTAATGGGCCTGCCGCAACGGCTGGCCGAGTGCTTGCACGCGCGCCAGCCAGCCGACAAAGTGGCGTATGTGCATGCCTTGCAGGCAGACTGGCTGACCGGCCGTGTGGCAGCCGATGTTGAAGTCATTCGCGCGCCCATTGATGTCCCCGGGCAACCTGACCGTCCCGAACTGATTCCGCCACAGCAGGTGCCGCGCCGCCGTGCCGACACCCTGGTCGGCCGCGTCGCGCTGATTCATGCGCTGGCGCATATCGAATTCAATGCGATCAATCTGGCGCTCGATGCTGCGCATCGCTTTGCCGGTTTGCCACTGACGTACTACGCTGACTGGCTGCAGGTGGCGGACGAGGAAGCCCTGCATTTCGAGTTGTTGAATGTGCATCTGGCTACGCTCGGCCATACCTATGGCGATTTCTCCGCGCACAACGGCTTGTGGGAAATGGCACTGAAAACCGCCCACGATCCGCTGGTGCGCATGGCTTTGGTGCCGCGCGTGCTGGAAGCGCGCGGACTCGATGCCACGCCGCTCATCGTGAGCAAACTTAAAGCTGCGCAGGACCTGCGCATGGTGGAGATTCTGGGAGTGATCGAGCGCGACGAAATCGGCCATGTCGCCATCGGCAGTCACTGGTTCGACTATTTGTGCCGCGCGCGCGGGCTTGAGCCCGAGGCGACGTTTCGGCAACTGCTTGTCGATTACGATGCGCCGCCGTTGAAGCCGCCATTCAATCTGGAAGCGCGCCGCAAGGCGGGCTTCAGCCAGCCCGAGCTGGACTGGTTGAGTCGGCTGTAGTTACAGCCCCAGGGTTGTGGCTGAGACGTGGGCTTGTGAGCGTTGCCACATCGTTTCAAAGCTGTGGTGCAGATTCACGGTTGCGCTGGCATCGTCCAAATGAAGTGAGCCGCGCAATGCAAGCTTGTCAGCACGAATGAGCGCACTGTGATGATCGGCCACAGCAAACGCCTGCTCGGGGCGTGGCGCATCCGGATCGGCCTGGCGAATTTCGATCACATGGCTGAAATCGCGCAGCAGCTGCATCAGGCGCGGACAATCGCGGCTGATGTGATGGATCTCGTCGAGCAGCAGTTCGATGCGGTGTCCGGTACCGGCCACGCATAGCGCGCGCAAGGCGGCATGGCGCTGCGGCTGGTCGAGGGCGAGTCGGCTCAGGTCATGGTCGTACAGGCGGAGTTGGCGCTGGGTGCGCGCCAGCAGCGCATCGAAGGCTGCGAGCAGTTCCGAGGGAGTCTCAAATTGAATCATTAGGGGCAACCTCCAGCCAGCCGGCTTCATACCAGTCATAAAAACGCTCGCGCAGCGCGACGGGAACAACGGCGAGATGGTGCTGGTCGGCGAGTTGTCGCAGAGCGGCAGTTTCATCTGCTGCGCCATCAAACGCTTCGCCGTTGATGAAAAAGCGTCCGCGGATGAACAGCAGGCGGGATTTGGGGTTCAGCGAAACGCCTGTTTTGCTGATGCGCTTGTTAAAGGCCGTGTAGCTGACAGGCGCCTCGGGCGGATCGAAAAACACATTCGGCTTGGGCTCGGATAAATAACACCCGGCAAACTCGGCGATGTCGCGCTTGCTCCATTGAATGCGGGCGATCATGCCTTCGATCTGGCTCAGCATGGCGCGGCTGATTTCGCCGGGGTGAGCTTGCAGGCGCAGGTCGGGGTCGGCATAGCGCCCCTCCAGGGTGACGCTGTCCTGCAGGTGCATCAGGAACCCCTGCGCCAGTTCGTTGGTGGTGGGGGCGCGGAACCCAATTGAATACGTCATGCAGGCATCTTCGGCCACGCCGTAATGCGCCACGTGCGGTGGCAGGTAGAGCATGTCGCCGGGGCCGAGCAGCCATTCTTCTTCGGGCTTGAAATGGCGCAGGATTCTGAGCGGTGCATCGTCCAGAATCGCCAGGTCGGTTTGTTCGCTGATCTGCCAGCGGCGGTGCCCTTGGCCTTGCAGCAGAAACACGTCATACGAATCGAAGTGCGGGCCGACACTGCCGCCGGGCACGGCGTAGCTCACCATCAGGTCATCTAGTCGGGCATGTGGAATGAAGTTGAACCGCGCCAGCAGGGCATCCGCTGAGGGCAAAACATGATTGAGTGACTGCACCAGCAGGGTCCACTCCGTTTTGGGCAGGCGCTTGAAGTCGCTTTTTTTGAAGGGGCCGTGGTCGAACTGCCAGTGGTTGCCACTGCCCTGGATCAGGCGGGATTCGACGTCTTCGCGCGTCGCCAGTTGCTGCATGGCGACGGGCGACAACAGCCCGTTGAAGTCCGGAACAGCATTGCGGATCAACAGCGGGCGCTTGTGCCAGTAGTCGCGCAGGAAACGGGTAGGGCTTAAGCCACCGAGCAGGGTTTGGGTCATGGCAGCAATTATAACGATGCCATTAGAAACAGCCTGTTAGAATGCTGCCGGAAAATGTGCGGGCGTCCGGGTTTTTGGGCGCGAGCCGCGTCTAGTCAATCCGCAGTGCGGAACGCATCAATCGTTGAAGGAACTCACATGAATATCGTTAAAAACACTGTTGTAACCCTCACCTACATTGTCAAGGATGTGGATGGCAACCTGCTGGAAGAAAGCAACGAGCCGGTCAGCTATCTGCACGGCGACTATGACAATATTTTCCCACTGGTTGAGCGTGCGCTCGATGGCAAAACCACCGGAGAAAAGGTGGAAATGAAGCTGCAGCCGGCTGATGCTTTTGGTGAGTTCGATGAAACGCTGGTGCGGATGGAGCCGCGCGAAGGCTTTCCCGATGACATCGAAATCGGCATGCAGTTCGTGGGTTCTCCCGACAACGGCGGCGAGGAAATGCTCTACACCGTGACCGATATTGCGGAAGACAAGGTGGTGGTTGACGGTAATCACCCTTACGCCGGACAGGCGGTGCATTTTCAATGTGTGGTGTCCGATGTGCGCGCAGCGACAGCGGACGAGATTTCGCACCGCCATGCCCATGGCGCGCATGGCCATCACCATCATTGATACCCATGGGGAAAAAGCGACCGGGCTGTTAAAATGCCCGGCTACCTGTTCTCTGTGACGGTTTGATCCAGGCTATCAATGAAAACGACCTTTCTCGATTTTGAGCAGCCAATCGCGGAGCTTGAGTCCAAGATTGAAGAGCTGCGCTTTGTGCAGGACGACTCGGCGCTGGATATTTCGGAAGAAATCCGCCGCCTGCAGAAAAAAAGCCAGACGCTGACCAAGGATGTCTATGCCAAGCTCAACGCCTGGCAAGTATCGCAGGTGGCGCGGCATCCGCAGCGGCCCTACACGCTGGATTATGTGGCAGGGCTGTTTACCGATTTTTCCGAGTTGCATGGCGATCGCGCCTATGCAGACGATGCAGCGATTGTCGGCGGCATGGCGCGCTTCAATGGTGAGCCGGTGATGGTGATCGGCCACCAAAAAGGCCGTGACACCAAGGAAAAAATTCACCGTAATTTCGGCATGCCGCGCCCCGAGGGGTATCGCAAGGCATTGCGCTTGATGCGGCTGGCGGAAAAATTCGGCTTGCCGGTGTTTACCTTTATCGACACGCCGGGCGCCTATCCTGGCATTGGCGCGGAAGAACGCGGCCAGTCCGAAGCCATTGCACGCAATCTGTACGTGATGGCCGAACTGCGTACGCCGGTGATCTGCTCCATTGTCGGTGAAGGCGGTTCGGGCGGCGCGCTGGCGATTGGCGTCGGTGACCGCACGCTGATCCTGCAGTACTCGACTTATTCGGTCATTTCGCCAGAAGGCTGTGCGTCCATTTTGTGGAAGAGTTCGGACAAGGCTTCGCTCGCCGCCGAAACGCTGGCGATCACGGCTGACCGCCTGAAAGCCAATGGTCTGGTTGATCGCATCGTCGAAGAACCCGTTGGCGGCGCGCAGCGCGATTGGGATGCCCTGTTCCAGACCATGCGGCGCGCGCTCACCGATACGCTTGGCGAGTTGCGCAAGCAGCCGCTGGATACCTTGCTGGATATGCGTTACAAGCGTTTGCGGGCGTATGGCAGCTTCAAGGAAGTCCCCGCCAAATAAGGCTGTCGCCACGGTGGTGGCGGCTGCTCTTGCGCGTCTTTCTGTCCCGCATGCCCGACTCACGCTGGCCTTGTCGGGGGGCGTGGATTCCGTCGTTTTGCTCCACGCGCTGCGGGCGCTGCGCGACCCGCTGGACTTTCAACTGAGTGCCGTTCACATCCATCACGGCTTGTCGGCGCATGCCGATGCCTGGGCGGATTTTTGCGTGGAACTCTGCGCGTCCCATGCAATTGACTTGATGGTTCATCGCGTGCAGATCGCGCGCGACGACGTGTCGGGAATTGAAGCCGCAGCGCGGCGAGAGCGTCAAGCGGTGTTCGCCGTGCTCGATACCGATGTGCTGATTACCGCGCACCACCTCAACGATCAGGCTGAAACCCTGATGCTGCAGTTGCTGCGTGGCGCCGGTCCCAAGGGGCTGGCGTCCATGGCTGAGGTGCGACACCGGCGGGCGTGGCGGGCGGCACACTGGCGGCCCCTGCTGGGCGTAACGCGTGCCGATTTGCTGGAGTATGCCCAGACGCACCAGCTGGCGTGGGTCGAGGACGAGAGCAATCTGGACGTGCGTTTCCGCCGCAATGCCTTGCGACAGACTGTGTTGCCCCTGTTGAACACCTATTTTCCCGGTGCGGACGTCACGCTTGCGCGTGCTGCCGGTTTGCAGGCCGAAGCGGCCGGGTTGCTCGATGATCTGGCACGGATGGATGCTGCTGATGCCATTTCGGGCGAGCGACTGGATTGTGCGAGGCTCAAGCGCTTGTCGATGTCGCGCGCACGCAATCTGCTGCGCTATTTCATCGAGCAGCAGGGCCATCCGTTGCCCAATTTGCGGCAACTCAATGAGGCCCTGCTGCAGTTGCGCGAGGCTCGCCATGATGCGCGCGTCTGCGTGAGCCTGGGGCGTGATGCGTTGTGGCGTTATCGCGACGGAGCCTATCTGGTGCCGGGTCCGCCTGCGTTCGCCGAACCCGTGCGATGGCAGGGGGAAGCTGTTCTGCGGGTTCCTGCAGGCGGGGTCGAAGTTTGCTTCGAGGCGGTTGTGGGTAGGGGCTTGAAGCGTTCCTTGCTGGAAGCGGGCCGGGTAACGCTGGGCGTCAGGCGCGGGGGAGAGCGCCTGCGCTTGCACCCGGGGGGGCCGCATCGCAGCCTGAAAAACCTGTTGCAGGAACATGCTGTCCCTCCCTGGCGACGCGATCAATTGCCCTTGTTGTGGTGTGACGGAGAGCTCTTGTGGGCGGCGGATATCGGGCAGGCTGCCGACGCGCTCGCCGAACCCGGGGAGCCCGGCGTGCAACTTCGGGTTGGGGCGCGGATTCAATGAATCCCATTCTTCTCCGGCAACAATAGATGGGGCGGTCGAGGGTGCCTCGTGCTATCCTAGCGGGCTGATTTGCATGGTTTTTTGAACGTTTTTACTTATTTTCTGGAGCAACACATGGCTGTCCAACGCACTTTTTCCATCATCAAACCTGATGCCGTCGCCAAGAACGTGATCGGCAAAATCGTCAGCCGCTTTGAAAGCAATGGCCTCAAGGTCGTGGCGTCCAAAATGAAGCATCTGTCGCGTCAGGAAGCTGAAGGTTTTTACGGCGTGCATCGTGAGCGTCCTTTCTTTAAGGATCTGGTCGAATTCATGATTTCTGGACCGGTGGTATTGCAGGTGCTGGAAGGTGAAGACGCGATTGCAAAAAATCGTGAGCTGATGGGCGCAACCGATCCAAAGAAAGCCGACGCCGGCACCATTCGGGCTGACTTTGCCGAGAGCATCGACGCCAATGCAGTGCATGGCTCTGACGCGCCGGAAACCGCGGCACAGGAAATCGCTTATTTCTTCCCCGCGAGCGAAGTGTATAGCCGCTGATCGGTTGGCCGGATGCCGCAGAACCTGCTCGATTTCGATCTCGAAGGACTGACTGCCTGGTTCACTGAACTGGGTGAGAAGCCTTTTCGCGCCAAGCAGGTGTTTCACTGGATACACCAGTCTGGCGTGGCCGATTTCGCGCAGATGACCGATATCGCCAAAAGCCTGCGTGAGAAATTGCAGCAGCAGGCAATGGTGCAGGCACCGGCGATCAACTACGCGCACACTTCCAGCGACGGCACGCGCAAGTGGCTGTTCGATGTCGGTGTCGCCAACGGCATCGAGACGGTGTTCATTCCTGAAGACGATCGCGGCACGTTGTGCGTGTCATCGCAGGTGGGGTGCGCGCTGGAATGCACATTTTGCTCGACCGGGCGGCAGGGCTTCAACCGCAATCTGAGCGTGGCGGAAATTATCGGCCAGTTGTGGGTGGCCAATAACAGCCTGCGTGGCGAGGTCAACCGTACCAGTGGCGAAATCGCCGAGCGGCCGGTGACCAACGTGGTGATGATGGGCATGGGTGAGCCGCTGGCCAATCTGGATAACGTGGTGACCGCGCTCGGCATCATGCTCGATGATCATGCTTATGGCCTGTCGCGGCGGCGCGTCACCGTGTCAACCTCGGGTCTGGTCCCGGCAATGGACCGGTTGGCCGAGCGCTGCCCCGTGGCGCTGGCGGTTTCGCTGCATGCGCCCAACGACGCGCTGCGCGACCAGATCGTGCCGATCAACAAGAAGTACCCGCTGCGCGAATTGATGGCGGCGTGCCAGCGCTATCTGGTGCATGCGCCGCGCGATTTCATTACATTTGAATATGTGATGCTGGCCGGGGTGAATGATCAACCCGAGCACGCGCGCCAGTTGATTGAGCTGACGCGTGAGGTGCCGTGCAAATTCAATCTCATTCCGTTTAATCCGTTCCCCGACTCGGGTTATGAAAAACCGCGCAACGACACGATGCGCGTGTTCCGTGAAATTTTGCAGGAAGCGGGTTATGTCGTCACCACGCGCAAGACGCGCGGTGACGACATCGATGCGGCGTGTGGTCAATTGGCGGGCAAGGTGGCCGACAAGAGCGGGCGTGTGATGAAGCGAATGAAGCAGGAGGCGGCGTGAAAAAATGGATGGTGCTGGGTGTGGCTTTGCTCGCGGGTTGTACTACGGGCAAGCAACCCATCGAGCAAAAAAGCAGCGGATTTGCCGGCATGGGGGAAGGCAGCGCGGCCACCCAGCGTGCGCGTACGTTTACCGATCTCGCCGCCGCCTATTACGAGCGTGCCCAGTACAAAATTGCGCTTGATGAACTCCGCAAAGCGATTACGGCCGATAGCCATTACGGCCCGGCCTACAATGTTTACGGCCTGATTTACATGGATCTGGCGGAAGACAAAATGGCCGAGGAAAACTTTCGTCGCGCCATCGAGTTGAACCCGAATGACTCCAATGCACGCACCGGTTTTGGCTGGTTTCTGTGCACCCGCAACCAATATGATGCAGGTCTTGCTCAATTCACCGAGGCGTTGAGCAACCCCTTGTATGCCCAGCCGGAAAAGGCGATGACCTATGCGGGTCTGTGCGCTGAAAAAAAAGGCGACTTGTTGCTGGCTGAAAGCAGTCTGGTGAAAGCGCTCAAGTTGCAACCTGACAATCCCAATACACTCCTGAAGCTGGCCAATCTGACTTTTCGGCAGGGGCGGTTGATGGATGCACGACGGTTGCTGGATCGGCATGACGAACTGGCGCCGCAGTCGGCAGAAAGCCTGTGGCTGGGCGTGCGCCTGGAGCGCAAGCTGGGAGATCGCGCACAGGAAGCGGCTTATGGATTGCAATTGCGCAAGCGCTTTCCCGATTCGAACGAGGCGCGGCTGCTGCTTGCAGGGAAGTACGAATGAGCGAGTTGAACCAGGCTTCGGTCGGGCAGGTTTTGCGCGCTACACGTGAGGCGCAGGGACTCACGCTGGAGAATGCCGCGATTCGTCTGCGCTTGATGCAGCGCCAGGTCGAGGCGATGGAAACGGACGATTTTGCCGGCCTTGGGCAGCCCGTGTTCGCGCGCGGGTTTGTTCGCAACTATGCGCGCCTGCTGGGGCTTGTGCCGGAACCCCTGCTGGCGCGAATGGAGGGTGCCCCTGCTGAACCTGCGACAGTGAGCCCACTGCCGCCGCCTTCATCGGGTTCGTGGCTGACCTCGCCCTGGCTGCTTTTGCTGTTGATCGGGGTGCTGCTGGCAGGGGCGGTGCCGGTTGCCCTGTATTGGTGGCTCAATAGTGAGGGGGAAGAGGTGCAGCCTGGCCGTGCGTCCACGGTTCAATCTCCACCCGTGTCTGCGCCCGAACCGATTCCAGCACCTGCGTCTGTTCCTGCGTCTGCAACACGATCGCCGGTGGTCGAGGCGCCTGTTTCGCCGGTTGATCCTGCTACGTCCGAGGTTGCTGCTGTCGCCTCAGCTGAAGCTGACGTGCCAGCCCTGATGGATGTTAACGGAGTGCTGCATCTGGAGTTTGGTGCCGACTCGTGGACTGAAATCAAGGATGCCAGCGGCAAGATGTTGGTGCGCAAGCTCAATGTTGGGGGGAGCAGCCTGGATGTCCGTGGTACGCCCCCGTTCAGTTTGCTGATCGGCAACGCTGCGCAGACAACCCTTACCTATAACGGCCGCCCCATTGACTTGAAGCCTTATGTCGATGTCACGGTGGCCCGATTTACGCTTGAAGAGTAGCGACTCCGGAAGAATGATGTCTGAGATTGTGCGTCGTAGTTCCCGTCAGGTTCGGGTCGGTCAAGTGCTGGTCGGCGGCGATGCGCCCGTGGTGGTGCAGTCGATGACCAACACCGATACCGTCGATATCACCTCCACCGTGCAACAGGTGCAGGCGCTCGCCGAGGCGGGTTCCGAGCTGGTGCGGATCACCGTCAATACCCTGGAAGCCGCTGCTGCGGTGCCACACATTCGTGACCGCCTCGATGCGCTGGGCTGCCGGGTGCCCCTGATTGGCGATTTTCATTTCAATGGCCACAAGCTGTTGACCCAGGTACCCGAGTGCGCCGAGGCATTGGCCAAGCTGCGGATCAATCCCGGCAACCTCGGGCGCGGCAACAAGCGAGACGAGCAGTTTGCAACCTTGATTGAAGTGGCCTGTCGTTACGACAAGCCGGTACGTATCGGCGTGAACTGGGGCAGTCTCGATCAGGCGCTGGCCGTGCGCATGATGGACGAAAACGCACGCCTGCCGCAGCCGGAAGAGGCCGATGTGGTGATGCGGCGCGCGATGGTCGCCTCGGCGTTGGAGTCGGCAAACAAGGCGGAAGAGCTCGGCCTCGGTGGGAACAAAATCATTCTCTCGTGCAAGATGAGCCGGGTGCAGGATCTGATTGCGGTGTACCAGGACCTGGCTGCTGCATGCGACTACCCGCTGCATCTGGGTTTGACCGAGGCCGGGATGGGCAGCAAGGGCATCGTGGCTTCGACCGCGGCCTTGTCGGTGTTGTTGCAGCAAGGCATCGGCGACACCATCCGGATTTCCCTGACGCCCGAACCGGGCGGGGAACGTACCAAAGAAGTGCAGGTCGGTCAGGAAATCCTGCAGGCGCTGGGCTTGCGTGCGTTTACTCCGCAGGTCACGGCATGCCCGGGCTGCGGCCGCACCACCTCGACCGTGTTCCAGGAGCTGGCGCAGGACATCGAAACCTATTTGCGCACCCAGATGCCGGTATGGCGTGGCCAGTACGCCGGCGTTGAATCGATGCAGGTGGCGGTGATGGGCTGTGTGGTCAACGGCCCTGGCGAATCCAAACATGCCAACATCGGCATTTCGTTACCCGGTACTGGCGAAGTGCCGGTCGCCCCGGTGTATGTCGATGGCGAAAAAACCGTCACGCTGAAAGGCGACCGGATCGCACAGGAGTTTCAGGCCATCGTTGAGGACTATGTGCAGCGGCGGTACGGAAATTGAACAATGATTCATCCGTGTTTTCGCGGATAAGAAACAACGTGTAAAACATGAGCAATAACATTCAATCTGTTCGCGGCATGAACGACTGCCTGCCCGAGGTGACCGACACCTGGCAGGCGTTCGAGGCGATCGTGCGCCACTGGCTGCGCCGCTATGGCTACCGTGAAATGCGTACGCCGATCCTCGAGCATACGGGGCTGTTCAAGCGTGCCATTGGCGAGGTCACCGACATCGTCGAAAAGGAGATGTACACCTTCGTCGACGAGCTGAACGGAGAATCGCTGGCGCTACGCCCGGAGGGTACGGCGTCCTCGGTGCGCGCGGTCATCCAGCACAATCTGCTGTACGACGGCGGCAAGCGCCTGTGGTATGCCGGTCCGATGTTTCGCCACGAGCGCCCGCAAAAAGGCCGCTACCGGCAGTTTCATCAGGTTGGCGTCGAGGCGCTCGGCTTTGCCGGGCCGGATACGGATGCCGAGTTGATCATCATGTGTGCCGATTTATGGCGCGAACTGGGCATTACGCCCAGCCTGCAAATCAACACCCTGGGTGACTATGAATCGAGGCAGCGCCACCGCACCAAACTGATTGCCTATTTTGAGATGCATCAGGATGCGCTCGACGAGGATGCCAAGCGGCGGCTGCACAGCAATCCGCTGCGCATTCTGGATAGTAAAAACCCAGCCATGCAGACGCTCAACGACGCAGCGCCCAAACTGATGGACGAACTCGATGAAGCCGCGTTGGTGCACTTTGCAGCATTGCAGACGATTTTGCACGACAACGGTATTGCCTACGAAATCAACCCGCGTTTGGTGCGCGGACTCGATTACTACAACCGCACTGTGTTCGAGTGGGTGACCGATCAGCTTGGCGCACAGGGCACCGTGTGCGCAGGGGGTCGTTACGATGGCCTGATCGAACAACTGGGGGGCAAGCCTGCTCCAGCGGCCGGATTTGCAATGGGCATCGAGCGTTTGCTGGCGTTGATGGAAACCGGCAGTGTCCAGCTGGCGACACCGGTGCCCGACGCCTACATCGTTCACGCCGGCGAAGCGGCGCAGGCGTTTGCCTGGAAGGTGGCCGCTACACTGCGTGGAGCAGGGCTCGATACCGTGCTGCATTGCGGAGGCGGCAGTTTCAAGTCGCAAATGAAAAAAGCCGACGCCAGCCGCGCGCGTTACGCGCTGATCATCGGCGACGACGAAGCGGCGGCACAGCAGGTCACCCTCAAACCCCTGCGTGATACTGCCGAGCAAACCCGGGTCGAATTGACGCTGGCAATTGAATATTTGCAGCGGTAAGTTTCTGAACAACGCATCAACTTAAAAGGTATAGCACGATGGCAACTTACGATCTGGACGAGCAGGAACAACTGGACTCCCTGAAAGCCTGGTGGAAACGTTGGGGCAGCCTGGCGATGCTTGCGCTGGCGATCGTTGTCGCCGCCGGCGCGGGCTGGCGTTATTGGCAGAACCGCACGCTGACGCAGAGTCTGGAGGCCGCCAGCGTGTATCAGAACCTGACCCAGTCGCTGTCCGCAAATGACACCAAGGGTGCGCGTGCGGCAGGCGCCATGTTGATTGAAAAGTATCAGGATACGGCCTTTGCTCCACGCGCAGCGCTGCTGCTGGCCAAGCTCAATGTGGTGAATAAAGACCTGAAGAACGCACAAACCCAGCTGGAGTGGGCCGCCGCCAATAGCAAGGAGCCTGCAGTGAAGGATCTGGCGCGGCTGCGGCTGGCTGGGGTGCAACTCGATCAGAAGCAGTACGATGCCGCGCTGAAAACCCTGGGTGGAGTACACAGCGATGCCTATGCATTTCGTTTTCTCGATCTGAAAGGCGATGTGCTGCTGGCGCAGGGCAAACCGGTTGATGCCCGCGCTGCTTACCAGTCGGCTTTCGGCAAAATGGCAGACGATAACGCCTATCGCAGCATTGTCGAGCTGAAGCTCGACGCGCTGGGAGGGCCGGCCAAGTGAAAAAATATCTGCTTGCAGTCAGTCTGGTGCTGGCATTGTCGGGGTGTAGCACGGTCGGTGACTGGTTTGGAATGGGGCCAGCCAAAGCCAAGCCCTCCCCCCTGGTGGAATTCACCGCGTCTGCCAGGCTGACTGAAGCCTGGAAAGCCGACTCGGGTGAATCGAACGGTTATTTGTTCAGTCCGCAGGCCGATGGCGACGCGGTATACGCTGCGGGAAAAGACCGCGTGGTGAGCATTGGCGTATCAAGCGGTCGCACCAACTGGAAATTTGGTGCAGACGGAAAGTTGTCTGCCGGGGCAGGCGTGGGACAGGGCTTGGTGTTGGCGGGGGGGAGCAAGGGCGAGCTCCTGGCGCTCGATCAGGCTACGGGTCAGCAGCGCTGGAAAGTGACATTGTCGAGTGAGGTGGCAGGTCAAATCCGGGTGCAGGCGGATACGGTGATCGTCCGTACCGGCGATGGCCGGGTACAGGGACTTGCGGTTGCCGATGGCAGTCGCAAGTGGCTGTATACCCGTACGCTTCCTGTCCTGAGTTTGCGCGGATCGGGCGGCATGGTCGTGCGTGACGATGTGCTTTACGCGGGCTTTCCCGGTGGCAAGCTGGTTGCACTGAACGCCACGAATGGCGCGCAGCTGTGGGAGGCCACCGTGGCCTTGCCGCGCGGCGCGACTGAACTGGAACGCGTGGCCGATGTGATGGGCAACCCCGTGGTGGACCAGCGTCAGGTGTGCGCAGTGGCCTATCAGGGGCGCGTGGCCTGTTTTGACCGCACCTCAGGCGCGCCGCTGTGGGCGCGTGAGACATCCAGCAATAGTGGCCTTGCGATGGACGAGCGCAACATTTACGTGAGCGACGACAAAGACACCGTGACCGCTTACGATAAAGCCAGTGGCCGCGCGGGTTGGAAACAGGACAAGCTGGCACGCCGCCAGATAACCGCACCGCTGGCGCTGGGCGCCTGGGTGGTGGTGGCGGACAGTGAAGGCTATGTCCATGTGCTGTCGGCTGAGGATGGCGGGTTTATTGCTCGCACCAAAGTGGATGGCCGCGTGCGTACCGTACCGGTCGATATTGGTCCGGGATTTGCCGTGCAGACAAGCAAGGGAAGCGTGGTTGCTTTCAAGTTCGATTAATTATTTCAACGCTACCGGCGATCAGGTCGAACCTGAGCGTCAGCAAGGATAAGCATGCTCCCCACCCTGGTACTTGTCGGACGCCCTAACGTCGGCAAGTCCACTTTATTCAATCGCCTGACTGGCACGCGCGACGCCCTGGTGCATGACCTGCCGGGAATGACGCGTGACCGCCATTACGGGCGCGGGCGCATTGGCGACAAGCCGTATCTGGTGGTGGATACCGGCGGCCTCGAACCGGTCGCCAAAGATGGCATCATGGCCGAAATGGCACGCCAGACCTTGCAGGCGATTGACGAGGCCGACGCCGTCATTTTCATGGTCGATGCGCGAAATGGCATCACTGCGCAGGACAAGGTCATTGCGGATCGACTGCGCCGTGCCGCGTGTCCGGTATGGCTTGCGGTCAACAAGGCCGAAGGCATGAATCCAGCGGTGATCACCGCCGAATTTCACGAACTGGCGCTGGGAGAACCGCTGGCAATTTCCGGTGCGCATGGCGACGGTATTGCTGATCTGGTCAATCTGGCGCTGGAACCGTTTTCGGACGAAGAAGAAAAAGCTGACGATTTCGGTATCCCGAAAATCGCGCTGGTGGGACGCCCCAACGTCGGGAAATCGACTCTGGTCAATGCGCTGGTGGGCGAGGAGCGCGTGATTGCGTTCGACCAACCCGGCACCACACGCGATTCGATTTATGTCGATTTCGAGCGTGACGGCAAACCCTTTACCTTGATCGATACCGCCGGCGTGCGGCGTAAAGGCAAGGTATTCGAGACGGTGGAGAAATTCTCGGTCATCAAAACCCTGCAAGCCATCGAAGATTCCAATGTGGTGGTGCTGGTGCTTGATGCGCATGAGAATATATCCGATCAGGATGCGCATCTGGCGGGCTTTATCCTGGAAGCCGGCCGTGCACTGGTGGTCGCGATCAACAAATGGGATGGCATCAGCCCCGAGCAGCGCGAGGATGTGAAGCGCGATATCGGGCGCAAACTGGCCTTCCTTGATTTCGCACGCTTCAATTACATTTCGGCGCTGAAGGTCAAGGGTCTGGATACCCTGTTGAAGGACGTCGAAGCTGCGCATGCCGCTGCTTTTATCAAGCTGTCGACGCCCAAGCTCACGCGGGTGCTAGAAATGGCGGTCGAACAGCATGCGCCACCCAAGTCTGGACTGTTTCGCCCGAAGCCACGCTACGCGCATCAGGGGGGCAAAAATCCACCGGTGATTATTTTGCATGGCAATGCGCTGGAAGGCCTGCGCGACGATTACAAGCGTTATCTGGAAAGCAGCTTTCGCAAAGCGTTCAAGCTGCAGGGCACGCCACTGCGCATCCAGGTCAAGGAAGACACGGGCAAGAATCCGTATGAAGGCAAGGCACGCGCGCCGCTGACCGAAAGTGAAGCGACCCGGATGCGGCGCAAGAAGCGGGTGCGGCGCAAGGTATACGGTGCGGGTTGATTGCGCAGCCCGGTTTTTGAATTGACTGGGGATGGGCACTGGCGCTGCAGGGCTGCAGGGCTGGCATCCGCAATGGTCGAGAACTGCCCGGATCAGGCGTCCAGCCAACGCACCAGATAAAACAGCTTGAATCCCTCGGAAGAGCGCGAAGGACCGCTGGCCAGTGCTGCGTGGCGGCTTTTGGCCGGATCGGCATGCGCCAGTGCTTCGACTTCGCTGCCATACACCTCGACCACGCCTTCCGGGAAACGGTTTCGTTTTCTGCCTGAAGGGGAGTAAATCACCACCGCCGATGTCCCGACGACTTTTGACTCGACATCGGTAAACAGACTGGTGGCTTGCGGCATGCTGGGTCGTCCGGGCGGGTGATGCTTGGTTTAGTGCGTCTTTTTTGGAATGCTGCTGATCTTGACAGCGTGGGTGTTTGGCGTTTCGTCAGTAAAGTGGGGACGCTCTTCCAAGGTTCGGCCGGTAAGCTGGGATAGCTCGGTCTCACGGCTGGAAATCACCACCAGACAATCCTTTATGCCAAGTACGGTTGCCTCTGACAACGGGCTGGGGTTGCCGTTGCGTGGCGCGGTGTCACGCACGATGGCAGTCAGCGTCTTGCGCATCATGCGCATCATGCGCTGTTCGTCGTGCAGGATTTTTTCATTGTCCATGGGAGTGCTCCTGAGTTACGGCAAAGAGGCAACATTGTCGGCGCCGACCGGGGCTACGTCAACGCAAGCCCCTGATCGGCAGGGGGATAAAAACGCTGAGTGGGGGCATAAGCAGAATGAACCGATGCCGCCTTGCGGCTGTTTTATGCTTGCGGGCGGAGGAAATACCCATGTCAGACACTCAAGCCGACTCGAGCGATGTCCGTGAAATCCGAATCAATCCGATCGTGCCGAGCGAATCGGTGCTCGTCGCCACCGCGCGCAGCATGCGCCCGAAAAAGGCCGAAGATCTGGCTCCTCGCGATACCCGTAAACATGTAGAGACTTGCCCGTTTTGCCGGGGCAATGAACACAAGACCCCGCCGCAGATCATGGCCTGGCCCGATGCCGATGACTGGCATATTCGCATCGTCGAGAACCTTTACCCCGTGTTGGGCGATGAACGCGCGCAAGCCGGCTTCAATTTCGGCCTGCAGCAGACCATCGATGGCTACGGGCGGCACGAAGTCATCATCGATCATGACGAACACGGCATTGCGGTTCACGAGATGGCCGAGTCGCATCTGGCTGGCTTGTTTGGTGTGTATCAGACGCGGATGCGTCAGTTGTTCGAGTCCGACGACCGCTTGAAATACGTCCTGATTTTCAAGAATTTTGGCCCGGCGGCGGGTGCGTCGATTCCGCACACACATAGCCAGGTGATTGCCATGCCCGTGGTGCCGGTAAACGTCGATGCCGAGGTAACGAACAGTGCAGCGCACTACGCCAAGCACCATCACTGCATTTTCTGTGCATTGATCGACGAAGCGCTGACCTTTGAAGCGACGATCTACGATCGCGCATCCGGTGCGGTTCGGCGCAAGATCAACGTCGGCCAATATGTGGTTGAGCGGGGTGAAAAATTCATTGCCATCAAGCCGTTTGCCAGCCGCTATGAATGGGAGGTGCATATTTTGCCGCTGAGCCATCAGGCCGACTTTCTGGATATGCATGACGAAGACCGGGCTGATCTGGCGCGTGTGATGAAGCGCACCATGGCCCGGCTTGATGCAGTGATAGGCGGGGCGCAATACAACTTTTTCCTGCATACCGTGCCACATGACGGAAAACAGGGTGCACATGCACACAGCTACCACTGGCATTTGGAAATCTGTCCGCGTACATCGATTCCTACCGGTTTTGAACTGGGCTCGGGCTTGTTCGTCAATACCATCAATCCAGAACAGGCTGCTGAGCGCCTGCGCGCAATCACGCTCTAGCATCACGGGGTGGGGCTAGCCTAGCGGGCTGTTACTTGCCGCAAGGTGTCCCATGCCATCAGCACCGAATCCCCGACCTGCTCGCTGACTCGGGTCTCGCCCTGATTGAGCGTCTGAACGCTTGTGGCTGCTGTCGGTAAAGACCGGCCTTGGGTGACGTCGAACGCTTCGCCACCATGCTGGGCCTTGCGCGGCGAGGGCGCTGGACAGGTGGCGTTGGAGGGCTTAAGCGGTAACAGCACAATGGGCCATGCCATTGATCGTCAGGGTGAAGAGGCCATCCTGTTGATTTAGCTGGGTTTTTCAGTTTTTTGAATCGGGCGCCAACGATGCCGAATGCGACACTACTGGAAGGCAGTGCCCAACGGGGCTATAGGAGTTAGTCAAGCCTGTCGTGCTTGAATTGACAGAGCGTCAACACATCGTCAGCCTGGGAAAACCATGCGCTGATTTTCAGCTCTTCATTGATTTCGGCTGGGGCTGGGTGATTTTGGCAAGGGTATTCGTCCTGTTTTTATTTAGGCAAACTTGCCGGTGAGCGTCCTCAAAGTCGTGGGGTGGCGGGTGCACAACATGCAAAATGATCGCAAGTGGTCGGTGTCACCGAGAGTCCAGCGAGTTACGCGCGAAAGGAAGGAGGCTGACGGCGGCCGGGTATGTTGAGAATGCAGAAACTGCCCACATATTGGTTGGCGTGGGTGTGGACTACGGTCATGGGCTGGCATTTCGGCCGCCCGCACGGGTTTAACCAAAGTCATGGCGCGAGGAAGGACAAAAATGTTTGAAGCAAAAAGGACCCCTGTTGTTTGATCGGCACCAAGGGGGGGAGCGCGTCATTCTGGTGGCGCTTGATTTCGGTACACCAGATTTTCCCGAAAGTCTGGCTGAATTAAAATTGCTGGCGACGGGTGCCGGCCTCGAAATTCTGGGGGAAGTTCACGGCAAGCGCAGTCGCCCGGATGCTGCGCTGTTTGCCGGAAGTGGCAAAGCCGACGAAATTGCTGCGCTGGTCGCAGTCACCGGGGCGGAAGTGGTGGTGTTCAATCATGAGTTGTCGCCAGCGCAGGAGCGTAATCTGGAGCGTCGCCTGCAATGTCGGGTGATCGATCGCACCAGCCTGATTCTCGATATTTTTGCCAGCCGTGCTAAGAGCGCGGAAGGGAAACTGCAAGTCGAGCTGGCGCAGTTGCAGCACCTGTCTACACGGCTGGTGCGTGGCTGGACCCACCTTGAGCGTCAACGTGGTGGAGTCGGCATGCGTGGTCCGGGTGAGAAACAGCTTGAAACCGACCGCCGTTTGCTTGGCGTGCGTGTCAAGGCGCTACGTGAACGACTTGCCAAACTGGGCAAGCAGCGCCGTACCCAGCGGCGTTCGCGCGACCGTCAGCAGGTGCTGTCGGTTGCGCTGGTGGGGTACACCAATGCTGGCAAGTCCACCCTGTTTAATGCGCTGACGCGCGCAGGAGCCTATGCTGCCGACCAGTTGTTCGCCACGCTGGACACCACGACGCGCAAGATGTATCTGCCGCAACTGGGCGAAATAGTGTTGTCCGACACCGTTGGTTTTATTACGCGCTTGCCGCACGATCTGGTTGCCGCATTCCGGGCCACGCTTGAAGCGACTGCCGAAGCTGATTTGCTGTTGCATGTGATTGACTCCGCCAGTCCTGGACGCGAGCGGCAGATTGAGGCGGTTGAAAAGGTGCTGGGCGAAATCGGTGCGGATGCGGTTCCGCAGCTTCGCGTCTATAACAAGCTGGACTTGACTGGTATTGCGCCGGGAGTGGAGCGCGATGAATATGGTAAACTTCAAAACGTCTATGTGTCCGCGCAAACTGGCGCGGGGCTTGAACTTTTACGCGATGCGTTGTCTGAAATGCTGGCAGCTAACTGCGTTCGGGACGAGATCGCAGCACCCGACGAAACTGCTACATTCTCATAGTTCACACTGCATAAAGTAATCAATATGGCCTGGAACGACCCGCAATGGGGCAATAAAGGAAGTGGTAACAAAAACAGTGGTCCGCCCGATCTGGATGAGATGTGGCGGCGCGTCAACGAGCGTCTGAATGGGTTGTTCGGCGGCAAGGGCAAGGTTGAGGGGCCGGATGGTGGCCCGCCCGAAGCGCTGCCGGGAGGCGGCAACCTGATCGGTTTGTTGTTGGGCTTGGTTATGCTGGTGTGGCTGGCGAGCGGGTTCTACATCGTCGACCAGGGGCAGCGTGGCGTGGAGTTGCGCTTCGGTAAATATATCCAGACCACCGAGCC
>Ga0208375_1000594_pt1 | contig 50713 bp, 60 predicted proteins | sample RifOxyD1_FD_184038 | JGI IMG/M metagenome (GOLD analysis project Ga0208375, IMG submission 184038) | Soil microbial communities from Rifle, Colorado - Rifle Oxygen_injection D1 (SPAdes) | ecosystem: Environmental > Terrestrial > Deep subsurface > Rock core/Sediment | place: Rifle, Colorado... | reverse complement strand
CTGCCTCTATAATTATTGCAATATGAGTAGGTATGTTTTCCTGCGGCTTCAACATAGTTACAGCCAATGAGTAACTATTGTACAATAGTATTATGAAAATTGCAGTAATCGGGGCGGGTTTTACAGGGCTGGGAGCAGCCTTAAAATTGCAGGAATTGGGCCATAAAGTCGTTTTATTTGAAAAAGCCGACCGTGTTGGGGGATTGGCTGCCGGATTTAAAAAACCGGGTTGGGATTGGTATTTGGATGAAGCTTACCACCACTGCTTTATAAGCGATAAAACAATCCTCAAAATGGCGGAGAAACTGGGTCAAAAGATGATCAAAATCAAGCCGGAAACTAATATTTATATTAAGGGAGAAATCCTGCCGATTGATTCACCGCTGGCTCTTCTTAAATTCCCTCACCTGCCAATTATCGACAGACTCCGGATGGGGTTTGTCATATGTTACTTAAAGTACTTAAGCCGTTTAAGTGGCCTAGAAGGCAAACTCGCTCTGCCTTGGCTTCAAAAAACCATGGGTAAAAAATCCACCGACTTGATCTGGGAACCACTTTTCAGGGGTAAATTCGGCAGGTTCAAAAATGATATTTCCCTTACCTGGTTTTGGGGCAGAATAAAAAAAAGGTCTCCGGTTCTTTGTTACCCTGAAGGGGGTTACCAAAATTTCACGGAAAAAATTGTCCAAAGGATAAAAAAACTGGGGGGTCAAATTTTACTCAAAAGTGAAATATTAGCTATTAGTCAAGAGCCTTTAGCTATTAGTTACCAGACTAACGACAAGCGCCTAAAAACTGCCAGCTTTGACAAAGTGATTGTCACAACCCCAACCCCAATCTTTTTAAAAATAGCCAAAGGTTTGCCAAAAGATTATATCAGGAAACTTTCTTCCATCCCCCATCTTTTTGCCCAAAATTTAATTTTGGAGCTCAACAAACCGTTTTTACAAAGCTCATATTGGCTCAACATCAATGATCCAAAGTCTCCTTTCCTGCTTCTGGCAGAGCATACTAATTTCATGAGTTCTAAACATTACGGAGGTGCTCACATTCTTTATATCGGCAATTATTTGCCCGCGGGTCATCCCTACTTAAAAAAATCTGCCAGGGAACTTTTGCAGATATTTGAGCCCTACCTTAAAAAGATAAATCCTGACTATACACTAAACACTAGTCGCTGTACGCTATCCACCCTCCCCTTTGCCCAACCTGTCGTTACTGTCGACTATTTAAGCAAAATCCCCTCTTTTGAAACCCCCATAAAAAATATCTTTCTTGCCAATATGGATATGGTTTACCCTTGGGATAGGGAAACAAACTATGCCCTGGAAATGGGAGAAAAGATAGCGGAAATTATAGATAGAGAAAACTAATTTTCAATTTTTAATTCTTAATTTTTAATCAATTTTTAATGTTTAAAAATTAGAAATTCATTAGAAATTAGAAATTTTAAATTAGAAATTTAATGTCACATTTCAAAAAAACTACATTATTACTATTACTTATTATTACCGTAGGGGCTTCCTTAAGGTTCTATAAGTTAGATTGGGGCCAGGGGCTTTTTGCCCACCCCGACGAGTATCATATTGTAATCTCAGTAAACCAGCTTTCTTTTCCTGCCCAGATGAATCCCCATTTTTTTAACTATGGCACGGTCGTCATTTACCTGATTTATTTCACCAAATTATTTCTTTCTTCCATTTTCTCTCAACTATACGCTGTACCCTATACGCTAAACGCTTTCTTAATAGGCCGTTTTTATTCTGCCCTATTTTCCACCCTTTCTTTGCCGATAATTTACCTGATTGCCAAAAAATTTATGGATAAAAAATATGCCCTCCTGGCTACTATTTTGGCTGCCCTTACACCTGGCCTAATCCAGCAAGCCCACTTTTTAACCCCCGAATCAGCTTTAATTTTCTTCCTTCTTGCTTCTTTATTTTTTGTTTTGCATTTTCTCCAAACCCAAAATACCCGCTATTTACCGCTTGCTGCTGTTTCCTTAGGCTTGGGGTTAGCAGTCAAAGTTTCTGCCGTTGTTTTTTTGCCCGTTATTTTTCTTGCCATTATTGCTAGAACATGGCCCAATCCATTGCATTTCCTAAAACTCACACTTATCACTTTCCCCTTCGCACTTATCGCTTTCTTTCTGGGTGCTCCTTTTGTTTTCTTCGATTTCCCCTCTTTCTGGCAGAGTTTTCAATATGAAAGCGGTCTGGCAATAGGCAAAGTTCCGGTCTTCTACACCCGCCAGTTTATTGATACTATTCCGGTGCTGTTCCAGTTTGAAAAAATCTACCCCTATGCTTTGGGACCGGCGCTCCTAGTTTCCGGCTTAACAGGTTTTTTTCTTATGGCCTATTCTATTCTAAAGCCGACAAGAAACCGTATTTTTTACTTATCACTTGTTACTTGTCACTTGTCACTTTTTTTAACCAGTGCTTTTCTTTTTGCCAAATGGACCAGGTTTTCCTCCCCTATTTTCCCTTTCTTTGCCATTTTTTCTGCTTTCTTTCTCTTCAAATTATCTGCATTAAAATCCCAAACTATACACTACACGCTATACGCTATTTTACTAATTCCCAGTCTCCTCTGGACCTTAGCTTTTTTCTCCATTTACCTGCGCGATGATGTCAGGGTTACGGCCAATAAATGGCTTGAGGAAAATACTGCCTTAGATGCCACCTTTTTAGTTGAAGGAGGCAATACTGTTGATGTACCTCTATACCGCGGGCAAAAATTGAGCCTTGATTTTTACCAGTTTGAGTCTAACCCGGTATGGCAGGAAGCCGTTTATAACGGACTCATAAGTTCCGACTATTTTATCGTTGAGTCCCGCCGGGTCTTTGCCAACCATCAAAGATTGCCGAAACTCTTCCCCAGGACTGCCGCATTTTACGATGACCTTTTTTCAGGCAAATCAGGTTTTAAGGAAATCAAAAGATTTACCAGTTACCCCCTTTTTCCCGACGAGAATGCCGAAGAAACATGGAGCGTTTTTGACCATCCCGTAATAAGGATTTTTAAGAAAATATGAAGTATTTAATTATTCCAATTATTCTTATCGCTGCAATTTTCCGCTTCTATGGCCTTGACTGGGACTCCGGTTTTCACCTGCATCCTGACGAGCGGATGATTACCATGGTAGCGGGAAAAATCAGCTTTTTGGATTTAAACCCCCATTTTTTTGCTTACGGCTCACTCCCCCTGTATCTTCTGAAGACTACCGGGACTTTCCTTGGTATTTTCAACCCGGAGTTTGCCTATTATGCCAAAATTAACCTGGCAGGACGCGCTTTATCAACCCTGTTTGACATTGGCACACTAATTGTGCTGTATTTTTTGGCTAAAAAAGTCTTTGATCAAAAAGTTGCGCTTTTATCTGCATTTTTCTACGGGGTAGCAGTTCTCCCAATCCAACTGTCCCATTTTTATGCGGTTGATACATCTCTTACATTCTTTATCATGTTAACTTTATTTTTACTTGTCCGTCATCTGGAAAATCCAAAGTCTCAAAATATCCTCTTTGTAAGTGTCTCTTTTGGCTTGGCCCTGGCTACCAAAACCAGCGCAATTTTACTCGCAGTTCCGATAGGTATGACAATACTGCTAAAATTTTCTCCAAGAAGAATCCCTCTTATACTCCTCATCCCCCCGATCACCCTTATTGTTTTCTTCATCTTTGAACCTTTTGCTTTTTTGGATTTTAAAAACTTCTGGCTGCAAACCATGCAACAACAGCAAATGACCAGGGACGCTTTTACCTTCCCTTATACCCTGCAATATGTAGACATTATCCCCTATCTGTATGAACTAAAAAATATTTTCTTGTGGGGTTTGGGACCAGCCCTTGCTGTTTTATCATTTGCCGGTGTAATTTTAGTTACCTTCCAAGCCCTTGCCAAAATTAAATTAGCCTCACAAGACTCAACCTTGCAAGGCTATAACATTATTCTATTAAGTTTCTTCTGGATCTATTTGGGAGTCACAGGATCTTTTGCTGTTGGTTGGATGCGTTATATGCTCCCCCTTTATCCCCTGCTCTGCCTTTTTGCCGCCTTCTTTTTTAATTCACTAATAACCAAAATTAAAAAATATTTGAACTTTAATACATTTCTTAACTATACCCTATACGCTATACTCTATACCCTGCTCTTAATTTGGCCTTTGGCCTTTGTACAAATCTATTCAGAGCCTAATACCAGAGTTCAAGCTACTACTTGGATTAATCAAAATATATTGCCCGGCCAAACTTTGGCTATTGAACACTGGGATGACGGGTTACCTCTTTTAAACATGCAAAATTACCGTATTCTAACTTTACCGCTTTATGATTTTGATACTGTTCAAAAATGGAGCAATATTAATCAGATTTTGTCTCAAACCGATTACATTATTATTGCCAGCAACAGGCTTTATACCCCACTACAAAAGCTTACCGACTGCGAAAATCTCCCTGCAGGAAGATGCTACAGAGAAACTACCCAATACTATCAAAAGCTTTTTGACGGCTCTCTAGGCTTTTCTAAAGTGGCAGAATTTTCTGTCTTCCCCGGTTTAGGAATTAAAAATTGGAAATTAGAAATTGACGATTCGTCTTCAGACGAGTCATTTACCGTTTATGACCATCCCAAAGTCATGATTTTTAAAAAGAACTTGTGATACACTACAAAAGATATGAGTACAGTTTATGTCGGCAAAATTTCCCCTGCAACAGTTCTTTCTGACTACCAAAACCTTTTACGCAAAGCCAATTATCTGTCAAGTTTTAAAAAGGGTGTGCCACTTGTTATTAAAATTAACCTTTCCTGGACCAGATTTTACCCTGCTTGTTCCACTCCCCCCTGGCAGCTGGAAGGGGTTTTAAAAACTTTAATTGAGGACGGAGTAAACCCCAAAGATATTATCCCCGTTGAGAATAGAACTGTGGTAACGGATGTTATTAAAGGCTCAAAAAATAATAAATGGCTGCCTATTTTAAAAAAATACGGGGTAAAAATGCATTATCTGACTGATGAGCCTTATGTTGAGTATCAACCTAAAAGCCCAATGCTTGCCATGGGTAGTGTTTTCCACAAGATTTCATTACCCAAAATCATCATCGGCAAGAATATCCTGCATCTGCCCACTATGAAAATGCATGTTTTTACCACTACCACAGGCGGCATGAAAAATTACTTCGGCATGCTCAGAACTTCCCGGCATTATGCTCACAGGAACATCCATGAAACTTTAGTAGATTTACTCTCCATCCAAAAAGAAATCCATCCCGGCATATTCGGGGTCATGGATGGGGCAGTGGTGGGGAAAGGGTCAGGCCCCAGGGCCATGCAATGGGAAATTAAGAATTACCTTTTAGCAAGCTCTGATTTAGTAGCGCTTGATGCCATAGCCGCCAAAATGATGGGCTTTTACCCTTTAAAACTTGATTATTTAAGTCTGGCCCAGGAGCAAAAATTAGGTACTGCTATTCCTAAACGCATTAAAATCATTGGTGAAGATGTTTCAAACGTCAACTGGCATTTCAAATGTGCAGACACTTTCGCCTCGCGGGGGCAAAAATTAATTTATAAACATATGCCCCTTTGGGTAGAAAAAGCACTCCTTCAATCCCCTATTGTCCCCTGGAGCTATGCAGCTTCCAATTTCTACCACGATGTATACTGGTGGAATATGTTCGGCAGATGGAGAGTCAGGAAATTTATGGGCACTGATTGGGGAAAGCTATTTTATGAATATAGGTTTTGATTTAGACCGGGTTTTTATCAATTATCCGCCTTTTATACCGCCAAAGCTTATTGACTGGCTTTACAAAGACTACAGCAAAAAGGAGCTCTCTTACAGTATTCCCCATTCTCCTTTGGCAAAACTCATCAGGCGCTCTTCCCATATTCCCATTTTCAGGCCAAAAATAAAGCAAAATATTAGTTTTGTAAAAAACTTGGCGCAGACTCCCTCACATAAACTTTTTTTGATCTCCTCAAGATATAAATTCCTGGAAAAATTAACATCCCAGCTCTTACAAAAAACCGGCCTCGCTCAAGTTTTTCAGGGTATCTATCTAAATAGCGCAAACGCCCAACCTCATCTTTTCAAAGAAGCAGTTATCAAAGAAAACCGTATTGCCCTATATGTTGATGACGACTTGGCCCTCCTTAAACATCTTCATAAAACCTGCCCCGGTATTAGACTGCTCTGGTATAATCCCCAAAACCGCCAACACGATGCCAACGGGATTACCCCGATTCATAATCTTGCCGATATGGTAAAATTTATAAAATGAGTGATTTATTATTTATTTTCCAGTGGTGGTTAATTTGGCTATTTTTAGGTATTACTTTTTTACCCTTCGCTGCGCATCTTTTCCCATCCTTTTTTGATAAGGGATATGTTTTTGCCAAAATACTGGGAATTTTGGCGGTAAGTTATATTGCCTGGCTTGCCTCCAGCCTTAAAATCCTCCCTTTCTCTTCTTGGGGAATTTTGGCAATTTATATTATATTTGTCATATCAAGCGCTATTTTCTATTACAGAAAAAAAACAGTGTCAACGCTTCGTCCTTATCTTAAGATCTTCGCCATTGAAGAACTGCTGTTTTTGGGCGGATTTGTACTTTGGGCTTATATTAAATCTTTTGAGCCATCCATCCATGGCCTGGAAAAATATATGGATTTCGGTTTTATCAATTCAATACTCCGCACCGATTTTTTCCCGCCCAAAGATTTATGGCTTACACCACATTCAATCAATTATTATTATTTCGGGCATTTAACCTCGGCCGTTTTAACAAAAATATCGGGGTTGGACCCTGCGGTAACTTACAACTTGACCCTGGCCCATCTTTTTGCCCTCACTTTAACCGCTTCCTTTTCCCTCGGTGCTAATCTTTGGCACCTTTTTAGTCCTAAATCCGCCAGCTGGCGGACTAACTACTTAACGCTATTATCTGGTTTCCTAGGCGCCTTTCTAGTCACCCTGGGGGGTAATTTACATACCATCTATGCCTTCTTCCAAAATTATGCGGCAGAAAATCCCGTACCTTTTTGGACACTGCCGGTACAACTTAACTTACAAAGCTATTGGTACCCCAATGCTACCCGCTTCATTCCCTTTACCATCCACGAATTCCCCATTTATTCTTTTGTAGTGTCAGACCTGCACGGCCATGTTTTCAACATCCCCTTTGTCCTCTTGCTCCTTGCCTTATTTATTGTTATTTTCCATTCCCAACAACTCTCTGTCTCGCGACTGAACGCTGTGCGCTTATCGCTAATATCTTTACTAATCGCCGTCTTCCTAATGACCAATGTTTTAGATGGGCCAATTTACCTTCTGAGTATCTTTTTAGTTCTTCTTGCCAAAGAGAGATTTTCATTTTCCAAATTGAAACTTATCACTTATCACTTATCACTTATCACATTCCTTACCATTCTTTTCTCCCTTCCCTACTGGCTGGCTTTTAAGCCGTTCGGGGCCGGCATCGGGGTACTTTGTGCCCCTAAATTTTTGACCGATGCGGGGAAAATTGGTCCACTTTTATTTGAGGCAGATCATTGTGCCCGCTCGCCTATTTGGATGCTCGCTCTTCTTTGGGGTTTTTTCTATTCCGTAGTTTTGGCTTTCTCTTTTAAGTCACTTAGGTCACTTAAGGGACTTAAGTTACTTATTTCAGAGAATCTTTTAATTATTACCTTTACTCTTTTTGCCACTATTCTCATCATTATTCCGGAGTTTTTCTATGTCAAGGATATTTACCCTGCCCACTACCGGGCTAATACGGTCTTTAAGTTTGGCTACCAGGCCTTTATGATTTTAGGCCTGGTTTCGGGGTATTTACTGATCCGGCTTATTGCCGCCAAAAAACTAATCCCCCTAATCCTCCTACTCCCCCTTTTCCTCCTTGTCTCTATCTACCCTTTCTTTGCCGTTAATTCCTATTTCGGCGGCCTTAAAACTTATAAAGGTTTGTACGGTCTGACTTATTTAAATGAGCTCTACCCTGCAGATTATCAGGCAATTTTGTGGGCGAGGGATAATATCAAAGGGCAGCCTGTTATTTTGGAAGCCCAGGGAGATTCCTACACTGATTTTGCCCGGGTTTCAAGCAATACCGGGCTTCCCACAGTCATAGGCTGGCCGGTACATGAATGGCTCTGGCGCGGCTCTTACGATGAGGCCGGGAAAAGAGTTTCCGATGTCAGTCTATTATATGAAAGTCAGGATCAGGAACTAACCAAAAATTTGCTCAAAAAATACAATGCGGAATATGTCTTTATAGGAGCCCTGGAGCGGCAAAAATATCTAAATCTAAATGAGGCAAAGTTTGAAAGTTTAGGGAAAGTAATTTTTTCCTCCGGCCAAACCAAAATCTACCAATTGACAAAATAAGTTATTCGGAAGTACCAAGGAATAATTCTTTCTTAATAAATCGCATGCGGATTTTAGATAACAAATCCCTACTTTTGGCCTGGTCGTCTGCATAATAAGGGAGTGCAACCTCGCAGCCACTACCACTTGTATTCAAATATTCAAACATATAAAGGGTTACGTGCGAATCTCTTCCAATACCATCTTGTAAATCTTCCACTTCAGATTGATCATCGTTTTGATCGTAAAGAAAATAGTGGTGACCCGCCAAATCTATCTCCGCTCCCCGATCCATCAAAAAATCAATCTGATCCCGTGAGCGAACGATAAATTCTAACGCCATGTAGGCAGGCAATTCCAAGAATTTCAGTCCATCCTCTTCCAAACCATAATTAACGTGAACGCCCCCCATAGGAGCTTCTATATTAGATATCTCGCCTCGCGAGAGGAGGCTTAAGTCAGCAGCAAGGTTTAAACTCCCTTCGATATGCCCCCATCTTATTGGCGCCACAGTCACCACATTATCCACTTCATTATCAAATTGCTTATCCACATCAACCAGTTTAAAGTTTTTTAGATTAGCAAATGGAAATATCCATTTGCCTTCTTCAATTTGAATTGAGGCCGGCGCTTCTGTTTTCATAATAAGGGAGTTTACACCATTAGAGTATTATAGTCAAATCATAAACCTCCAAGAGAGTTTTGGTACTTTTGCGGCCAAAAGTACATGAAAAATATGAAAAAATTAAAATAGCTTAATCCCATCCTCAATAGGATAAATCCGGATCTGGATTTAATTGTTTTTGTAAACCTCGTCGTGAGTGCCTATTTTAGTAAAATGAGCCCCATCTCCTAATAGTGTATAAGTCATTCTAAATCCTTGAGTAACAGAAATGCTGTATTGGTTTTTCATTTTACCTGATAATTTATGTATTTTAAGCGATGGATATTTTGGATTATCAAGAAAAAGACTTAACTGTTTATAGATTTTTTTGGATAATTTTCGGTCTTTTTTGTTAATTTCTTTTAGTTGCCTTTGAACTTCCGTGCTAAAAGTATAACGCATACCCAAATCATAAACTTTTGAAAAACTTTTTTAAATCCTCTTGTGTATTTATTAAAACAGACTTGCCATTTTTTAAGTCTTTCAGAGCTTGTTTAGCTGATTTTTCGGTTGCCTCCGAGGCCTCAAAAACAGGGTATTCTTCCCCTTCAATATCTCTTAAAATCAGATGTTTTAAATAATCAGACATAGGAATACCAAACCTTTTGGCTTTACTTTCCAGAAAATCTTTTAAAGTTACTGGCAAATTAAGTTTTATCTGAGTTTGCGGTGTAATCATATACCTGAATAATACCCCATTTTCCAGGACTTTTCAAGTACTCTCGGCACTTTTCAAGTGCTAAAGTAGCTTAATCCCGTCCTCAATGGGATAAATCCAGATTTGGACAGTCCGTTGTCTGATGGGGTTTTTGCCTTTGCCGTCACGCCCGTCAAACTCCAGAGCTGCAATTTCCTGATATTTTCCCAAAGAGGGCTTGCCATCCTGGATGGGGATAAAAACTGAAGGATGCCCGTAAAGCATTGACCTGATATGGGATGGGGCATTGTAATCCTCGTCAATTTCATTACAAAACGGATTGTCCTGACAACGGTGCAAATAATCGGCTGTGGGGTGGGCAAATCCCTTTTTCCTGGCCTGCCAGGCGCGGGAGTCGGTAGGAACAGAGTGCAGGGCATAATTTAACATGTCCTGCAAAAGGTTGGGCTCGGAAATTTCCTGGATGACAATAGTTAAGGTGGTATGTTTGGAATTGACCACTATGATCCCCTGCTTGACCCCGGATTTTGCAACAGCCTTTTTAACCTCGTCAGTTAAATTCTTAAAATAAGCATATTTTTTGGAGGGAAATTTAATTTCTTTAAGATAGGCTTGCATGGTTAGACAAAATTTATTTTACCACTAAATTAAAGCAACTGCCTTATGATTTTCTTTCAATCATAAAGTCTGCCAAAAGCCCCAATATTTCTTGGTCCTTTTTATTTTTAGTAATTTGAGGAATAAATTTTTTGCCTTCCTCTACCAACTGCCTTCCTTTATTGTGAGAATAATTATAAGCCCCCGTGTCTTTGATAATTTGCCTAGCCCTTTCCACTTCTTTTAAAGTTAAATGTTGATTACCATGGGCATATTTTAAGAATTTTTTATCATCGCCCCTAGCAAGTTCTAAAGCTTTAACCATTAAAAGTGTAATCTTGCCTTCTTTAAGGTCTGAATCAACCGGTTTCCCCAACTGTTCCTCTGTAGAAAACATTCCCAACTCGTCATCCCGAATTTGGAAAGCAACCCCCACCGGAATACCAAACTTTTCCAAAGGTTTTAAAACTTTTTTACTGGCTCCTGCCAGAAGGGCACCGATGGAAAGCGGCCCGGAAATGGTATAGCCGGCAGTTTTGTAGCGGTGAATCCTTAAAACTGTTTCCTCCAACAAATTTTTCTCTTCCTCATACATTAAATCCAAAGCTTGTCCTGCTCCAACTTCCAATAATAGATCACTGAAAAATTGAGTGGCTTTTGATAACCTTTCCCGTGGCAATTTCAAAGAATTTAAAAGCTTAAAGGCTAGAAAACAACCTTCATCCCCAATATCAATGGCCATTGACTCACCAAAATGGTCACCGTATTTTTTGGCATATTTTTTATGCATGGTGGGCTCTCCGCGCCGAAGCGCATCACCGTCCATAAAATCATCGTGAATAAGAAGGAAGGAATGAACAATTTCAATTACCAAAGATGCCATAAGGCCCATCTTTTTACTTTTACCTCCGAACATTTTATAACCCAAAAATATTTCCGACCCACGCAGCTTTTTGCCCCCCTTGAGAAAATGTTTATAATCATCGGCAAACTGTTCCACCACCGGAGCAATTTGGGAAAGCCGTTTTTTATCCCGGTCAAAAACTTGGTCAATAACAGGATCTAAATCTTTATTGTACTTAATAATATACTTGACAAATTTATCCATAAATGGCTAGGAAATACGGGGTGCCCAAAAGCCAATGGCTTGGGGCCAATCCATATCCCGGATTAAACGGACTTTTGTTGGTGTATTCAATACTTTAAAAGGGATTGTATATGAATGTGCTATATTGGGATGAATCAGAACATCCAGCTCTCTTGCAGATGCTACCAACTGGGCCGTATCCAGCATTAATTCCAACTGCTCTTTGGTTGGACTTTTCAAAATAAGAGGGCGCACATCAAAAAGAGGATGGGGAAAAGATGATAGAGCTTCATAATGAGCAAGGAGATAATTTGAATCAGGAGTATCTTCGGGTAAAATTTTATTTTCCCGCAGAGCTTCTATTAACTCATCAACAGCATGATCCCTTGGTTCTTTTGCAAATATTTCTTGATTAGCCCTTCGATCCATAATTGAGGGGATAATAGCTCAAAAAAGTCTCCCAGTCAAATTATTTGGCTTTGATTTCCCTACTCCATCCCCAGAAAAATTTATCCAGTTCTTTCTCAACCTCTACTGCTGAAATTTTCAGGTAATTTTGAAAATTCATGTGCTTAATTTAACATCTAATTTGTTATAATTCAACCTATAATGAAAAAACGGCTACTAATTATTAAATTTGGAGGCAGTGTTATTACTGATAAAAACCAAATAAAACCTATGCTGAAATTATCCGTAATCAGAAATTTAGCGAAAGAAATTGGTAATCTCTATCATTCAAAAAAGTCCCAGATTATTCTTGTTCATGGAGCTGGTTCTTTTGGCCATCCATTGGCTAAAAAATATAATTTACAAAAAGGAATGAAAACAGAAGAGCAAAGATATGGTTTTTGCTTAACTGATCAAAAGATGATTGAGTTAAACTCTTTTATAATGCAAGAACTTCTCAATTTCAAAATTCCGGTAGTCAGTTTACCACCAAGAAGCTTTGTAAAACAGGCCAAAGGTAAATTTTTAGGCTTTAACCACCAAATAGTCAAAAGCATGTTAAAACAAAATATTATGCCCGTGTTATTCGGTGATGCTGTTTTGGATGATAGCTATGGCTGTTCAATTTTATCCGGGGACACAATTATCACCTATTTAGCTAAAAAATTAAAAGCAGCTCAAGTAATATTTCTATCTGACGTAGATGGTATCTTTGATAGCGACCCTAAAAAAAATCCTCATGCAAAATTAATTCCCGAAGTTACTAATAAAAATCTAAAACAAGTGTTGCAAGGGCTTACTATTAATAATCGAAATGATGTTACTGGAGAGATGAAGGGAAAGATTATGGCTATTAAAAAAACTTTACCTCATATTCCTGCTTCTATCATTAGCGGTCTAAAACCCCAAAATCTGGTAAAAGCTGTGGAGCAACATCAAATCGGGACAAAGCTTCTCTTTCACTAAGACCTGATTCTATATAATCAAACACCTTAACTGGTACAGAATTTCGTAAATCATTATAAGAAAATACCTGAAAATGAAAATTCTGTGGGTCGGCCAAATAATTAAGATAGGAAGATATCACTTCAAAAACCCCAGGCCTAAACCGTAAACTTCCTTTTGGAGTAGATATAATATCATCTATTTTTGTCCAACCGACAGCAGAAACTTCATGTTTATATGATCCCAAAGCGATTGTGCTTCCACAATCAACCTCAAATAAATATGCATGTAAAACAACATTGGGCCAAATTTCACACTCACACAGTTTATAACCGCCATCTAAAATCGAAGGAATAATTACAACTTCCTCTGTAAATAATCTTTTAATTGCCTGCCTGTGGTTTTCTTCTTTTTCAACAGTTTCCATTGGGAGCGACCGCATGCCTCGGAGTTTATTTTTATTTCTCTTTGTGTCTTGCTCTACAATTGTTACAAAACTATTGCCGATTATATCTGTAGGAACAATTAGCGCACCTACCCCAGAAATATGCGTTATTGCTTCTGATTTCATAATAAAATTATGGCTACCTCTATTATTTTTAAATGCTTATATATAATCATTTTCCAAACCTCCTATGATATTCTGAAAAGCCGGTTATTGATTTTAATAATATTTCCGGTGTTAAGTTGGGAAATAAATCAGGAGTAAAAATCCAGCTTGAATAGGCTGTTTGAAGAGGCATAAACCCACTGGTGTGGGGGAATTCGTGGTCTTTAACCCCAGTCCTGATTACTAAATCTGGTAAGGGCTGGCCTGCAGTATCTAAAAAATCCAATATCATTGATGGGTCTCGATTATCAGCAGTGCTTTGTTTGATTTTGGTTACCGCCCTAGCCAATTCATCTAAACCCCCATAATCCATAGCTAAATTTAGATGAAATCTGCTAAAACTGTCTGTAAAATGCTCTAATTCAGAAATTCTTCTGCACAAAATGGCAGGCAAACGGTCAGACCTCCCTAAATGCTTAAACCGAACTTCATTTTGAATTAATTCATCTTTAAATTCATTTTTTGACAGGCGTTCGTTAGCCAGCTTCATAACTAAGCCCACTTGATTTTTATCTCTTTCCCAATTTTCCGTTGACCAAACCCAAAAAGTTAAAGTATTAATATTCCATTCTCTGCCGGCACAAGCAATTCCTTTAATCACTTCTAAACCGGCGCGATGGCCTAAAAATTCCGGTAAGTTTCTCTCTCTGGCTGCCCGGCGGTTGCCGTCACAAATAACTGCCAGATGCCTCAACTTTTCTGAATCAGCCGAATAAATGGGAATGTTCGCCCATGTATCGCTAATTTCAGCCAACCACTTCTCAGCCTCTCTTGATGCAATCATTTATTCCAGGATTATAGTTTGTAGTATGGTTTTAGTCAAAGATCGGAGGCTACTAAAATTTTCATTCCTTCCACTGCCCAAGCAGAATATTTGTAGGGATTTTTCTTTATATCTTCCAGAAACTTTTCCTTATCCCTCCATTTATATCCGTACCCCACTTCTTTATTTAATTTTATTTTTCCATCATATTCCCCCACCATTAAGGCACAATATTCATTTTCGCACCTTTTCCCATCCTGGGCAAAGTACGAAAAAGCCCCCACCTTCTTTATCCCGCGAAGTCCGCCAGAGGTGGACGAAGTGGGACTAATTCCCCACTCCCTTTTTAAACATCTTTTAGTTGCTTCCTCAAAAGTTTCATCCCCATTTTTAAGGTGCAAAGGATGCGTGGCCCCTGTCAAATCCCAAATGTTATTAAAAACTTTATGCTTTCTTTTTTGCAGGAGCACTTTGCCAGCTTTGTTGAAAATCAGGACTGCAATGGCCAGATGCTTAACACCTTTCCCCAGATGGGCTTTTTTTCTGTTAATGTATTTGCCCAAAAATTTCCCTCTATCCGTACAGGATAAAAGCATCTGTCTGTCCATAGAAGATCACTTCAAAGCTGAAGTAACTGCCGTTTCCATATCCTTAAAGCTGTAAGCTCCGCTGAAGGGTGTGGCATTTAAGAAAAAGCCCGGGGTGCCTGATACTCCCAAACCTTGGGCCAAACCGACATCGGTCTGTAACCTGTTGTCATATTTGCCGGAGTCAAGACAGGCTTTCATGGCAGAGGAATCAAAAACACCAGCCAGGAAATTGGCCACATCCCCTGATTTGGCTTTATCATTTTTGACAGTGTTATTTAAGAGGTCATAGCCTTTGGAAGTCATGAGTAAGTCATGGACTTCCCAGAACTTGCCCTTCTCATTGGCACAATACATAGCCTTAGTCCCCATTTCCCCATTGCCATGTCCAACACTGTAAATCCAGGCCAGGGATGCTTGCCCCGAGTCAACCAGTTTTTTAAGTTCCGGCACGGGTGCAATATATGTTCCCCCGTCTGTCACCAGCTTAAATTGGGCGCCGGCCTCCCTGTTAAGCTCGGGATTTTTCCCGGCGGCAATATGGCAATAAGGGCAGCTTGGATCTGATATTTCCAAAACAATAAGTTTCCTGTTTGCATCCCCGAATTTGATTTGGGCCCTACTGAATGCATCTTTGACTTGGGTTAAGGTAATTGCAGAAGGAGCTTGCCTTGAGCCGCCATCGGCGGACGAAGGGGTTGGAGCCACTGTTGCATTCTTAGGAGTAATTTGGATTACCCCCCCGGAAATTAAAATGGCCACGGCAATAATAACAGAACCAACAAGGATGGCGATGGGTGAAGTAATCCCTTTAGAATATTTCGGCAAATCCATGATAAGTAGTTTACACTTCGGCTACGCTCAGTGTCAATTATACTGATTTTGGGCAACTTCCAGACCTTTTTCTAAAATTAATTTAACAGCCTTTGCGGATTGCAAAATCATTTTTTTGACCTTTGTCTTTTCTTGTGAGGTAAATGTTTCTAAAACAAATTTTTCCACAGTGCCGTGCTCCACTTTATGCCTTTCCAGTTTGTGGAATGTTACCCCTGTCTGGGGCCCAATCCCCACCCTGACCCTGATAAATTTATCATCACCTAAGGCAGAAATAACTGATTCCACTCCATGATGGCCGGCAGCTGAACCTCCCATTCTTACCTTGATTTTGCCTAGAGGCAAATCAAGATCATCATGAATTACAATAATATCTGCCGGTTTCACTTTGTAATAATCGGCCAAAAGTTTGACAGCCATGCCTGAATTGTTCATGTAGATCTGGGGCTTGGCTAGGATCAGCGTATAGATACTAGCGTCTAGCGTATAGTTAGCTTGTATAATTTCTGATTTCAGTTCTTTTTTTAATTTCCAACTAGACGCTGAACGCTCTACGCTAGCCGCTAATTTGTCGATCACCCCAAACCCCAAATTATGCCTGGTATTTTGATATTTTTCCCCGGGATTTCCAAGGCCAACTATTAGTTTCATGCCACAATTTTAACATAAAAGAAAGCCACCTTTTAAGATGGCTTTCAAATTTAAAACAAGATCCTAAAGACTCTGGCGTTTTTGAAAATCAAGGATTTCGGCGACCATAAACCGTAGCCTATGATTCATTAGCCTAATCTCTTGAGAATTTTAAAAAATTGGGGATCAAAAAACAAGGGACCAAAAAGTTCAAAAATTCCAAGTTACAAAATTCATGCTCCCAGGAAGGAACGCCCACCCAAAGCGTCACCCCGACACCCGGACCGCAAACCCGAGCGGACAAACAGCCCGCCGTCGGAACCGAAGCAGGCGTCCAGAACCCTGCCAGCCCCCGAACATAAAAGCAGCCGCGACCACCAGGTGAGACGCTCGTCCGGATAATAATCAAAAATTCTTTTGATAGCTTCTCCGCTTGAAGCATAAATATTCAGGGATTGCTCCATTCTTCCTAAACTTTTAATCCTTTCTTTCAGCTCTCCTTCATTTGTTCTTCTAAAGGGAGCATCCATGCCAGCGTCAACCCTCATCCAGCCGTAAGGATTGGAAAAATTTTTAATGTTATGATTTGGCCGTAGAGCCCAAGTGTTGGTTTTTGGGAATCCGACTCCCATCAAAATTAAGCCGTCAGTTGAAGATAAAATTTCAGGGAGAAAGAATCCTAAATCAACAGAGGCAGATCTATTGCTTGGATCATCTAGTTTCATAAATTGCCATATCTGAGATTCTGTATAGGGTGCTTGGGGGACTACAACATCTGATGGATAAAGATTCATTCTTTGAATCCCATCAAAATTCCAGGATGCTTGCATGAATTCCGAAAGATATTCCGGGCTATAAAGATGTTTTTTATAATGGTCAGTTGCACGAGCCAAAGTTTGCTCTGCAGTTGTAAATGTTGGAGCTTCCGCCATATTTCTGGGATTATACTAAACTATAAGTTTCTTGTCAAATTTCATTAAATTAACTCCAATTGCTCCGGTCCTTTCTTTTCTTCCGCTACAGTTTCCTCTTTTTTCTCCAAATTTTCCAGTACCTGGGGAATTATTTTAAAATCTTCTTTGAAGGAGGTCATCATATTGCCATTTCTAAGAGCCGCCGCCGGATGATACATCGGAATAACGGTCAAGTCCAACCCCTGCCAGTGGATTTTCCGGGGTTTGCCATGAATATTTGTAATCCTCTCCCCCGGGAAAAACTTGCCCATGGAAAATCTTCCCAGTGTCACAATTACTTTTGGTTTAATGATTTTAATTTCCTCATCAACGTATGGTTGAAAGGCGGCAATTTCTGATTCTTCCGGATCACGGTTGGAAGGCGGCCGGAACCTGACCACATTGGAAATATAAACATCGGATCTTTTCAGGCCAATTGTGGAATTCACTTCGTCCAAAAGTTTTCCCGCCATCCCCACAAAGGGACGCCCGAGCCTGTCTTCATGATATCCTGGCCCTTCACCCAAAAAATAAATCACGGCATCAGGGTCCCCTTCCCCAAAAACCAGTTGCGTTGCCCCATCACGCAGGGGCAAACTCATATCCTCATTCATTTTCTTTTTCAGATTAGCAAGTTGATCGGCCTTGGACATATTTTACGATTTTAACATACATTGCCTTCTGGCTATTCTTTTCTTAAATAAATTTTCCCTAAAACCACCTTCAGCCACAAATTTCTCCTCCAACCAGCGGAGTTTTTGATCTATTAGTCCATTCGTTTGGTTTATTAGGCAGATCATAGCGTTTGCTGCTTCTTCTGGATTTTCGTTATAATTTTTATAACAACTATAATCGTTATAACTGTTATAAACGAGCTTCCTGACAACCCGCGATTCCGGAGAATCCTTTTCCCAGAGTTTTAGCCCTTTTTGTCTTAAAAAATCTAAATAGTCATTTAAAAGTTCCTCTAAACTGCCTCTGGCAACACCGACAAGTTTAATTCTTCCTTCCAGGCTTTTTTGCAAATATCCCTCGGCAATATTTTGTTTGCCGGAGCGGGCTGCTTGTTCCATTTGATCACGGGTTCTGGATTTGTAATCAATATATCTTTTAACAAATTCTACAGTGAAATCATAAATAATTTCAGTTTGTTTGAAAAAAGGCAAATTTCTATACCCTCCACTTTTTGGATCCATATAATTATTATAAATTTTATAATTATTATAACTGTTATATTTTTTTAAACTGGTCCTTATACATTTCCAGAAGTTCTTTGACAGTTGTGGCCTCTTCCGGTTTCTTGTCAGACCGGAATTTTACCAACCTAGGGAATCTTAAAGCATACCCCATTGCTTTTTCACCGCTTTTTACTTTAGCCTGAGCATCGCGAAGGCCGGCCGTATGAGTTGGGCTTTTGGTTACTTCATCAGCCAAAACCTCAATCACTATTTTTGGTTGAACCCAAACAGTTGGAGTAATCAAAGAGTTCACTCTTGCCGGTTTACTTTGCACTTTGAACTTTTCACTTTTCACTTTTATCTCTTTCCATTCTTCGTCAGTCAGTCCTGTGCCGATTTTGGAAACTGTCACGAATTCATCCAGCTTGTCATCATAAACACCCACAAGCAGTGACCCTGCCCCAAAACCAGATCTTTTTCCCTTGCCAAAAATGTAGCCTAAAATCACGCAATCAATAGTGTCATGCAGTTCCCCCGCCGAATGCCTCTTGAGTTTCACCCAGTTAAAATTTCTGGCCCCTGCCTCATATTTTGAATCAGGTCTTTTCGTGACCAATCCTTCCAAACCCTTGGTCAACGATTCATTGAAAAGCTCCTCAATTCTCTCCACTGATTTTGTCACCTCGCCCGGCTGTGGGATTAAAACATCATCTTCTTTGAGCGCCTTCTTTAAATATGCAATCCTTTCAACCAGTGGTAAATCAATTAAAGGTTTACCGTCAAAATATAAAATATCAAAAACAAAGGCCCGGAGAGGTAATTTTTTGGCCATTGCGTCAATGTCATATTTCCTGCGTCTTTTGGTAGTTTCCTGAAAAGGCAAAAATTCTTCACTATCGGGGTTGTAGGCCAGGGCCTCGGAATCAAAAATGGCAGATTTGGCCTTAATTTGTTTTTCGGCTCCTTCACAAAGATCGGGGAACATGGAAGTGGTTTCTTCCAGGTTACGCGAGAATAACCTGACCTTATCTCCATCTTTGTGGATCTGCACCCTAAACCCATCATATTTGTACTGAACATGAACTTCCCCGCCCATTTTTTCCAGGATTGTCTTGGCGTCAGGCAACCTTTCTGCCAACTGCGACCTGATGGGCCGGCCCACCATCACCCCAAGGCTTGTAATCCCCTTTTCCCCTTTTTCCCATAAAGTTTTACCAATCAGGCCTAAATCTGAAGTTCGATTATAGGCAGTTTCTAAAATTTTTCTCTTTTTGCGGTCCCCCAATTTAGCTTGCGCAAAAGCATCCAGAATTGTCGGATCCCCAACCCCCAACCTTGATGATCCCATGGGAATTCTAGCTAGATGTTTGGCAGAAATAGGGTCTGATACCCGCAAAAGTCCCGCCAAAAGATTAATTCTTTTTTCCACGGTGCCAGCACCTGTTGTCTTGGCAATTTCGGTTAGAGTATCAAAAACCTCATTGACTGCGAGAGATCCTTCGGCTCGCTTCTCTCGCTCAGGATGGCTCGCCAGCTGGCTCGCCACTTTCCCCAAATCCCCCACTTTTGCATATTCTTTTAAAACTTTTTCCTTGTCCGTATCGTACGCCCGGGCAATTGACGCTGCTACCAGTTTTTCACTCATACCAATTTCTACAGCCTCCGAAAATGGGCCAACCCTTCCTTGAATTAAATAGACCACTTTATCAATTTCGTCCGCTTTTACAACCTTAAAAAGCTCGGATAAAATATCAATGAGAGTTAGCCTGGAGGAAGTTTGTTCCAGCTGTTCCAGATATTGTGCAAATTCCGCGAAAGTCATCAGGTAGATTGTAATAGATTTACTCTTTTATGTAAAATATATCCATGGATGCACATAAGGATCATTTAAAAGACCATTACCGGTCCCTTGCCCAAAAACTTATATCCGGTCAAATGACCGCCGACCAGTTTGCCGAAGAGCTGGCTACAATTCATCTTTCTCTGGAACAACTTTCATGGCAGGATAATCTGGTTGAGGGCTTTTTAAATAACACGGGTTTTACCAAAGCGCTTGAAGTGGAATTGGAACTTTTAAAAAGGATCGACAGACTTCAGGGAGTACTCTTAGCCCTTGATATCGACCGGCTTAAAAAATTTAATGATTCCATGGGCCATGTGGCAGGTGACAGGTTAATTAAAACTTATGGACAAGTAATGACTATAAACACCCGGGCGGCAGATTTAAAGGGGCGTCTGGGCGGAGATGAATTTGGCATTTTTTTGACCGGCTCAAATATTGACAATGCCAAAATAGTGGCAGAGCGTATCAGAACGGATATAATATCAACAGTCAAGGAAGCTTTTCTCGAGTGGCCGGAGGAACAAACCGTCAGTATCGGCATTGCTGAACTTAGAGAAGAAGACAGTGTCCAAACCCTCCGGGAAAAGGCAGATAAAGCCCTATATGAGGCCAAAAAGACCAGGAACTCTACTTCAGTACATACTTTGCCATCTTAGTCCCACCTACCTTTTTAACCAACCCTTTGGCTTTTAAGAATTTAATCTCGCGGAGCACGGTATCATCTGAAAAATCCGGAAAAATTTTCCTAAAGTCTTTATTTTGCATTTCCTTATGCCGGTGCAGGTATTCCATAACAATCATCTGCCGCTCATTTAAAGTTACCTGTTCCCCTAATTTGTCTTTAACCCGGGCATCCAGGGAAATCCTTCTGACTCTTTCCTTGACCTTATTTAGTTCAATGGCCACACCTTCCACAAAATATTCCAGCCAGGGAGTCAAATCCCTTTCACGGGAATCCAAAACTAATTGATTGGAAACAGATTGCAGGGTCTGATAATAATCAATGGGCCGTGAGTCAAAATATTCCTCCAAAGAAAAAAGCTTCCTGATATCATACCCTTCCAAAAATAATATCAGGGTGGCAATAGCCCGGGCTGTCCGGCCGTTTCCTTCCGTAAAAGGATGAATGCGGGCCAGTTCATAGTGCAAAATGCCCGCCTTCAAAACCGGATGCGCCTCACGGTTGTCTTCGTGGTTTATCCAGCCTAACAGGTCCTCCACCAGGTACGGCACTTCAGCGGCCGGAGGGGGTGTATACGAAATTTGTCCGGTTTGGCTGTTTTTGACTACTACCTGGCGCCATCTGAATTTGCCGGCAGCATCAGGACTCACAATTTTATCAACAGTTAAGCGGTGCGCCTCAAGCAATGTTTCAGCGGTTAAAAGGTAACTTTTGCCGGCACCGATTTGGGCAGCAATTGTGTCAATAAATTTCAAGACATTGCGGTAGTTGATGACTTCCTGGATGTCCCTGTCACGGGCCAAGACCTCAACACCGTCCAAAACATTTTGGGCTTCTTCAAAAGATAACCTATTCCCTTCAATATGTGTCCCATGATGGATAGCCCGTTCTATGGCCTCCTTCCGGAATTTTGCCTCCCAGGCAGGAATTAGGGGAGAATTCAAGATCACTTCCCGAGAAGCATCAATCACCCCGATATTTTTCAGGATTTTATTGGTAATAGTGTATTTGGGCTGGAACATATTAGTGATTAGCGTATAGGGTACAGCGTATAGTTGTAAAACAGCACGTTGGCGAAACTAAACGCTACACGCTATTATCTATACCCTGCTCATGATTGTCGCATATTTCCCGCAAAATTCAAGCATAGGATTTTGGGGTAATTATTTTCCCTTTTTTAACCTGAATTATTTGGGCATTTTCAAGAAATGATTTTGGTACCTGGGAAATTTCTACTGCCGATAAAATCACCTGCGAGCCATTTATTGTTGAGATCACATATTCCCGGTGCACTTCATCAAGTTCTGAAAAAACATCATCCAAAAGTAGCAGGGGCGAGCAGTCTTTTCCCTGACATAAATATTTTAGTTCTGCCAGTTTCAGTTCCAAAACGGCCGTTCTTTGTTCCCCGCGGGATCCAAAGTATGCTAAATCTTTCCCATCCATTTTAAAAATAAAATCATCCCTATGGGGCCCGATCAGGCACACACCTGCCGCTACTTCCCTCGCCAGATACTCCCGCATTCTATCATCTGAAATGATATTTTGATGATAAAGATAACGGAATTGCCCAAAATCAAGTGAGGGTTGAGCATTGATATAGGAAAAGAATTGCTGTCTTTTCTCCCCTATTAATGCGCCTGATGCAACCATTTCCCTGCTCCAAAAATCCAACTCATCCACTTTAGCTAAACCTTCTTTGATTTTTTTTAAGATTCTATTGCGGGAAGTAAGGGCGCTGTGGTAGCGGTTCAGGGCATTTTTATAAGGTTTATCAACTTGGGCCAAGGTCAAATCCAAATGCCAGCGCCGGAGCGCGGGCGGGCCGGTGACCAGATTGATATCCTCCGGAGAAAAATGGATAGCCACCAGATTTCCAATATAATCGGATGACCTTCTGGGAATGCCGTTAACCTTGACTCTTTTCTCAATGCCAAGTCCATCTCCTTCCTTCTTTTGCATCCCAATCTCGAGCCTAGTTAATCGTTCATCGTTCATCGTTAATTGTTCTGTATCTTCCGATATACTTCCCTCTACTCTGCACACCCCTTCATCTTCTTTGATCAGCTGAATGTCGCAATCCGCCCGGGGGGATTTGGTAGTGGCCAAAAAATATATGCTTTCCAGTAAATTTGATTTACCCTGGGCATTATCCCCCACCAAAAGAGTACACTTTGAAAAATCCAAATCCACTTTGGAAAAGTTGCGGAAATTAATTAGACTTAATCTTTTAAGAGCCATGAAGTGATAATACTAATTTAAAATTCAAAGTGCAAAGTTTTAAATTATGGTTGTTTTCTTCGAAAACTTTTCACTTTTAACTTTGTACTTTTAACTTTCTTTCCAGTGTCCCAATCCTAAAAATTCCCTAACAGCATAAGGCAAATGATGCTTTTTGAAAAACCAATCGGGCCGCGCCACAAAAGCCCCCACTATGACCACAAAAAAGCCAATACTTGTAATAAACGGGGTTACTCCAAATAAATCCGACAGGCTTCCTGCCAAAATAACCGGAATGGCGGCAAAGGCAGTCATTACCACTGCCAAAACCGAGAAAATTTTGCCCCGTTTCTCCTCCGGCGTGCTTTCTTGCAAAACAGTTTGACAGGGAATGATAATTGATACCATGCAAAAACCGGCCAAATACGCGCCTATCGCAAAAATTGTCGAAAGCGAGGGTACCCTTAAAAAGTACCTTGGGCGGGTTATATGGATCGGCAGATCAGTTGATTGCAAGATATTGGCAATGAAGGGAGTAAGGCCGGCTAGAGTAAATATAATCCCGCCGGAAATTATGGCCGGCACCACCACCAACCTTTTGGGGCGGCTGTGAAAGAGCCGGCCAACTAAAAACGCGCCTGTCACCATCCCCAAGCCTAGAGGTAGCATCACGAAATATGAGGAATCAGTAGCCCGGATGCGCAAGACTTGTTCAAAATAGGCTGGCATGACTACTGCTAAAATACCAACCACGCCTTGCACCAAAGACATTAAAATTATGGCCACCCCCACTTCCAGTTTCCCTTTAATGAAATTAAAGGTTTGTTTGGTTTCTGCCGCAGTTAATATAATTGTCCGCTCGATATTACTGATGGATAAAAAATCGGCAAACCTTTGTCCTAAACCTTTGACTTTAATAACCGGCAACTGGCTGGCAAGGATAAAGGCAATTGATAAAAGAACTGCTCCCAGGTAAAAAACCGCGTTGATTCCCAGATGATTTAGGATCGGTCCGCCCATGGTAAAACCAAGCATAAATGAACCATACAGCGTCAGGGAAAATAATGAATTGGCCAAAAAAAGTTGCTTTTTGGAAAGCAACATGGGGATGGAAGAGTTTTCCGAAGGCAGGAAAAATTGGGCTAAGGAATTGATAATAAAAGTGTTAATTAAAATTAAAGGATAGGAGAATTTGATAAAAACAAATAGCAGGAAGCACACGGCCAGGACAATATCGACTACCATGATGATCTTACGCCGGTCGGCAATGTCTACAAACACCCCGGCAAAAATGCCAAATAAAATAACCGGAAGATAGATTGAAAGAAGCAGGGCGGAAACTGCCAAATTGGCTCCAACCAGCTTAAAAACCCAGATAATTAGGGCAAAATTGAGGGTGTTATAAGCCAACTGCACCAGGATTTGATTGAACCATAAAAATCTAAAACCCCTGTTTGCAACAACAGAGGCAAATGTAACTTTATTAGGCATAAATTTTCCGGGTCAAGAGATATTATATACCAATTCCTCAAAATTGTTCCGGAAGTAGCAAAAAACGGCCCTGTTATTTATTTTTGGCGCGGGGACAGAACTTTAATATCCTTCATAGGAAAATCATCTTTATTGTGAGTTACCAAGGTTAGATTATTCAGTTTTGCCTGGGCCGCTAAAAAACAATCTAATAAATGCACCCTTGTACTTTTTAAACTATTTTTACGATACTCTGCCGCAAGTTTAGCAACATTGAGATTTATTGGCAGGATATCAAAATGAGAAATTAATTCCTCAAAACTTTTCTCCTCCATAACATCTGCATTAGCCAGAAACTCTGCTACAACTATTGGGGAGATTACAATTTGCTCTTTTTCTATGGCTTTACTTAAAAAATTTGCCTCGGGAAGATAACCTTTAGCTGCTCCAATAAAAATATTTGTGTCTGGAAGATACTTCATCCTTTTTTCTTTAAAGCCTTCTTCAGGATCTTCTGTAATCTTTCTTCTCTTACTTCATCTGCTAATCGTCTTTCTTCTCTTACCGAATCAAGCCACTTTTGGATTTCTTTATCTGTTTTCATAGAAGACCCCACAAAATTGTCAGCCAGATTTTTTAGATCTTCTTTTCTATTCCTTTCCCCTTTAAGACGCTCTGTTGCAGCCTTACGTAAGAATCCAGCTAAACTATCACCACTTAAAGCGAGATAATTATCTATTTTTTTTCTTAAATCATCAGGTAAATAAATTTGGGTCCTTTGCATACATCACTATTATACATCATGTTGGTTCCCTGTCAAGTGATATTTGCCCAAAAATGCTTTGGGGAGTATGCAATCCAGTCATGCCCCAATCCTTTCAAAACCACAAATTTTGAGTTTGGGGCAGCTTCATGCATTTTTCGGCCATCTGCCAGTGAAGTCACACAATCTTTTTCTCCCCAAATAAAGGTTAAGGGTACCGAAATACTTTTCAGATCACTCAATATACATTCCGTGCAAGCATAAAGACCCAGGGATATTTGTAATAGCAATTCTCTAAAAAACTCCCCAATACTATCTAAAGACAAGATGGCCTTCTCCCGTCTTTGCAAAATTCTACTACGGACTAGGTTAAATAGCTCCCGAGTGGGATTTTTTCTTCCGATACCTTCCGGGTCAACCAAAATCAGTTTTTCCACTTTTTCAGGATGGGAGTAGGCGAACTTAACAGCAAAAATGCCCCCCAAAGACACCCCTACTAAAATACATTTGGATGAAACATTTTTCTCAAGATATTTTAGGAAATTTTCATTAAATTTATCTAAATAGCCAAAAGATAATATCTTTTTATAATCAACCATCAGAATCTTTGTGTCTTGGGGAGCAGAATCTTTAATCCCTTGCAGGTCCTTTTCAACACCTATCCAACCGGGAAGCACAACTAAAACCTTACTCATGTTCTCATTATATATTTATTTTTGACAAGATGAGCAAAAGTATGTGCCCCTGCCACCTAATTGTATTTTTTGAACTTTGCCGGGACAATTGTTGCATTTATAGCCTTCTTTTCCATAAACATTGGCATAATCGAGGAAGTATCCTCTCTCCCCTTCCACATTTACAAAATGGGCCCGGGTGGAACCACCATGCTTAATTCCATCTCGGAGTGATTTGATAACTCCTCGATGTAAACTCTTAAATTCCTGATCAGATAATTCCGAGACTTTTCTTCTGGGGTCAATTTTGGCCAGGAATAATGATTCACTGGAATAAATATTACCCACACCCGAGACGACACTTTGATCCATGATAGCCACCTTAATAGGTTGAGATTTATGATTTAAGAGATTGGATTTAAGAATCTGCCAGGTAAAATTTTTATCAAACGGTTCCGGTCCTAATCTTCCCAGGATTCCTTCATTTTGCACTTTGCACTTTGCACTTTTCACTACTCTCACCCATCCAAATCTTCTCTGGTCATTAAAATATAATTTTGAGTTATCACCAAATGTAAAGATTACCCTGGTTGAGTTTGAGGGCATTTTGCCCTTCATGTCCTCGGTCGGATGGCCACCCACAAAACGTTTATCAGAAATATAAACAAGCTGGCCGGTCATTTTTAAGTGAAATAAAAGGGTAATTTCTCCCAATTCTAGTCCCAACATTTTAGCCCGGCGCCAAACTGCGACCACAGATTCTCCTTCCACATTTTTAGGATCTCCCTGGAATGTTTTAGAACCTAAAATTTCAATTTTTTGGATAGTTTTGCCAAGAATATACTTCTCAAGACCACGTCTTATGACTTCAACTTCAGGTAACTCCGGCATGAAAGTATTTTACCACTATTTCTTCGAAGATAGCTTCTTGCGAATTACTGCATAAGGCAAACCTACAACCGCCCCAATACCTTCAAAGGGTCCGCGAGCAAAATCTTTTTCCACTACTTTTTGAGCCAAATCTTCGGGTTCAAATTTACTTCCATCAATTTCCTCAACAGTTTTTCGCGGCCCCTCACCTATTCCGATAGTCATATATCCAGCATAGAAAGAATTGAGGAGATCTGTCAACCCCTCGTTTCACTCGGGACTATAGCCCTTCAATAGTTAAACAGTTGACAAATCATACAAAAACTATATAATTGTATTATTATGCAGAGAGTTATTGTTCAGGTACCTATGTCTAAAGAATTAAAAAATAAAGCAGAGATTATTTCTGCTGATTTGGGGTTCTCATCCATTCAAGAAGTGGTCCGCGTTCTCTTAACTAAGCTTTCCAAAAAAGAATTCAGTTTAAAAGTGGAGGAAGCTGAAGAAATTAATTATTTGTCCCCTGCAGCCGAAAAGAAATTTAGAAAAGCTGTTGCAGATATAAAAGCCGGGCGGAATATTTATAAACCCAAAGATAAAAGGGAATTCTTCGCGCTTCTCCGCTCATGAAGATCCATTTCACAAAAGACTTCAAAAAAACTTACAAGAAAAGAGTTCAATCGAATAATAATCTGGCAAAGCGGTTTGAGTTGAGGTATGATCTGTTCGAAAACGACCCCACAAACCCAGTCTTAAAAGATCATGCTTTATTCGGAAAATTGCAAGGCCATAGGGCTTTTTCAACCACGGGAGATATCAGAGTTGTGTATTATATTTTCAAGGATACATGTTATTTTATTGATATTGGCACCCACAACCAGGTTTATGGAAAATAGATCTTGTCCCCTAAGCACTCAAGAAAGAAAGCAAAAAAGATTGGGGACATTATTTTTTCAGATTCCTTTCTACCAGTTCCAGGATTTCCTTTTTAAATCTTTCTTTACTGAATTTTTGGGCATTTTTAAGGCAAGCTTGCCTTACTGCTTCTCCACTCCAATAATTTAAATTATTAAAGTTTTGCAAAGCTCCTATTAAACTGTCCGCTGTCACCTGTCCCCCGTTGCCTCTGAAAAACATACCAGTTTTGCCCTCTACCACAGTTTCGAGATACCCCCCAACTTTTAGGGCAATAACAGGAGTGCCGCAAGCCTGGGCCTCAACCGAGGTAATTCCAAAGTCGGGTTCCTCCTCCAAAAGTAGCAAAGCCTTGGCATTGGTCAAAAGCTCCACTCTTTCTTCATCAGTAACTCCCCCCAAAACCTGCACTGTAGGCCCGGCCATTTTTTTAAGCTCCGGGAGCATCGGACCTGATCCTGCCACTTTAAGTGGTAGTTTCAGCTTATTGCAAGCTTCAATGGCCACCTCTACTCCCTTACTTCTAACCAACCTTCCCAGACATAAATAATAATTTCTAACTTTAGACTCTTGCCCTGAGTGAAGTCGAAGGGTTGCACTTTGCACTTTGCACTTTTCTACATCGGTTCCGGGATAAATAACAGTCGAGTCGCGGCGGTAGAATTTTTTAATTCTGGCTTGGATATTTTTGGAATTAGCCACCAGAATATCCGGTTTTTGGGCAAATTGAAAATCCCAAATTCTTAGGAAATGATTCATAATCTCTCCTCCTACTCTTGTCCACCAGTGTTTTTTGTAATTGTAAGAGGTGGCATAGCCATATAAATATCTTGGTGGTGTGTGAATGTAACAAATGTGCAAAGTGTTTTTGGGCACATTGATTGATTTGGGAAAATAAATGGCATCAGAAGAAATAACCATATCGTACCCTGTAAAATTAAAGCTTTGAAACATTAACGGGGCAAAAATTCTAAAGGGTGAAATTAGTCTATTGGCAAAGGGCACATGTTGCATCCAGGAAGTCCTAATATCCCAACTTTTAAATCTCCCGGCATTTCCCCCCAAGCCGGATGGGTTGTAATAGGAAGTAAAAAGAGGTGCCTCGGGAAAAATTTCATGCAAATCCTCAACTACCCTCTCGGCCCCTCCATATTCGCGGAGGTAATCGTGAACTAAGGCCACCTTTAAATTTTTATCCTGAGTAAAATCGGGGGGCATATATCCAAAAGTTTATCAGAAAAAGCCTTTAGAAGCTATTTAGAGAGTGTTTATTGGCCTGTGTTGGAGAGCACAAATTATCTTTCTATATGATATGCTTTTTTTATGGCGGTTATTAAAACCTTAAATTCTTCGCAAACCCAGGAAAAACTGCCAATTCGTATGAGTAAACAAGGGTGGATCAGTAGTTATGAAAAACAGACTATTCCTCATTGGGCACAAAGAAAAAATCATTCTCCTTTAGCTAATGAGTTAGTTAAGGTGCTTAACAAGAGGTCAGGCAATAAGATTTTAGAGATTGGAGTCGGCAACGGCCGTGACTGTAAATTCTTTGCTCAAAAAAACAATCAAGTAACAGGAATAGACATAGCCCCTGGGGCGTTAAGGTTAGCCACACAAAACTGTCAAGCAGAAATCTGTAATGGAAAGGTCAACCTTCTGTTGGGGGATGCTGAGAATTTAGAGTTCTCTAATAGCACATTTGATGCCATTTATTCACTCTCGGTACTGCATAGTACTAATCTCGAAAAAAGCTTAGCGGAGATTACTCGAGTTTTAAAACCAAAAGGGAAAGCTCTGCTTTATATGTACGAGTTGGTTAGAACCCCTACCAGTAAACATACTTTTTGGACAGCAAAACAGATTAAAAAGCTTATTAGGAAAAATAAGCTTATAATAGATGACTCCTGGACAACTTGGGAAAAGGGTTACAAAGAAAATACCAAGATTATTATTTTACAAATCCATAAAAAATGATACTTTTATCTTATTATTTTATAGAATCCTTGCCAAACTGTACCAAAAAAGGGGAAACAATAATAAGAAAGTGAATTAAACTTTATGAATAGCGAGCTGCTCTCTCACGAGCGACTATTGCTTGCTCGTCCGGCTCATAATATCTGCACAGCGGAACACTTTTACACTGATGATGGTTACCCTCAACCGTGTCCTTAAGACTTGTGTACTTAAAAGTTTCTACTCTAACCAATAAAAGGTCCGGAAGATGATCTTTTACGGTTCCAGGATCAACCAAGCAGCAAATACTTCCCCTGGGGCCTTCGCCTGTCCAAAGAGCACTCCCGTTAAGGCAAATCCCACACAAACCATCCGTCCCCGGAGTTAAATTTTTTATGTCAGTCTTGGTTAGATCAGTCTCACCTATTCTCTTCAACATTTCAGCATTATTCATGTCAATATGATACTATAAGATAAACCTCATGTCAAGTTCAAATAAATTTTAATGCTATAATATCCTCAATGCTCATTTTTAAAAAGTTAATTTTTGCCATTCCTTTTTTATTATCCTTTGCCCTCTTTTCTTCCCAAGCCGTTCTATTCCTGCAGGATCCCAGTAATATTTTATCTTTTGACACAGAAACACTATCACAGAATTTAATATTTGCCACATCCCTTCTTTTATCAGGAATACTGTTCGTTATTTTCGCCACACTCGCTTCGGATTGGAAACTGATCATACCTGTCTCTGCCATTGCTTCAGCCTCTGTGCTGATCTCTTTCCCCAGTCAGGATCAACTGGGTTATATTGTATCAAGCGGGGCGCTGGCATCATTTTTAATCACCGACCTTTTTTTATCTCAAAGGTTAAGCTCATACCTAACTTTTCAAGCCGCGGCAATTGTTATGCCTTCCGTTAAACATATAACCACTTTACTGATTCTGGTTTTATCTTTTGCTTTTTACACACAATCCTCTTATCAAATCAAAACTCAAGGTTTTACGCTTCCCCCATCCGTAATTGATACCACCTTCAATCTTTTGCTGGGACAAAATATTGAGGGAAATGCCGAGCCGGGCTTGCAGCAAATTTCCCCCGAACAAGCAGAACTGGTCAGGCCTATGGTAGAACCGCAAGTGCAAGCCCTTATCAAACCTTACCTGAAATATGTGCCAATTATTTTATCAGTGCTCTTTTTCTTCAGTTTACAAACTTTGATAACTTTGCTTAACCTGCCCGTGGGTTTGCTGGTTAGACTTTTGTTTTGGATTTTGGAAAAAATAGGGTTTATCAGTTTTATTCAGCTTGAAGTACCCCAGCAAGAAGCTAAAAAATTAGTGGTTTAAAGCTTTCATTTCACCCCAATTTGGGCCAACTTTGAGGTCAACCAGAACAGGCACAGAAAGTTTTAGGGCATTTTCCATTTTATCCTTAACCATCTTTCCCACTTCACCCACATTGTCGGGAATGCATTCAAATAAAAGCTCATCATGAACCTGAAGGATCATAGAATATAATCCGTTAATCGTTAATCGTTTATCGTTTATCGTTTTCTTTTCTCCCGATATACGATCTACGATATTCAATAAACTCTTATCTATCTCCACCATGGCCTTTTTAATCATATCTGCTGCCGTCCCTTGGACCGGATGATTGATGGCTGCCCGCTCCCCAAAGGCCTGGATTTGCCTATTTGCGGCTGAAAGCTCCGGAATATATCTTTTCCTGCCCCATAGAGTCTCCACATAGCCATTTCTTTTGGCATTCTCCAGGACTTCTGCTTTCCAAACCCTCACTTTGGGAAATTGTGCAAAATATTCCTCAATATATTTTTGAGCAGTGGCATAATCTACTCCCAGTTGGCGCGCGAGCGCATGTGCCCCCTGACCATAAAGTGTAGCAAAATTCATGGTTTTACCCACCATCCTCTGTTCTTTTGTAACTTTCTCTACCGGAACATTAAAAATTTTGGAGGCCGTGGCCGCATGGATATCCAGTCCTTCATTAAAAGCTTTTATCAGCCCCGGATCTTGGGCCAAATGGGCCAGGATCCGCAGCTCAATTTGAGAATAATCTGCAGCCAAAAGAATTTTGCCAATGGGTGCCACAAAAGCTTTTCTGATTTCCCCACCCATTTCCCCTTTGACGGGAATATTTTGTAAATTCGGGTTTTGAGAGGAAAGCCGGCCGGTGGCAGCACCTTCGACATTAAAAGTTGAGTGCACCCTGCCATCACTTCCCACAAAACGCGGCAGAGCATCCACATATGTTGAAACCAGTTTAAAAAGCTGCCGGTACTGCAAAAGAAGCGGGATCATGGGGTGAGATGGTGCAAGCTCCCGCAAAGTGTCTTCATCGGTTGACCGGCCGGTTTTGGTCTTTCTTACAACCGGCAGTTTCAACTCATCAAAAAGGACAACTTGCAACTGTTTTGGGCTGTTGAGATTAACCTGATGTCCTATAATTGAATAAATTTGTTGTTCAATATCTTGTAGTTTCTTACTCCAGTCCTTGCTTAACCCCTTTAAAAACTGCAGATCTACTATGATTCCGGTAGTAGACATTTTTTGTAAAATAAGGGTTACTTGTTTATCAAGTTCTTCAGTCACATTAAGGGTAGCAAGGGATGCTGCGTCGCGAGGGGTGGCGGGCGCGGGGGCCCCCCGACGAGTGCCCGCAGCGTCAAGCGAGGACATCGGGCGGGGGTAAAGCCCGACAGGACCCCGAGCAGATGGTATTCTGGAAATGAGACTTTTAAATTCCAGTCCCTCAAAGAGGCTTTTCACTTTTTCAGGATCAAAGTCCCGGACAAGGCATTTCTTAAGGTCCAGTTTTATGGGTACTTTGGTTTCAATTGTGGCCAGTTTTTTGCTCATGAAAGCGCTTTTCTTCCCTTTTTCTAAAAGCTTTTGCAGCCTTTCAGGAAGCTCTTTTAAATGTTTATAAATATTTTCCATATCCCCATATTTTTGAATAAGTTTGGTAGCAGTTGTTTCCCCTATTCCAGGTACACCGGGAATATTATCCGACTGGTCCCCTGCCAAACCTTTATAGTCCACCAGATTTTTGGGGGCAAAGCCAAAGCGGGCTGCAAATTCCTCCTCGCCATAAAGCCCAATATCAGAAAGAGTTTTTTTAGACATAAAAACCTTAACATTCTTACTAATTAATTGCATGATATCTCTATCTCCTGTCATAATGACAACTTCTAAATTTTGCACTTTGCACTTTGCACTTTGCACTGTTAGTGCTCCCACCAGATCATCCGCTTCAAACCCGGCCAGTTTAAATTCCGGAATATTAAAAGCCCGCAATACCTCATACGCACGCTCGAATTGGGAAGATAGGGATTCATCCATAGCCCGGCGGGTGGCTTTATACTTTTCAAATTGTCCGTGCCGGAAAGTAGGGGCTTTCGTGTCCCAAGCCACGGCCAGATATTCCGGGTGCAATTCTTGTAAGACCTTCAAAAGCATTGAAGAAAACCCATAAACTGCGTTAACCAGTTCCCCCTTGGAAGTAGTCAGGGGCGGTGTGGCATGATAGGCCCGATGCAGCAGCGCATTCCCATCAATAAGAACCAGACGCATATAGGCAAATTGTAACAGAAATCAACTTATCTGACTAATAGAGCAATTCTTCAGCTATAAAAGGAGCGATTATTATTTTTACAGTCACATTAGCTGCACGGGGAGCAAACCAAAAACCAATATCTCGACCTGCTTCTCTCATTTTTTCAAGATTCATATGAAAAGGATTATATCACAACTTAAGAAGTTTTCTTTTTCCCCACAATACTTTCAAATTCTTCCGTTTCCAGGGTTTCTTTTTTTATTTGATCTTAAAAGCCTTGGCCAGTTTCAAGTCAAAAGTTTTAAATGATTTCACCCCCCGCGCCCTGGAAAAAACAAGATTATAGCAATCTTCCAAACTTAAGTTTAAATTTTTAAATAAATTGACACTTTCTACTAATAATTGATGCTCATTGAATTCAATATTTAATTTTAATAAATTATCCAGTTTTTTAACCAATGTTTGTTTATTTTTTCTGTATGTTGACCGCAATACCCAAAAAACCTCAAAAAATACAACTGTTGAACTTAAAAGTTTCTGTTCATCTTTTGCAGCCAAAAGAAAAAGTTTTTTTGCTTCACTGTACTGGCTGTCAATATCTTTCAGAAGGAAACGTAGAAAGTAGTTAGTATCAACAAAAATCATTTCAGGCTATATTTTTCTTGAAAATATTCGTTTTTGGCTTGTTCAATAATCTGATTGCTATTTTTACCTTTCCACTTTTTCGGCATGGGCACAGATCCTGCCAGCTCTTCCACTAATTTTTCAGCAGGGGTCAGTACCAACCTCCCGTCTTCTTCTGAAACAATAACTTTTTGGCCAATGTTCAAACCTGCTTTGCGGAAAAGCCCGGCCGGGATAGTGAATTGTTTTTTGCTGGTGATAGTAGCCATGTGGATCATACAAGGAAATTATATAATATGTAAGGCAAACTGTCAACTGCAAGGCAAAATTCTGTTAAGAAATTTTCTTCTTCCCCACAATCCCCTCAAACTCTTCCGTTTCCAGGGTTTCTTTTTTAAGGAGGGCTTCTGCCACTTTATCCAGTTTAGCTTTTTGCTTCTTCAAAATAGTTTGGGCTTTAATATATGAGGAATCCATAATCTTTTTCACTTCATTATCAATTTTAGTCTGCATTGATTCTGAAACTTGCCTGCCATCTTCCATGCCAAACATTCCCATACCAAAAGCAGACCTGGCCTGGGCATTGATGGGACCAAGATCTGACATACCATATTCCGTGACCATTTCCCGGGCAATCTCATTGGCCACAGAAAGGTCATTGGAGGCTCCGGTTGATAAATCATGAAAAATCATATCCTCGGCTGCCCGGCCCCCCAGGGCCGTGGTAATTTGCTCCAATAATCTTGATTTACGTTCATTAGAACGATCTTCAGTGGGCGGGAACATAGTGTGACCCCCTGTCATTCCGCGGGCTACAATTGAGATGCGGTGCACCGGGTCAATTTGGGGCAGGTTATGCCCGACCACAGCATGTCCTGCCTCATGATAGGCAGAGAGTTTTCTGTCCGCCTCCGTCTGCATTCTTTTCCTTTGCGGCCCCAGCTTCACCTTAGTTGCAGCCTCTTCCAAATCAATCGGTTCGATGGCATCTTTTCCCTCGCGGGCGGCCAAGATGGCGGCTTCATTTAACATGTTGGCAAGGTCAGCCCCGGAAAAACCAACAGTTCTCCTTGCCAAACGTTCCGTATCAACATTTTTAGTAAAAGGTTTACCCTTCATATGTAGATTGATAATGGCTTTTCTCTCCTCCAAATCAGGCATATTCAAAACTACCCTTCTATCAAATCTGCCTGGCCTGACTAAAGCAGAATCTAAAAGGTCCGGGCGGTTAGTAGCGGCTAAAACCATCACGCAGTCATTAGGAGTAAATCCGTCCATTTCCACTAAAATCTGGTTTAGGGTTTGCTCACGCTCATCATGCCCACCGGAAATGCCAAAACCACGGGCCCGGCCGATTGATTCAACTTCATCAATGAATATAATGGCAGGCGCGGCTTTTTTAGCCTGGGCAAACATATCACGGACTCTTGCTGCCCCTACTCCTACCAGCATTTCCATAAATTCACTGCCGGCAATTGAAAAAAACGGCACATGGGCCTCACCTGCTACAGCACGCGATAGCAAAGTTTTTCCTGTTCCCGGAGGACCTACTAAAAGCACCCCTTTAGGAGTCCTGGCCCCAATTTTCTTATACTTTTCCGGGCTTTTTAAAAAGTCCACCACCTCCTCCAGCTCTTTTTTGGCCTCCTCTACCCCTGCCACATCGGCAAATTTTATTTGAGGGGCATCTTTAGAAAATACTTTAGCTTTGCTTTGTCCGAATGCAAAAACATTTTGTCCGGCTTCCCGGGCCTGCCGGAAAATTAAAAAGAAAAAGCCTACCATTAGGGCAATTGGTAAAATTGTCCCTAAAATCCCCAGCCAGGCCTGGGCCAAAGAAGTGTCTTTAACCTCAATTGCAACTTTAGAAGGATCAACTCCGGAATCTTTTAAAATCTGATAAATTGACTCACCTGTTTCCTTACGGGAAATAACAGTTTGATCTTGACCTTTTAATTTAACAGTGATTTTATTATCTTCCAAAGTTAACTTTTCTACCTTGCTATCTTTGACATCAGAGACAATTTGGGAAATCGGCACTTCCCCCGACGACTTACCCTGCTCGGAAATTCCGGCAAATAAAACCAGCACTGCTAAACCTATTAAAATATAAATGGCTGCACCTTTGATGATGCCAATCCATTTGGGCGAGGATTTGACTTTTAATTTGCCATTGGCCATCCTTCAACTCCTTTCAGTCGTTCAGGACAAGTACAAAGGCAATTTTAGCACAGATAGCGTCAAGTCACTAGCCTCTTGACTAAACACTAATCTCAGAATAGACTACGTGTCAATATGTTTCCCCCCGAGTATAGGACGGTTGAAGAAATGGGCGAAGGTCCGTCTTTCGAAAAAATACAACGCCGGAGTCAAAATATACGTCGGGGTCAGGAAGAAGCGGTAGCATCACAAACTTCCATCGACCCCCTACTAATTACCTCTAAAATGGGCCTTGCCACCAGCGCTTTAAGGGAGAGGTTAGCTAATAGGCTATTAGGCAGCGATATGCCCGGTTGGATACCTGACTGCGCGGCTATTTATGAAAAAGCACTCGTTGCACTGGCAATTCATATCCAGGCGATTCCCATACCAGAACAAACCAGACGCAGCGCGTTAAATGAATTGGTAATTGGTGCAGAAGCGTTGGCCCGGTTATTTGCAGACCAAATTCCGCTTAAGGATATGGAAGAAATATCGACTGGTAAGGATACTTTTGAAGGATATTTTAATTACCCGGAAGAAGCAGGAAATAGATTAATCGTTGATCACCAGGGCGATTATGTATTATCGGAAAGATTGGGGCGTAAAATCAGACCAAACTGCCAGATCAAAATTAAAGACATCCATGGGTTATCACCCGGCGGTAAAGCTGTTGCCGGCCCGGATTGTGCAATACGCATTGGCCTCCGCTACGGAATGGTTGATGCAAAAAACCGATGGACGGTTAGTGTTGAATCGGGCGCAAAGGATCCTGAGAAAAAATGGAAAATTATCGGACCATTATCACAAGCGATCAATTATTGTTACTTAGACGGACCCAATTTTCTTACTTATCATTATAGTGACCCTGATTTTATCTCCCTTTCAAATAAGGCAACCATTTCGTGGTTCATTTTTTTTAATAATACACTCGGGTCTATTCTTCGAGAATCAATCAGGCCACACAACCACTTGCCTTTAGCGGACGGTTGTCCCTGGTGGAACCGCGGTAGAACAAAAGGCAGGTTTTTACGTAATCACCGACAAACAATATTTTAAGATCCCACTTACATTATCCAAAGTAATCCAGCTTCATGGCCCTTTTTACCTCTGCCAAGGTTTTTTGGGCTTCGGCTCTGGCTTTTGCTGTTCCTTCTTTTAAAATTCCTTCGACAAGCTCAGGATCTCGCTCGTAACGAGCTCGACTTTTTCTAATAGGATCAAGAAAATTATTTAAAATTTTGGCCAGGTACTTTTTTACCTCAATATCACCCACTTGGCCTACCCTATAGAGTTCTTGGTACTTGGTTATTTGTTCATGGTCAGAAGAAGAACCAAACGCATCCAAGTAAACAAAAACAGGGTTACCCTCGACTGTCCCCGGGTCAGTCGCGTGCACTCTTTTGGGGTCTGTATACATCCCCATCACTTTTTTTTCTACTTCTTCTGCAAAATCCGTTAAGAAAATGGCATTACCCAAAGATTTGCCCATCTTGGATTGACCATTTGTTCCGGGCAGTGTTGGTATTTCCCCTACCAAAGGTTCAGGAATGACAAAAGTTTTTCCATAGAGATCATTAAACTTTTGGGCAATATCTCTGGCAAATTCAACATGAGCTTTCTGGTCTTTTCCAACCGGCACTAAATCCCCTTTAATAGATAAAATATCTGCAGCCATCAGCACAGGGTAATAAAACAAGCCCACAGTGTCTTGCTCACCCGAATCCAGTTTTTCTTTTAAAGCAGGCTGTCTGGCTATGACAGGGCGTGGAGTGAGTAACCCTAAATAATAGGCAATTTCTACAATCTCCGGTATTTTGGATTGCAGGAAAAAAGTTACTTTTTCCGGATTCAAACCAACAGAGAGATAATCCAACATTAAGTCTTTGATATTTGATTTCAAATTAGCCGTTTTATCGAAATAAGTAGTTAAAGCGTGTAAATCGGCAATAAAAATGTAGGCCTCATATTCGTCTTGAAGCCTGACTCTATTTTTAAGCGAGCCAATATAATTGCCTAAATGTAATTTTCCTGTTGGCCTATCTCCTGTGAGTATGCGCTTCATGCTATATCTCCATAGGAGAGAACTTGTTCATCTCCTGTCAAAATTCTTTTCATATTGTTGTTATTATACCCTATTCAGCAGTGCCCTGGCCAAAATTTCCAGAGAATCAAAAACTGGAATCTCAAATCTTTTAGGAAAAATTAAGGGAAGTTCTGTACATCCCAAAATTATCCCTTCCGCTCCTCGTTTTTGCAAAGACTTAGCAATTTCGACCAGCATAATCCTATCTTTTCCCCCAGCTTTTCCGGCAATTATATTCCTAATAACCACCTCTAAATTTTTTAGTTGAACTTTAGATGGTTTCATAAACTATCCTTTCCGGCCCTAGTGCCTCTTGGGACAAGCCTGATTTAAAAGTTGTAGGCGAAGCAAGCAACCCCACCCTAGCTACTCCACAATTACTTACTTGTTTTGCAACCTCTTCAATCATGGAAACGAATGGCTTTTTTGAGGATTTTTGCAGTTTACCGAGCATAATATGGGCCGTATTACAGGCCAAGGCAAAAATTGAAACGTTCATTTGCTCCATTTTACTAATCCGTTTCTTTAACATATTTACCACGATTTTGCTGTTTTCCTTACTGGAAATAAAATCGGGATGAGGAAAAGAATCCAAAACTATTTCAGGAAAATCATCATTATTTTTAGCCCCAAATTCACGGGCTGATAAATCCACTAGAATTTGCACCAGTTTGGCTGATGCCTGTGGCCCCATACCTCCTAATATTCCAATAATTTTTTTCTGTTTCTTCATAATCTTGTCCTCTAAAATTTCAAGCTCTGCTTATAATTTTCTTTTGTTTATTCATAATTTTGTATAAAAAAACCGCCCTCTTGGCGGTTACTTGTGCTTTTATTAAATTTTTTAAATTATTCTGGAAAAAGGCACCAAAACGCCAACAGGTTTAGATGTTTGCGTAGTACCAATATTGAATTTTGGAATTCAACATTTCCATTTCCGTAGGATAACACAACCCAAAAAATAAATCAAATTTAGTGGCAACGGCTGGGATCGGACCAGCGACCTAAGCTTTATGAGGGCTCCGCTCTACCACTGAGCTACGTTGCCATAGCCACAATTTTAACACATTTCTCCAGCTAAAAAATTAAAAGCCTCTCTTTGCCGTAATACCAGGTAGGGCGACACTGCTTTGGACAGCTCTAAGGCGCCCGCTCCCGACAAAGTCAGTCTTAAAGCTTCGTGTTTAATTACAACCATTTTACCCTCTACTGTCCTTTTTTCCCCTTTTTCCATAACGGGGAAAAGGGATCCTCCCCACTTACATCGCAAAGCCTGAAGCAGAGGTCTGTTAATTGAATTGATGTGAATGCGCTCTAAAAAATCCTCGATAACAAATCGTCCCCTTGAATCTAAAACCCCGGCTATAAAAGGAAATTTTCCCGCCAAATCAAGATAATCTTCTTTGGTTAACCCATCAAAATCCTTTTCATAGCCAATATAGTTTTTTGCTATCACCAATCTCTGTTGTATACCTGATTGTTCCCATAAATTATACGCATTAATGATTCCGGACCGCGAGGGGGCATAAGATGCTAAGGCTCCAACCAGAGGACAAACTTTTTTGCCAAAAAGAACCCACATCCATTCTTCTCCTCCCCTGACAGGGGGCAAAGTGCCACCAAACGCCTGTTGCAACTGCTCCATTCTTGCATGAGAATTATCAGTATAAGTCAGGATGGGGTGGGCACTGACATGAACTGATGTCTTTTTCTGCCTTTTGGTAATCCTGAAAGTCATACTCCCGCCGGCCTCAAAAAAGCCTCCTAAATAATAGTTCCTGGCTTCAGTATCTAAATTCATTGGCCTATTATAGATGAAATAAAAGTAAATTACAAACTATGGGGTAGAGAAGGCTCGGTTGTAAATTCGAGTTAAGTTTTGTATACTACACATGCTTTATACCGCAGGGTAAGAAAATCTTGCCCACGCGGATAGACATCGCGGGGTAGAGCAGTGGTAGCTCGTCAGGCTCATAATCTGAAGGCCGTGGGTTCGAATCCCACCCCCGCAACCACGAACCACTCACTACGTTCGGATTCATGGCTCCGCCCATAATTGGGAAGAGTTTGGTATTAATAATAACCTAAATAGTACGAGTGGTGAGGCAGGGATGCACCGTCTGGTGCGTCCCTCCTTTTTTATCTCATCATTTTTTTGATAAGATGGTTTTGTGAGTTTCTATTATGTTTATGTTCTCCAAAGTTTAAAAACTGATTGGATATATGTAGGTTCAACTTCTTCTTCCCCTGAATCTAGAGGATAGACAGCTTTTTAGCATAAAAACAGTTTCTAATCCCCACGATACAACAGTAGATCGAACAACTTTGGTATAATCCTAGATATGAATGATGAATTGAAGAAAATTATCGAGCAAAGTAGTTTTAAGATAGAGACTGGAACTTACATTTATACAAAAATAGCATCTTTGCCAAGCTCAAACAGTCACTTTTTAGTTACCCAAGATAAAGATGAAATCACAGTAGTTACCACTGAGGATAAACTAGGAAGCCTGGATTTAATTGAGAGGAATAAAGACAATTATAAACTCATAGCCTTACATGTTTCTGTTCCTTTTTATTCAGTAGGTTTTTTGGCGGCAATCAGTGAAGCAATCGCTGACGCAAATATGAACATTTTAATTGTTTCCACCTATTCCAAAGACTATATTATGGTGAAAGAGGATAAATTAGAGGAAGCGAGAAATGTTTTGCTGTCTTTGGGTTTTCAGGAGGAAAAATGAAAATAGCTATTTTTCTTCATGGAACAACAATAATGCAGAAAGGGGCTGAAGGGTTATCGAGGGAAGAAAGGGCAAAACAGGTTGTAGATAATGAGGTATCTGTCCACGACTATGCTAACTATATTCCCGTAGATAGTGCCGTAGATAAACTTAATAAGTGGATAAATCAGGGGGCTGAGATAGTATATTTAAGCTCCCACGAGTCCGAGGGGGATGTTGCCAAGGATAAAACAGTTCTCAATAAGTATAACTTTCCAGTAGGACCAATCTACTTTAGACGCAGTGGGGAAACTTATGCCCATTTAGTGGAGAATGTTCTGCCTGATATACTGATTGAAGACGACTGCGAGAGTATTGGAGGGGAAATAGAGATGTGTTACCCAAATATTAAACCTGAAATTAAAGAAAAGATAAAACACATTATAGTGAAAGAATTTCAGGGAATAGACCATCTTCCAGACAATTTGGATGAGTTAGACAGCTAGGAAATAGTTTCTAATTTAATCCCACCCCCACAACAAAAATCATTTCCAAAATAGCTTTAGCCACCCTTGCCAATTGGGTAATTTGACTTCCTTTTTCTCTTCCCACCCCTTAACAATCTCATTTATCATCTCTTGGGAAATGACAAAAACAGTTTCCCCGGAACGTGAGAGCCCCAAGCCATCCCTGGCCACTCTTTCCATAAATTCCAGGCCTTGAACCTCTTTTAGCTTCATTTTTAATTCCCCATTCCGTTTTTGCAAGTCATAAAGTTCAGACAATTCCTGATCAATCCGCGTGCTTCCCTGCAATGAAGATATAACCTGGCGTAGAAGCCCCACTAGTATCCCTACTAAAATAACTATAGTTATTATATAAGAGAGTTTTTTCCTTCTTGACATCTTTACATCAAACCTATAATATGATATTATTACATAGCATGATTACACTTTCAGAAAGCAGACAACAGTTTATCGGGCATTTAAAAGGCAAGGGCCGCTCCTCTGCTACCATCTTAGCCTATGGCAAAGATGTTGAGCAACTGGTCTCTTTTTTGGAAAAGGAAGGAGTAGTAAACCCTGCCGATGTTACCCTGGATCAACTGAATAATTTCATGGCTAAATTGGCCAAGGAAAATTATACTGCCAAATCAATCTCCCGGAAAACCAATTCCACCAAGACTTTTTTCAAGTTTATGAAAAATTCCTCGTTGATTGAAGGCGACCCTGCCCAGGGCTTGGAGCACCCCAGCTTTGAAACCAAACCCCCAAGGATTTTAACCAAACTGGAATACAGGGCTTTGCGTGATGCCGCAAGGGGTGATATCAGGATGTCAGCCATTATTGAGCTTCTGCTGCAATCCGGCATCAGGATTGGTGAACTGTCCAAAGTCAGGGTAGAAGATGTGAAGCTGGAAGGCGATAACCCCAATGTTTATGTCCAGCCGGAAGAAGGTTCAGTGGAAAGAACAATTCCCCTAACCAAGCCAGCCTCATCTGCCATTGCCAAATATCTGGAAATTAGGCCTAAAACTCAAAGCAAGTCCTTGTTTATTACCAAAACAGGCAGGCCTTTACTTGTCCGAAATATCAGAACTGCCATAGATAGGTATTTCAGGTTAGCAGGGATAAAAGGGGCTAAAGTTAATGACCTCCGGCATACCTGGGTTTCTTCTCAACTGGCATCTGGCATATCCCTGGTGATGATTTCCAAACTGGCCGGGCACAAAAGAGTCTCTACCACCGAAAAATACCTGCAATACACTCCCTCCCGGACCTCTGAGGATAAGATTAAGCTGGAGGAACTTTAAAAATGGCTGGCGAAACTTTATCTCCTTTAGAACAGGCTGATCAATATTTAAGAAGAAATGTTGAGAACAACGAAGAATTAATTGTGGTTTTCGGTTTCGACGACTTACCTGATCAATTTTTTATGTATTCCCGTTCTCCTATGACAAGAGGCTTTACAATGGTGCGCGAGCTACAGAAAGTATATGATGAAATTGCCACTTGCGAGGGTGCAGGTATTAAATGCACTTCAGATATTCTTTTACTGGAGAAATGTGCTCCCTTTGTAAGAAAGGCACATGCAGCTATTGTAGCAACAGGCGGTCACAATACCTATAACTTACTTCACGCCTTACGTACTTTATTGCAGGTTTAGATAATTAAGATTAGAACTTGTGTTCCTGGCTTGACCGGCAAGTTAATTACTTTTTTCTTCTATATACTCTATTATGGCCGCCGATGGCTAAAAATCTGACTGTATTTTTATTCAACCACTCATAAACTATTCTTATATCATCAGTTATCGAGAATGCCCATTTTCCTACCATACTCCTTTTTAATATATGGTTATCAAGCCGTGTATCTTGGGGGTTGTTTTGGAACCATTTAATCCTTTCATTCATTATTTTTTCCAGATCACCATCTTGGATAGTTAGTTCTTTTAGCATATCGCTAAAATCCCCTCTTCTCTTAATCTTAACCATGATTTATTTGGATCGATGTATTTTGCGAAGTTTGGCAAAATATTTATCTATATCCTCTGGAGTTTCCCAAACATCTTTTTCATCCACAGAGCCTTTAGCAGAGCGAAGCACGGCTTCCTCAAATTCAGGGGTAAAACCATTCTCCGTAAGTTCAGGGTATATCACTCTTCTCACCGCATCACGCATCAGTTCACTGACAGAACTGTATCCCCGTTCTTTGATAGTTTCTTTAATGTCCTTGTATAAATTTTTAGGTAGAGAAATATTCACTGTCATCATACAACAAATATTGTATAAGATTCATACATAAATGTCAAGCAGAATTTTTTTACAACAAAAACCGCCGTCTAAGAGTAACGGTAATCATGGGACCGTTTTTACTAAATAACACTACTTAAACCGCAAAAACCAAATATCCGGGTTTGACCGGTTTATCAACTTTTAAGCCAAAAGCGTCTCCTTTTTTAACACTATCCACACTCTCTCTTTCAATTTGCAAAGATTCAACTTTTTGGGTAAATTCATCTTCCCCATGTTGAAATTTAAGACTATCCCCCACTTTAATTGATCCTTTTGAGAGACCTACAATGGCCACGCCAAGCTTATCGTAATAATGGGTAACTTTACCAATTTGATCCATTTTCTCACCCCCCTTGTGCGCCCGCTAGGATTTGAACCTAGAACCGATTGTGTATAAGACAATTGCTCTACCGTTGAGCTACAGGCGCTTATCTTATGCGTGTATTATAGCAAAACTAAACCCTAGACGCTAAACGCCAGACGCTGAATTAAAGTTTTGACCTTTGGACAATTTGGGTCTCAACCTCCACCATATCCCGGCCAAAAGTTAAGCGGGACAACTCTTTAATGGCTTGAGCAATATCCGGACGCCGTAGCGCGTTCCAGGCGTTGAGGTCAATTGTTACATCCATGGAGAAAGGCGGTACAGGTTCTCCATGAACCTGGGTTTTGATATAAACGTGGCGGGCCTCAATATTGACCAAATCCTGTTCAGTAAAGACTGGAGCAAATTCGTGTTGCAGGAAGTTGGCATCAGTCACCCCAACCCGGTAAGTGATAATGGTTCCGACATTGCCGAAAATGGCATTCTTAATATCTTCCGGCATCTGGCCGATAAATTGGTTGGCCACAGTCAGATTCAATTTATACTTCCGGGCTTCTGAAAGAATTGTAGCAAAGGTGTCGGTGGCAAAATTTTGAAACTCATCAACATAAAGGTTAAAGGACTGCCTTTGTTCTTCCGGAATATTAGAACGGGACATAGCAGCAGCCAAAATTTTCGGCACTAAAACCAGCCCCAAAAAGTTTGAGTTCTCCTCCCCCATCCGCCCTTTTGATAAGTTGACAATTAAAATTTTCCTATTGTCCATAATTTCCCGCAAATTAAAAGAGGAGTATGACTGGCCGATGATGTTCCTCATCATTTTATTGGTGACAAAGCGGCCGAATTTGGAAACTGTGTAGTCCAAAACTTCTGACTTATGGAAATCCGACGTATGGGCAATCTGGTCTGTCCAGTAACGCCGCACCACCGGGTCGGTAACATGGGGTAAGAGCTCACGGACAAATTCCGGGTCCTGCATAATTCTCATCACTTCCACAAAAGTATTGCCCGGCACAGACATAACAGTCAGCATGGCATTGCGGACACCGTGCTCAAAGCGGGGGCCGATGATGCCGGTTTTGTTGGGGTCAAATAATTTATACATGAGTCCAATGATATTGGATACTACAAAATGCTTTTCATCCTCAGTCCCGGCATCAAGCATATTCATGCCAAACGGGCGGGCAGTATCTCCCGGGTCAAAATAAATCACATCTTTGGCCCTATTCGGCGGGATCAGGGATAAAAGTTCTTCCGCTGCATCACCGTGCGGGTCAATGAAGGCAAAACCTTTACCTGCCAGTAGGTCCTGCAACATTAAAGTTTTAAGAAGGGTTGATTTACCAGTACCGGTACGGCCAATAATATACATATGCCGGGCCCGATCTTCTTCAGAAAGATAAACAGGACGCTCAATCCCCCGGAAAACCGACTTACCAAGATATAGTCCCTCTGTGGGAATTTTTTCCGAAGCAGGAGCACTCCTCGCAGGCAGCCAGACAACATGGGGCGTGGTAACTGATTTATTCGGCAGATGAAAAATTGAGGCCAGCTCATCAGCAGTTAAAACAGGAGTCCACCCAAACATCGGCATATAGCGGAAGACAAAATCCTCCATAAAGCCTTTTTCACTTTTGACTTTGGCTCCGGAAAAACCATTGAAAGGGCCGTTAAACTGCTCCAAATTTGCCTTAAGATTAGACAAGTGGGCCTTGGCTGACTCTTTGGAGGTGGACGAAACAACTACGCGGAGGGCCATATTAAATCCCTGCCGGGCAATTTTTCCTTCCACTGCCTCCAGTTGTTTGGCATCAGGAGGAGCTTTGGGCGGGCCGTCCGGCTTGCCCGGGTCTTTTTCTTTTTTAAGCCATTTTTTGCCAAAGTTTTTCCAGTCGTTATCTGCAGGCGCGATAATCATCTGGATAACTGCTCCTTCCCCGGGCTGCATTTTAGCCATGGCAGAAGTTATGGCAGATAAGGGATCTGTCGGCAAATCACGGTAAGTTTTAATCGGGTAATAGTCGGCTGCGCGCAGTTTATACATAGCATAGGCACTCTCCCCGCCTTCAGAGAAAATGTTATATTCGGGCGAGACCTTAACACTGGCATCCGGGTAAGCCCCGTGAATTTGTTTTTCAATTAAATCCTGCAAAGACTTATGGCAGCTTACATAAAACTGGATTGACTCATGAAGGGCTACAATCTCGAAAGAGATAGTGGGCTGTGGTTTTAATTTCAAAAAGCCGGCGTTTTTCCTGATAGAATAGAGCGCGCCCAAAAGTTGTTCCATGGCATCAATCTTGATTTCATTATCCCGGGGTACACTCACTTGCAAAAGGGCAGAAGTAAGAGCCCCCTTCTCCCTATCCCGGGAGCGTAGCCAGGCCAAAAAATACCTGCTGTAAAAAAGGGCTGCCAAAAACAGGGCGGACAAAACCGTAAAAGAGAGCGCTACCATGAGCAGGACATTCAACAGATTGATGGATGATGTGGTTGTTACTTCCATTACTTTTTCTCCTCAATCCTAATTTCCCTGCCGGGATTTTTCTTCTTAATCTTTGCAAGGAGCTTTTTCAGGAACTCTTTTGAGCGTGCTATGCGGGAAGTGGGTGTTGACCAGGGCACGAAGGCACGGATATCTTCCTCCACATTTTCCAGATCAATGCCCATTGGAGTTTGGGGGTTGGAAGTTTTAGGCGGGACAACACTATCTTGAGGTACACCCAGCGCTTGAGACACATTGCCCTGTAGGTTTTGAGTATGTTCTTCGGCATCTTTGCCCGGGGTAAACTGGACTTTTTCTTGAGCAGTATCTGCCATAAAAACATTATACCTGATTGTCGAGGAATTTTTCAGCATCAAGGGCAGCTTTACAGCCGAAAGCGCAGGCCGTTACAATCTGCCGGTATTTTTTATCTGCCGCGTCACCTCCGGAAAATACCCCCGGAACTGACGTTTCACTTTCACCCTTGAGTACAATATGGCCATCTTCTGTCAGTTCAATTTTACCTTTTAAAAATTCAGTGTCCGGTTTCCAGCCGATAGCCAAAAACAGTCCGTCCAGGCTAATTCGGCTTGTTTGACCACTTTGGTTGTTCTTGATTTTAAGGCCGGTGACTTTCCCCTCACCCAGTACTTCTATAACTTCCGAGTTCATCAACGACTTTACATTGGTTAATTTTTTAACTTGCTCCCGCAAAGCTTCCTGCGCCCTAAATATATCTCTTCTATGGATAATAGTCACATCGGAAGCAAGTTTGGCAAGGTAAATGGCCTCTTTCATAGCAGAGTCCCCTCCACCTACCACTGCCACAGATTTACCTTTGAAAAAAGGGCCGTCGCAAGTGGAGCAAACAGATACTCCTCGGCCAATTAAGCTTTGTTCTCCGGGAACATTTAGCCAAAGGGGCGCAGATCCTACTGCTAAAATGGCTGATTGACAGAACAGTGTTTCGTTTTCAGTTTTTATTTCAAAAGGTTTTTTGGAGAAATCGACATCAATGACTTTCCCTTCTAAAAATTGAGTTTTAAATCTGTCTGCTTGTTTACGGAATAGTGAAACCAGTTCGGGACCCTTTACTCCATCTGGAAACCCCGGGTAATCATCAATATCAGTGGCAATCGCGGGTTTTCCCCCCGGCTCACTGCCAGTTATTACAAGAGGGTCAAGCCCTCCCCGGGCAGCGTAAATGGCTGCTGTCAGCCCCATCGGACCGGAGCCTACAATGATTAATTTCTCACATTTTTTCATCTCATCTTGCAGTTCTTCCCGAAGTAGTAGCTGTTTTCGTCGGGGTTGGTGAAATCTGTTTGCCTGTAGGTGTAGCGCTGGTAGTGGCTATCGGGGTAGCTGAAGGATTTACCACTGTTGGAATTGCGGTTGGACTGATAATTTGCTCAACCGGCGCCTGCGGAGCAGTCGTAGCCTGAAATCTACCGCGGAGCCAGAGTAAATAGCCTGCAACCAAAAGAATTACTAAGATTATTACCAAAATTGTAACATTGCGGCTCATCTTTTAATGCTCACCTCCTGCCGGGCAGCTTGTGACAATTGTAACAGAAGTGGTAGAATAGTCAAACATGCGCAAATTTCCGATTTTAATTATTGTTTTGTCCCTGGCCCTCTTGGGTGGTTTTATCTTTATAAGCTCCAGAAACCAGTCAGACTCTTCACAAAACGTCGTTTCAGCCGCACCGCCCCCTCTTCCGGAAAAAGGCACCTATGAATTCTTCTGGGGCGATGGTTGTCCCCATTGTGCCAAGGTAGAAGAATTTTTCAAAGGTTGGGAGGCAACTGCTCCTGCCAAGATCAACAGGAAAGAAGTTTATAAAAATAAAGAAAATGCCAACCTGCTGGTGCAGCGGGCACTCTCTTGTGGAATTCCTCAAAACGAGCTCGGAGTACCTCTGATGGTGACCCCTGAAGGAAAATGCCTGACCGGGGATGCGCCGATTATTGATTTTTTGAAAGGACTGAAATGATAAAAAAGTTCATGGTTCATGGTTCATGGTTCATGGCCAAAATATGCCTAAGTGTTTTGTTTTTTCTACTAACGATGAGCTACCGACTCCCAACCGCCCACGCTGTCTGCCCTGTCTGCACTGTGGCGGTCGGTGCAGGTCTTGGTTTGGCAAGATACTTTGGGGTTGATGATACAATTTCCGGTGTTTGGATTGGCGGGATAATCCTTTCTTCATCGTTTTGGCTGTCCGACTGGCTGAATAAAAAATATTTTTCAAAACATCCCACTTCAAAACTTCCACTTCTCACCTCCCATCTCACACTTCTCACTTCTATTCTCATGTATCTTCTGGTTCTCGCTCCCCTTTACTTTACCCAAACCATCGGCCATCCATTCAACACCATTTTAGGGATTGATAAATTAGTCTTTGGCACTATTGCAGGTTCACTAACATTCCTTCTGGCAGTCAGGGCTGATAAATTAGTACGCGAAATTCGCGGTAAACAATTATTTTACTACCAGAAAGTTGTTTTTCCTTTAACTTCACTTATAATTACCAGTGGATTATTCTACTTTTTAATCAAATGAGCAAACAGAACGACCCGCTTCGCGAAGCGAGTATTAAAAATTTACTTAATAAAGTTGACGAAGTGACTAAAGAGAAAAAACTTGATCTTTCTTCTGATGAAGATTTATCGATCGCCATCATGAACTTAGTCTCTATTGAAGAACATCTCTTTTTTACATCACAAAAAACCGGCAAATCTTCCTACCTTGATCTTTTGAACGAAGTGCGGTCGATGAGAAAGGACTTGCTCAAGGAAATTATCAAAGATTATGAAGGAGAAGTGTGGTGCATCAGCAAACACCTCTTGGCCTCATCAATGCGGCTGATGGAGGTCGGTACCAAGGAACTTGGCAAAGGTAATAAAGGTAAAGCCGGTGAGCTTTTCAAAAAAGCCTACTCCCTCTATTCCCTTTTTTGGGGCATCAACTTAAAGCTGGTACAAACTGACAAAATTAAAAGGGATGATGCTGATGTAAATTTTTTAAGTGAAAAAGGAAAGAAGAAAGGGTCTTCTTCCTTGTTTGATAAACTCGGCACGGTTGTGCAAAAAGTAATTGACTGCTGTAAGGAATAAACTTATCTTGCTTTGAGATGTTTGAAAAATTCGATTTGCGCAAGTCTCTTTTTGGCCTGCTTCAAACTCCGGTAAGTTCCCATATTTCGGCCGCTTTCTGCCATGACCCGGTATAGCCCCTTAACCTTTCTTATTATCTGCTAAAAATTATAGCATTGGGTAAATTTCTACCGGGGCCGAAGATATAACTGCCATTATAATAGAGGGCTGTTGAGCCTCCGGTATCTAAATTTAGTGCCCCTTTGGCCCCCAGGGATTTAAAAACATGGGCAAATTCCTGCATGTTAATATTTTGGGCAATTACCACCATGATATTCCTATTGGAACTTACCCCCAAACCCACTTTTGTCCCTTTGGCTTTTTGTTTATCAGATAAACCCGATTGGTTATCATCAATCTGAACGTTGCCGTCATTTAAAAGCCCGGGATAATTGACAATTCCGGCGGAAAGACTCCCATTGAAATCTTTGGCATTTTGTAAATAATGCGCCCCGGTTCCATCAAAATAGACAATGGCGCGATTGTCCCAAAATAAATTACCCTGGTTATTCCAGTGCAAAAGGCGCGAATTATAAACCGGAAAATCGAAGGAGTTCTTTTTCCCCGAACACTCGGGGTAAGCGTCGGGACAAAAGTAGGAACCGTTGACTCCGGCAAAGCCATTGTTGCGGGCCACATAATCTTTCAGGGGTAAAGTAGTGCAGTCATTGCCGCAATCCCCGTCATTGCCTGTGTCAGTCACCATTTTGGCCCCGTTTAAATCAATCATTAAAATACTGGCCTTGAAATTGCCTTTTTCCGTGGCCACATTCACGGAGGTGAGTCCGGCCCCCGGAGGCCCGGACTGGGCCGGAGGTTCAGGTTTTGGTCCGCCAGTTGGCGGAGGAGTAGGAGTAACAGGAACCGGCGTAGCTGTGGGTATTACAGTTGGAGTGGCAGAAGGGCTGGGCACTGGTGTGGAGGATGGCTCCGGCGGTGACAAAGTTGGGCTAATATTATTTTTGACCGTGAAGATTGCCCCTGCCGAAAGAACCGCCAAGACAATAAAGACCGGGAGCAGATGAACCATCCCCTTT
>Ga0208375_1000593_pt1 | contig 50753 bp, 44 predicted proteins | sample RifOxyD1_FD_184038 | JGI IMG/M metagenome (GOLD analysis project Ga0208375, IMG submission 184038) | Soil microbial communities from Rifle, Colorado - Rifle Oxygen_injection D1 (SPAdes) | ecosystem: Environmental > Terrestrial > Deep subsurface > Rock core/Sediment | place: Rifle, Colorado... | reverse complement strand
GCAATGGTTGCCGCATTTGTTCGCACGATTGTCATGATGTGCCTGATCGTTCTGCCGGGAATGACATCAAGCGCGGCTCACGGAGCGCAGGCTCCCCCGTCGGCCGTCAACGTGCTTTTCGATAGTCTGAAGAAGCATGCGTTCGAATCCTCTCCAGACATTCGCCAGGCTGAAATCGCGGCGAGCCAAAAAAACGCCGCCATCTTCACTTCCTGGGCGCGGTGGCTCCCGCGAGCTGACCTGCAGTTGTCGCGCAGCCAGGAGCGCAACTATTCGATCATCACGAGTGGCGCGTTGGGAACAGCCTTTTTCGGCTTCACGCCCGCCACACTTTCGCTTTCGAGCTGGATGCTGAATGTGACGCTCCCGATTTATCGCCGATCCGTCCATCTCGGGATTCTGCAGTCCTATGCCGAAAGCGACTACTTTGATCGCGAAGCCGAAGCCAGACGCACCGAACTTGACTGGCGAATCCGTGCTCTCCTCGGCAACTACCTGGTCCAACTCTATAGAATAGCGGCGCTCAACAGGTCAGTCGAAATCGCGAGGGCGAACCTCAAGGAAACGAAGTTGCGATTCAACCTCGGACAGCGGACCGCTGTCGATATATTCAGGGCGGACGCGAACGTCCTCTCGCTTGAATCGAAATTACTGACCTACGAACAGGAGAAAACAGCAGCCGAAGGGGCCATTCTCGAATACATCGGCCTTTCCCGGCTCCAATTCCGGACCGAACTGAACGCACTCGGATGGGATCAGCCCCTCAAAGAGAATGAAATTTCGCGCCTGTTCGATCACTTCACTGACCTCGCGCCGCTGCTCAAGGGGCTTGAGGGCTACCTTGATGAGGAACTGGACCTGGAAAGCGTCCGGGATCGTCTCGGCTCGAGGATCGCTCTCGCCGGCCCGGCCTACGGAAGCTCCATCGCCGCTGAAAAAATTTCAGCCATTCAGGCGCGAGCCCTCATGGCGCAAGAATGGCCCGAACTTCTCTTCCAGGCCTCGTGGAGCAAGCAAAGCCCGGGATGGAGCGAAGCCTTTTCCCCCGGGCAGCAGTCGCATTCTCTCGCCGTTGTTCTCAATATTCCCATCTTCACGGGCGGAAGCACTTTCAGCACCTACTACCAAAAAAAGTATGCAGAAGAATCGGCCACGCTCAAGCGCGATCGAGACATTCTTCGCCTCAAACACGACCTCGAAGAACAGTTCATTCAGATTCAGGCGTTAAGAAAAGCCCATCTCTCGCAAAGCCTGAGCCGGGATCGAAACCAGGAACTCGTGCGCCTGACCCTGAAAAGCTATCAACTCGGAAAAGCGACCTTCCTTGAACTGCTCACGAGTCAAAACGACCTGCTTGACTCGAAACTTGCGTTGATTCAAACAAAGAACAACCTCGCTGTCACCCTCCGCAAATATGCCTGGAACCTCGGAGTACCCCTTCTATGAGCTATGTCACGAGCTTTCACAAGAATCGCCCCGGCCTCCGGCTTCTCTTCTTCGGATTCGCGCTTTCGATGCCCTTGGCCGGCTGCCAGAAAGCCCCGTTGGTGAAAGCGGTAAAAGTCACCCGAGCTTCGGTCGAAACGACGATCTCGACCACCACGACCGGGACCGTTGATGCCGAACAGCAGGCCGTGCTCAACTTCGGCGTCGTGGGCAGAGTCGATGCCGTTCATGTCGTGACCGGGCAAACCGCGACCAAGGGGCAACTTCTGGCGCGGCTCGAAAACCGGGATGTCGCCAGTATTTACGAAAGAGCCCTTGCCGAACTCAACCGCTCGAAGAAGCTCTTCTCCGCCGGACTGGTCGCGCGCGCGACTCACGATGAAGCGGTCAAAGCCTATGACATCGCGAGAGCCAATGTTCAAAAAACCGAAATTCGCGCCCCGTTCGAGGGGCTCGTGACTGACGTCAATTTGGAGCCGGGCGAGCTCTCGCAGCTCCAAACGATACCGGATAGCCCCCCTATCCGCATCGTCGATAGGAAGCCACGGGTAATCAAAGGTGACGTCGATGAGGTGGACCTCTCGCGGATTCAAATCGGATTTCCGGCTCGCGTCCGGATACCCGCGGTTCGTCCTGAATCCTTCGACGCCCGCGTCGTCAGACTCGTCCCATACGTCAACTCGACAAAAGAGCAGGAACGAACCTCGCGCGTCGAGCTCACGATTTCCAATTCTCCCGCCCGACCTATTCCGGTGGGCGCTTCAGCTGAAATCGAAATTATCGTGGCGTCAAAAAATGACGTCTTAGCCGTTCCCTCCCGAGCGCTCCTCGGAACAGGCTCCGACCGCTACGCTTACCGCTTCGATAACGGGCGAATCCATAAGACCCCCGTGAAAATCGGAATCGGCAACTACGAGCGAAGCGAACTTCTATCTGGCCTGAATTCCGGGGATACGATCGTGCTTCCGGGCGACGTCGAGCTTGAAGATAAACTGAAAGTGAAAATAGAGTTGCTGCCATGGCCGTGAATTCCGTCATTGAACTGAAAGCGATCACGAAGTCCTTTCAGATGGGGCGGGAACAGATCCGCGCTTTGAAAACGATTTCACTCAAAATCCGCGAAAATGATTTCGTTTCGATCACCGGTCCCTCGGGCAGCGGCAAGTCGACTCTCATGAACATCCTTGGCCTGCTTGATCAGCCGAATACGGGACAATACCTCCTTGCCGGAAACGCTGTCGAAAAGCTCCCGGACGATGAGCGCGCGAAGCTTCGCAATCAGCTGATCGGTTTCATCTTTCAGACTTTCAATCTGTTGCCCCGCGCTTCGGCGCTTAGAAATGTCGAGATGCCCCTGGTCTACTCCGCGAGTTACGATCGGCATTACTCCGCGCAGAAAATCAGGGAAATGGCGGTCGAGTCCCTCGCCCGCGTGGGCCTCGCGGATCGCGTGGATCACAAGCCCAATGAGCTCTCGGGAGGAGAGCGTCAGAGAGTCGCGATCGCCAGAGCCATGGTGAACCGACCCCTTCTCCTGCTGGCGGACGAACCGACGGGAAACCTGGATTCAAAGACAGGAAATGAAATTCTCCAGATTTTTGAGAAGCTCCACGACGAGGGCAGCACGATCATCATGGTCACCCATGATCCGAAGATCGCCTCCCGCGCGCATCGCAGGATCACGATTCTGGACGGAGCGATCGCGGAGGACACCAATGCGGTTTCGTGAAGTCATGATTCTCGCATTCGAAGCGCTGTTCGGGAACAAGCTCCGTTCGCTCTTGACCATGCTCGGGATGATGATCGGAGTAGGAGCGGTCGTACTCCTGGTTTCAATCGGCAACGGCGCGCGCAATTACATCACCTCGGAGTTTCAAGGGATGGGCACGAATCTCATCATGGTCCAACCCGGACGGACGGATGCGAAGAGCAGCTTCGGCCCTCCGGTCGGGCTCTCCGAGCGGCCTTTGACCCTGGCCGATGTGGAGGCATTGGAGAAGCAAGCAGTGAATCTCGAAGCGGTCACCGGGATTCTTTTTGGCGCGGTCAGCGTAAAGAGCGAATCACGTACGACGAACATCAGCCTGCTTGGTTCGAGCGAGAAACTCTTCCAGATGTTCAATATGAAAATTTCTCTCGGCCAGTATTTCTCCCCCGAGGAGGCGGCAACCGGACGCCGCGTCGTGATCCTCGGTTACAGTGTCGCCCGTAATCTTTTCGAGGACGATAACCCGCTCGGAAAGCTCGTCCGAATCAACGAAAGCGACCATCGGGTGATCGGCGTCTTCCAGAAAACGGGCGAAAAGCTCGGCTTCAATATCGACAACATCGTTTCCATTCCGACGAAATCCGCCATGCGGATTTTCAATGAAGACAAGCTCTTCGGAATTCGCGCGAAATCAAAATCAACTTCGGGCCTCGATACCGCGGTCGAGGAGATCAAGACGATTATTCGTCAGAGGCACAACGGCCAGGACGACATTACCGTCGTCACGCAGGTCTCGATGCTCGAAACAATGGATACCATCCTGGGGATGCTCACCTACGTCCTGGGCGGAATCGCGATGATTTCGATGCTGGTCGGAGGTATCGGCATCATGAACATCATGCTTGTAAGCGTCACGGAGCGAACACGCGAGATCGGCATCCGGCGCGCCGTCGGGGCACGCCGCCGCGACGTGCTCACCCAATTTTTGGCAGAAGCCGTGGTGCTGTCAATGGCGGGCGGACTGATGGGACTGGGCGGGTCGGTGGCCTTAACCCATCTCATAACCTGGGCACTGGCGAATTTTGACATGCGCGCCCCGTTTTGGATCATGGTCCCCGCGTTCCTGCTTTCAGTGCTCATCGGAGTGGTTTTCGGCGTCTGGCCAGCGAGGCGCGCTTCCCGTATCGAGACGATTGAGGCACTCAGGTATGAATAGCATCATATTTCGCGAAGGCTGGGGCCACCCTCGATCCGAGCTCTCTCCGTGCTATAATCTTTCGTATGGGCGAGAGGTGCTTTTCCAGCCGCCGCATATTGCTGCTGCTTGCGTTCGCGGGCTTCACTGTTCCGTTTCATGCGGAAGCCGGGCCGGCCTGCAAGACGGAGCTCGAAAAGCTCATTCCGCAGCTTCTGGAGCACCCAAAGACCGCTCTCAACAAGGATCTCGTCGCCCACGGAAGCTGGAATGTCCGGAAGGAAGTTCGGACTCGGCTTCGAGACGCGAAGCACAGTGATCATGGCGGAAAGCACACTCGGGCGAAAACAACGGAAGAGGCCAAAAAATTCAGCCACTCGGCCGCGCAGTATCTCCCGACGAAAAGCAATCGCGCGTTGGAGCAAAGCGCGCTCAAGAGCGACGAAGGCAAACTTCTCTTGAAAGCCGACGGAAGCTTCTGGAAGGTTTATCGCTTTGAAGACCCGGTCGGCTACGATCAGGGCGAGCTGACGCGATGGATCCGCGTCGAATACTCCTCGGGGGTCTATCATGGACATCCGATGTCGATCGACCGGGTACGGAAGTATGTTCCGGAAGCGCGGCCGTAAGCGATCAACGCTAAACGCTAACCAGTAATGCGGTCACCACGACCAGGATCACTCAGATTCAGAGATAGCCGCACCGGCTTCAGTAGCCGTTTCCCGAACCGGAAGACTCTCCTGGGTTCCGACCTTCTTCCTGCGAGCCGTGACCACGGATGGTTCAGATTTTTCCGGTCCGCACATCGTTCGCAATTCCTGCTCGAGCGTTTCGATTACCGATAGACGTCTCTGCAGCAACTTCAGCTTTTCCTTCGCGCCCTTGACCCGGTAACTCCATTCAAGCCCGTCGTTACGGCCCCATTTGCGCAGGTCCCAAGTTGTGTGATGGCCCTTTTCATCACGGAACTTCCGCGCATATCTTTCAACGTCCTGTTCAAGTTGGTTTTCAGCTTGATCGTAAATTTTTTGCTGCGCACTCACGATATCGTCCAGGTTTCGAATCTCGACCATCGACAAGCGAACAGCTTCAGGCTTTGGTTTATGGTTCAGAAGATCCTGCAATGCTTCGACGGCAAAATTAAGCTGCAAAGCGAAAGCCGCGAATTCACGAACGCCTTGATTGGCAAGCTTGAACTTGCGTTCCCAACTGCCAGCCGCACCGGCCAGAACGAGATCGCCGCTGACCTCGCCGGCAATACTCAGCGCAGACTCAGTTTGCGCCCAGCGATTGCCCTCTTCCAGAGTTTTTAAATGCGCCTGCTGGTTCTCAATTCGTCCGGGTAGCTGTTGCCCGTTTTTCTTAAATCCAACCAAGATTCGTTTCTCTGCTTTGAGCTGCTTCATAGCCTTTGGAAAGCCCGTACAGTCGGCCTTCTCCCCTGCGTCAACCCGGAAAACCACAATCAAGTTAATCAATAGAAAGAAGACCGGAATTCTTCCAAACATGTGAGTTACGCCCCTTCAAAGAAACTCATCGGAAATATTCCGCAAACAATTTACTATCAGCTTTATCCCTTCGCGATCTATCCCTCCGCGGCTCTGCTTTTCCGGAGCGACTCTGTCCGGCCATAATCCCGCAGCGACTTTGACCGCTCGCGAGCATCAAAAGGCGTTGCTGCGTAATTAATCAAAGGAAAACGAGGGCATATCTACGTAACAAAAACGGCCCCGTCTTCGCTTATCTCGCGAATTCGATAACCACGCTCCAGAATCTTCCTCACCGGAACGCCTACAGCTTCCCAAAGGTTAGTCAGGACGTACCCGGCAACTCCTTTAAAGTCCTTTCCGAAGACCACGATGCGGGTAAACACGAGATGATCCCAAAAACCTCGTTTAGCACTCTCGGCGACGTCTTTGGATTTAGAACGCGGTAGTGCGTTGCCTTTTTTCGCGCCTGTCACAATCATCGCGATGCCTCCCGACAATTCCCGGATAAACCCCTGCCAATCTGAGCGAGATTTGACACGGATGAGCAGGTGTAAGTGATTTCCGACGTTTGCATAGCGATAAACTGAGACACCCCAGCGCGATTTTAACCGGTCCATGAGATTGCGAATGTGATTGCAGTGACTTGGACTCAGCATGGAGAGTTGCCCACGCGCTTTGGAGGACCTAAGTACGACATGGAGGGCTTGTTTCGGGTCAAAGGGGCGTGGCCCTTTTCTCTTTCCTTTTGTGTGCTCCCCTCCATGAGCCTGAGACTTCGTTTTGGAATTGAATCCCGGAAGAAAGAGTTGATTCTGTTGTCTTTTTGATCTCATAGGCGGGCACAAATTTGATGGGGCAATGGTTTATACGGATATATACCTGAAGCAATAAAATGAACAAGACCTCTTATCGGATTAAGAACTGGGAGCAATACAATCGTGGCTTGATTAATCGAGGTAGTCACACCCTTCGGTTTTCTGAGAAAAAAGAGAGCGGTTGGTATGCAAAGGCGAACAGCAACCGGATGCCTGGACGCCCGCCATTCTACAGTTGCATTGAGGTGGCACTCACAACTGCGCAGCCTGTTCGGTTCCCGCTGCGTGCAACCCAGGGTTTTGAGAAGCATTGGTTTACATGCTTAAGTTCGAGTTGAAAGTTCCCATTACAGCCGACTTTATCGCGAGGGAGAATGGTAGATGCGTACACATGAAAAACAGAAACGGAGAACCTGGCGTAAACTTCATATCACGATTAATCCCGCCGGAATCCAGATAGTTGTCGTCGAACTAACGGAAGCCAATACTCACGACGATTCGGTCGTGCCAGCGCTCCTCCAAAATCAGACAATTACAGGAAAGGTTCATGCTGACGGCGCCGATATCTCGAAAACTTGCTTCGATGCCATCGTCGGAAAAGCCGGCTTTTTACCAATCAGGTTGTTGAGGCGAAATCAAAACCTTGATCCTGAACACCATGAATCGCGTTGGTATGCCGCAGTCCTATGCACTCAAACAGACAATCGCCGCCATGCCCATCGCTTTCTTTAGCGATCTCTTGGAATATTTATGAAGTGCACTTCGGATTGCAAAGCCTATAAAGACTCGCACGTGGTGATCAGCGAGCGCGCTGATTTGCGGAATAGACTCAGGAGCTAGATCAAGTGCGGCCTGACTCTGCCGCAGCGATCCCATCGCGATCGCATAAAACCGCTGCTGATCGCGGGCGCTGGGCTTGCCCGAGCCCTCGGCTAAACCTTACGGCATGTACCTGAAACTCACGAAAACCTTTTTACCCGCTTCGACCTGAACGGTTTTTTCGGGAAGAGGCCCCGCCCCGACTGGCAGCACCTTCAGGGTGTGCGTGCCCGGCGGGACGACAAGGCGGGCGATTTGAAGATCCTTCGGCAGAAGATTCCAAGACCGGAGGTCGGCCTGGTCGCTTGAGTAAAATGCCACTCGGGTCAGAAAACCTAGGAGCGGGCTATTCGTGTGCTTTTCGACCTGATCAGCGACAACTTCCTTGGCCACGATACCCGCGATTTTTTTGGCGATGAGGCCGCCGTACTTTTCGTCGAGATTCTGGATCGCGGTTGCCTCGATATTATGAAGCCGCGAAGTTTGTCCCGAGAGCTTCCCATCCACTTCGACATCAGCGTACAGGACGGGATTCGGACGTGGATAAAATTTCGGCAAAACTCTCCATTGCGGGTTCGGCCTTTTGACCGGCGAAATACCATTCTGATAAATCACGATGATCTCGCCCATTCCGGATTTGGGAGCTTTCAACATGGCGTCTTTGTGATCATCCGGCGTGAGCTTAAATTCCGCGTCCCACCTCTCCATCTCGTCACGCATTCTGAGAAGAGTGGCCATTCGCCAGAGGTCCTTGCCGAGATGGGGCAGCTCCGGTTCGAGTTCCCAGGTTTTTTTGTAGTCGATGTACGCGTCATTGTAATTGCGTTCAGCTTCGTAGATGACGGCTGACAGATAGCGGGCAAAAGCGTTCTGCTGATATTTGCGCTGCCCTTCGGTGACCATGAGGTAAAGCTTGCGATTAACCCGACGTGCCTCGACAAGAGCGTTTTCGTAATCTCCCATCAAGGCGAAGTTAATGGCCAGATAGGTATTGATGAGGACCTTTTCAAAATCCTCTCCTTTATAGTCCCTGATGTTGTCGCCGGTCAGAAACGACGAGCCCTCGGTCACGAGACTCGTGTAATCCTTGATCTCCGCGATCTTGTCGGCTTCAAGAAATACCTTGTTGCTCTCGTCAAGTTTGCCTGCCGCATGCAGAGAAAGTCCGAGATCCAGCAGGTAAAGCAGCTGATCACGACCGTTTTCGCCTTGCTTCGCAAGCCCCTCGCGCAGATTGCTTGCAGCCTGTTCATAATGCCCGTCGCGAAAGAGTCGAGTCGATTCGCGATCAGATATCCTCGCCGAAACGCACCCTACAAGAGAAAGCAGCGCGATGCTGAAAAGGAGCAGCCTCCCAAGCATCAAAGCCCGACGCTGCGTTTACGGAATTTCTTGCGAATCTCCCGTTCCTCGGTGCAATCAATGGTTGATTGCTCCATGTTCGTCAAATTCATGGTCAGCTTGTAATAAATGAACTTGTCATCTCCGACCTGCTGAATGTTGGTGGCCAGCGCGCCGCTCAGAATGTAATCCGCGCCGATTTGTTTGCCGCGCTTCTTGGCGGTCGGACCGGCGACATTCCCGGCACTTTCGGAGTTGTAATCGTATTCCTCGCTGAGTGTCGCGCGTTCTTCCTTATTCACGAAGCGCACCTTGCCCGATTTGATGAGGGCTGTCCGGATTTTGTCCGTCATCGACACCGTGTCGATATGCTCTTCCGTGCGATTCTGAACCCGTTCCACGATCACGACAGGAGCTTTCGGAGCTTTGGAAACATAATCACACGCGACCATCGCTTTGATGACCGTATCGGCCATTTGTTGCATATCGGCTTCATTGAATTTGTCGTCCAGGAGCTCGACGCGCGTCGGATCGTCGTACTCACCTTTCGTGAAGGCCCGCGGACCGCAACCCGAGGCGATCATCGCGAGCACGGCAAGGATTCCAAGAAGATTTACGGTCAGTGAATGTCTGTTCATGCGCATTGTGTCATATCCTTTCTATCAGCTTCGAGCGAAGTACCCTGAGTTTAAGACCGCTGCGTCTAAAAGCAAGTTCCTATATCCAAAAGTTGAAAGCCGTCCCCTAATGTGGTTTCTTCACCTCGGAGGCAAAGCCATGCGCGTTCTGCTCGTCTTGTCAGTCCTATTCGGTACAACCCACGCCTGGTCAGCCCCAGCCCCTCATCAGAAGATTCATGAGACTTTTGTTTTTTCCGGCACCCCGACACCCGACTTGATCGCTCAGTGGTCAGCTCTTCCAGGGTCAAGAAGCTACTTGTTTCAGTTGACCAACCCCTCGCCAGAAGAACTTCGGACTTTGACGGTCTTGCGCGGAGCTGACTTATTCCAAATCGAAGCATCCTCTTATCCTGATCGCGACACTTTGGATTCCTGGAAATTACTCGCTCGCCGGGAGGTCCAGTTCATTGCCCTCGATCTCCAGCTTCCGACCGCCGAACAGGTTGAACTCCTGAACGAGATCGGATTTTCGCGCCTCATCTTTCTTCTGTCCTACATTCCGGACCTGGACGAGTCCGCGCGGCTCGCCGAGCTGAGGGCGCCGGTTTCAATCACCTTTGCCGGGGCGAGTTATCCTCGCTACGACGACAAGATCTTTCTTCTCGCGATTTCGAAAACCGTTCCGCTCACGTTCGCCGCGAGTTACTGGCCCTGGTACAGCCACATGGATCTTTTCAACATGCTTCCCCACGCTCAAAAACTTCAGATCATCGGAGCTTTTCCCTCGGAGGATCACCTGCCTTACCTTCAAAATATCCACGGGCTCCGGGAGATCGTCGTCGAAACGGATTTTGAGCCCTCCGATCCCGAGATATGGAAAAAGATGGCGAGGGGTTCCGATCGGACAATGAACCGGACCATCAAATGGATCAGTAAAGACCACGTACCCACCAAACAAGCCCTCGATGCGTTTGCGCAGGGCGGTTCCGTTCGTCTGACCATTGATCAAGATTACGACCTCAGTGAAGAAGACCGGACACGACTGGCGAAATCGACAATTCCGGTGGAATGGGTTCATGCCGCTCCCGGTTTCTATTTGAAAGCATTCTGATGACCAAAGGACGACCCGAGCCCGCATTCACAGCCGCACAAGTCTCGGGCATTTTGCGACGAAAGCTCGTTTTCGTTTCCGGAAAGGGCGGGGTCGGCAAAACCGCGGTTTCACAAGGCATCGCCCGCGCGCTCGCCGAAACGGGGCTCCGAACGCTCTGGGTCTGTTTTGAAGATCCCCTCCAGGAGCCCGGGGTCATACGCCAACACGGCTCGAAACTCTGGTATCTCAACTGCTCGGCCGAACTCGCTTTTAACGAATACGCCAGCCTCAAGATCGGTTCCGGGCCGTTATCGAAGGTCTTCCTGAAGAACAAACTCGTCCAATACCTCGCAAAAGCCGCTCCCGGAATTCACGAGCTCGTTCTCCTGGGCAAGGTCTGGTACGAACGGACCCATTACGACCGGATCGTCGTGGACCTTCCATCCACGGGTCACGGGCTCGCGATGTTTCAGAGCACGAAAAACTTTTCGGTTCTCTTTACCGGCGGACCGGTCCACCGCGACGCCGAAAGCATGATTGAGACGTTTGGCAACCCCGCTGAATCGGGACACCTCATCCTCGCGCTGCCGGAAGAAATGCCCCTCCAGGAGGCCCTTGAACTCAGCGGATTTCTTCACGACCTCTTTCCGGAGAACCCTCCCGGATTTCTCGTGAATCGCCTTTTTCCCGGAGTTGAACAAACCAGGCAAAGTGAGTCCGAAGCCGATCAGCCCGATTCCTGGCCGACACCGCTCGCGAAATCGGCCGCTGATTATCTGCACAAGCGAATGATCCTCGAGAACTACAACCTGCGCCTCTGGCGGGACCGCAAGATCCCGTTCGGCGTGCTGGAGTTCGTGCCGCCGCCCGATCTCTCTCATTCCAAAGAATCAGTATCGGACGTTCTTTCTGAAGAACTGAAACGAAGGGGCTATTTGTGAACTGGCGGCATATCGACGAGATACTGGACGAACGCCGGATCATCATCACCTGTGGAACGGGGGGCGTCGGCAAGACTACTCTCAGCGCCGCCATCGGAGTGCGAGCCGCGCTCCAGGGCAGGCGTACGGCCGTGATCACGATCGATCCTGCCAAACGGCTGGCAACGTCTCTCGGCCTGGAGGAGTTGGGCGATCGCCCCGCGAATATTACGTCGGAGATTATTTCCGCGTTCAGGAAGGCGAAAGCAGCCGGAATGACCATTCCCGCCCAGTTCAAAGAACCGAAGATCGGCCGGTTCGATGCGATCATGCCGGATGCGCGGAGCAACTTCAGGGACTTTCTTCGGGATCTCGCGCCCTCCGCGGAAATCGTCGAACGCGTGATGAGCAACCCGATTTTCCAGATCTTCACAAAAGAGTTTTCGGGCGCGAACGAATACATGGCATTGGAACGACTCCAAGCCATCGACAGCATGCGCGAGTATGATTGCATTATTCTGGACACCCCGCCGAGCCGCAACGCACTCGCGTTTCTCGCCGCGCCCAAGCTTCTGTCCCAGTTTTTCGATGAACGGCTCATTCGTTGGCTCGTGCTTCCCGCGAATTCGCTCGTCGCCTCAGGAATGAAAAAGGCGCTTTCAATCCTGGAACGACTGACCGGGACGGGTTTCATGACGAACCTTTTCGATTTCGCGTCGACCGTGTTCGCGGTGCGCGTCCGATTTCTCGCAAATCTTGAAAAAACCATGGACTTGCTCGAATCACCCGATGTCGGGTTCATCATGGTTGCCACACCGACGCCTGAAACCGCGCCTGAGGTTCGGCACTTTATCGACATACTCTCCAAACATCGTTTCAACTTTGACGGAGTGGCCGTCAACAGGACTCTCGGTTATCTCGAGCCGGTCCCGAGCGCGGCCAAGTCACCCAAACAGCAACGCCCGTACGAAGTCTTAACCGCCCTGATCTCCCGCGAAGAGAAGGCGCTTTCCGGAGTAGGCTCCGGGGCGACCCCGCTTTGCGCCAAATTGCCTGAGCTGGCCAGAGATGTTCATTCAGTGGAGGATTTATTTTATGTCGCGATGGCCCTTGATCCTGATTATCGCCTTTAGCGCAATCAGCAACTTTCCAGCGTATGCCGCCGACACGAGCACCGGCCCGGCAGCCCCGGCCGACGCCGAGCTTCTCTGGAAGGACGGCAAGGCTGCCTTCGAAAAAGGCGATTTCGAAACCGCCGCCTATGCGCTGAAGAGAATTGTCGATCGTTACCCCGGGTACTCGGGTTACCTCGAAGCACACCGACTTCTTGGCGAATCCTTTCTCAGGCTCGACAAGCCGAAAGAAGCCATTGCTCCGCTCAAGTACTACATTTCCGGAACAAGAGATTCTCAAAGCGCCTCCCGTACCCGGCTCAGCCTCGGCGAGGCCTATCTCGCCATGAAACAGTTCCGGGAAGCGTACCTCACGGCGTTGGAAATTGAGAAGAGCCCGACTCCCCTCCCCGAAGGACAGCTTCTTCGCGCGCAAGCCAATATCGGCCTGAATCGGGACGCGGAAGCATTACGAATCGTGAGTTCAGTGCGAAAGTCCCTCCCTTCTTCAGCCATACCGCGCGCGTCTTGGATCGAGCTTCGCCTGAAAACCCGGGCCTGCTCACGGCTCGCGAGTCGTTCTCCGATGGAAGAGGGTTACGTTCTCGAGCAGATGGACCGACGTTCGACCTGCCTTCTCGAAGCAATGCTTCTTTTTCAAAAGACGCTGGAGCTGGAAAACCCGGACTTTGCGGAAAAAGCGCGGACCGAAATGTTGTCGGCGTACGAACTTTATTCTCAAGCATGTCTCAACCCGCCTCGGCCGCCGGGTAAAAAACGGTCTCAAATCGAATTGAAGCGTTACCGGATCGAACTCTCCACCCTGCTTAGAAAAAAATGCAATCGTCACTATCAGGAGGCGAGCGCGCTCCTTGAAGGCTGGGCGCCGCCCGAACCGGCGCTCAAGACCGCTGCCGAACCCGTTCTGAAACGCCTCCGGACTCTCGCGGAATAGCAATGCACTCGTTGAAAAAAATCATCGTCGAGCGCCTCCAGCAAAACCGACGAAAGATCTGGGAGTGGTCGACGGAGCAATGCAAAATCGCGCCGCCCCCTTTCTATTGCTCGATCGATCTGCGGGATTCTGGCCACAAAGTGGTCCCGGTGGACTGCAATCTTTATCCGGCCGGCTTCAACAACATCTGTCCCGAGGACATTCGCGCTTCGGCGCCGATCTTCCGGGAGCACATCAAGGAACTCACAAACCGGCTGGGTCGCGCCGAGCCGAGGCAAATCCTGATCTTGCCAGAATCGCATACTCATAATCCGTACTATATCGAAAACCTTTTTCACCTGATCCAGATCATCCAGAGCGCCGGCTTCGAGGTGCGGCTCGGCTGGTACGGCCCGCTGCCGGATCCCGCCTCGGGCAAACCCGTGCTTCTCAAATCGCAAACCGAAAAACTCCTCGAGGCACATCCAATCGAGGTCGTCGGCAGCGTCCTTTCCGCCGGCGATTTCGTTCCGGATCTGATCCTGCTCAATAATGATTTCTCAAGCGGCTACCCGAATGCGCTCGATGCCGTCGCGCAGCCGATCGTACCGAGCTATACCGCGGGCTGGCACTCGCGGAAAAAAAGCGACCACTTCGTTCATTACAATCAGCTCGCGGTCGAATTCGCCCAAATTCTCGGAATCGACCCGTGGCTCATCCAAGTGGATACGGAAGAAGTCGAGCCGGTTGATTTCAACGAAGGGAAGGGGATCGAAGAGACCTCGCAAGCGGTGGAGAGAATTCTTGCGCGCACGAAGAAGGCTTATGAAACTCACAAGATCAACCGGAAGCCCTTCGTTTTCGTAAAGAACAACATGGGCACCTACGGGATCGGAATCATGGTCGTCCACTCAGCGGACGACCTTCGTCAAATGAACCGCAGAACGAAGAACAAGATGAGCGTCGGCAAGAATCGCCTGCCGATCAACAGTCTCGTAGTTCAGGAAGGCATCCCGACCGCCACGCTCGTGGACCGGCTCGCGGCCGAACCCGTCGTCTACCTCCTCGGCGAGGAGTTGATCGGCGGCTTTTTAAGAACGAATCCGGCCCGAGGGGCGGACGTGCAAGCAACCGAGGAGAACCTCAACGCGCCCGGAATGGTCTTTAGGAAACTTTGCATGTCTGATCTCCGCCGTCCGGGAAGTGAATCCCCCGGGGAGGAGCCTGCGAACGAAAAAACCGCGGAACCGATGCTCGAACTCGTCTATGGCTGGATCGGGAGGATCTCGGCGCTCGCGGCCGGTCGTGAGATCCAGGCTTCGACCCGAAAACGGTTTTGAGTTGTCTTCGAACGCATCTTGGACAAAGCTGTTGCTATGCTCTCGCGACTGCTTTTGCCCCCGAAGCTCACGAAAAAGGACATTGTTCTCACTCTGCTGCCGGCGCTCCTCTGGATCGGCGGCATTCATGCCCGATCTCACGTCATTAACGCCAGGTGCGCGGGCCCGGTCCCGAGCTGCGCGAAAGAAGCGGTTCTGAAGATCGACCAGGCTTCTCTCGGCCTGGAAAGTTCGGCCGCCGACGGTTATTCCTACCTCACGCAAAACGCGGCGGGAATTGTTGCCGTCTCCGTTCCGGCTGTTTGGAACGCGAGCCTTTTTATGCTCGGGCGCGCGACTCCGGCCGCCGCGCTTATTTACGCCGGCACGGACCTGATCCTGTTTATGCAGGCATTCGCCTGGAACGGCTTCATCGGGGAGACCGTCCGGCTCATTTCGCAGCGACCTCGTCCTTTCGTGTATGCCGATCCGATCGGGCGCGGCCTGGATCCCGCACATTACATTTCTTACTACTCCGGACATACCAGTTTCACCGCAGCCGCGGTAACCATTCTTCTCCTGATTCTTCTCGGACGTGGAGCAACAGGACCGGTACTTGTCGTTTTCGCGGGGCTTGGGCAATCGCTTATTCTTATGACCGCGATGTTCAGAGTTCTGGCCGGCCGCCATTTCGTGACCGACGTGGTCACAGCCGCAGTCGCGGGAAGTCTCGTGTCACTCGTTATCGCGCTGATTCATAAACCCAAGCTCCGTTAATGGCATTGGCCTTGCCCTTGCTTTCAGGCAAGGAGACCCGCTTATGTTTAAGTATCTGCTTCAGGGTCGCTTCATGCGACACCCCCTTCATCCGCTGCTGGTGCATCTGCCCGTGGGGCTTTGGATAGGAAGCCTGGTTTTCGACATTATCTTTCTCGCCTCGGGCAACGCGAATCTCGCAATCGCATCCTATTATTCCATGCTGCTCGGTCTCATTGCGGTCGCGCTCGCGGTTCCCACCGGACTTGTCGAATACATGACGATTCCAGCGAATACCCGTCCGAAGCGTCTCGCCACCACGCATATGATCATGAACGTGGGCATCACTGTTTTATACCTGATCAATCTCATCGTGAGGCGCAGCGCCGAAGGCGGAGTACCGACCTTCGTGACGACCGGACAGTTCATCTTCTCGATCATCTGCATCGTCCTGCTTGGGATTTCCGGCTATCTTGGCGGGCTTTTGGTTTACAATTATGGCGTCGGGTATAGAAAGCCATCCGAGACGGATTTCGGCGAAGGCCGCAGGGCGGCTTAGCCGCGGTATAGAATGACAAGGGTCTCGTGAAACCGTGAAATATCTCTCTTACGGAGATTACGGGGTACTGGGCAACACCACCGGTGCGGCGATTCTGAGCCGTTACGGCTCCATCGACTGGTGTTCCCTACCCTACATCGATTCTCCCAGTCACTTTTCAGCGTTCCTGACTGATGAACCGAGCCGATTTCAAATCCGGCCCGAAGGCGACTTCCGTTCTCAACAGCGGCCGGTCGATTCGACTCCCGTGCTCGAGACGCGCTTCGAAACCCCGTTCGGCCGCGGTCGGCTGCTGGATTGGATGCCAATCGGCAAGGCGGCCCTGCATCGCGAAATAGAAATGCTCGAGGGCTCAATCACGTGGGCCCTGACCTGCTCCCCCTCCTCCTCTGGACTTGGCGACCAGAGCTTCAGCGCTGAACCTTTTCGCGGGGGAGTTTTGTTCAGAGCCGGAAAGAACGATCTTATCCACCTGCGTTCCGAATTCTCGCTGAGTATAGGCAAAACCGGCCGGTCCGCCACCGGCCGGATCAAGCTCTCTGCCGGGCAGCGCTGCCGGACCAGTTGGATCTGGGGACGCGAACCGCTCTCCCATCTCTTTACCAGCCATGACTCAGTCGATGACGTGATGAAATTCTGGAAAAACTCCTCGCATCGTTGCGAAAGCTCCCGCTGCAATCTCGCCGGGCCATGGCACGATGTCGCGGTTCGCTCGGCAACGATGATCCGTCTCCTCACGGCGCCGTACTCCGGCTCCCTCGCCGAAGGAATTGCCGTCAACCTCCCAGAGCTCAGGACCGACGCTGATCGTCCGGTTCATCTTTCTGAACGCTATGCTTGGATTCGTGACATTGCTCTGGCAATGAATACTCTCGCCCAACTCAGTCAACCCGGTCATTGGGACCAACCTGAATCGACCCACGCCGCGGAGGACCTGTTCTCCTGGCTCGCCGATATTCTCGAGCGGGACCGTGCGGACCGGTTACAACCCGCATACCTTCTGGACGGGGGTCGTCTTCAAAGCGAGAATGTCCGCGCGCTTCACGAATTCCAGCTGGATACTTACGGACAGGTTCTTCTCGCCGCCGTTGAGTATTACCGGATTTTCGGAAAACTGCCCGAGCGGGTCTGGAACAGCATTTCCGATATCGCCGATTACGTTTGCCAGGTCTGGAGAAGGCCCGATTACGGGAGCTGGCATTTCGGTCACTGGGGACAAATTGAAATCTCGCCCGATGGTCCGAGGGTCGATCCCAATGCGCGTCCGGAACATTTCGTCGCCTCCAAGCTCTTTTGTTGGGTGGCGCTTGACCGGGCCTGCAGTCTCGCGCAAAGTCTCGGCAAAAGCGCCGACTCCCGATGGCTGGAACAGCGACGCATTCTCCATCGGACGATCTGCGATCAGGGTTACGACGCCGCCCAGAAGAGTTTCGTGCGGTCCTTTTCGGACCGCGAGCTTGATCCCACGGCACTCTTCATTGCACTCGTCGGATTTCTGCCGCTCGATGATCCACGAGTCACGGGAACTCTCGAGGTGATTCACGAGCGTTTCAGTGAAGGCGTTTTCATTTACCCGTTTCATCCAAGCCACGGAAACGTGGGCCCCGTTTCGATCTTGGAGAAGGGCCCGGGAGCCAGCCTCTTCTACAGTTTCCTCTACACTTCCTGTCTTGCACGCTCCGGCAGGACGGACGAAGCCCGGGACCGGCTTGCCGAACTCTGCAGTTACGCTAATCCCCTGGGCGCCTTCGGAGAATACGTCAATCCAGCGAATGGCGAAATGAGCGGAAGTTTTCCGTCCGCCGAAGTTCATCTTGCGCTCATTCAGGCCGTGATCGATGTCGGAATCTCGCGCGGCCGCGGTTTTCGCTATCCCCGCGCGTTTTCGCCGATCGCCGCGCCGCCGGCCGTTCCGAAAGAAGCAATCTCGGCCTGAATCAGGGTCTCTCTCGATTTCAAGAAACCTCCGACCGACATGCCCATCAGCCCGATAAAGCCCAAGGTGATCCCAAGCTCGAGGAAACCGACGACTGGCCCGTTTTCAAAAATCTCGGGTTGCACGATCCAAAGGATCTCGATCCACTGAGTCAGCAAAATGTAGACCGCCATCGCTGAAAGAACCCCGATGGATCGTTTCGCGCCGCGAGCCATCAGAACAAGAAAGGGCACCAGAAATTTCCCGAAAACGAGAAAGGCCGAAACGGCGTACCACCCTCCGTTCAACCGTCGAACGAAGTAGCCGACTTCCTCACTGAGGTTCGCGTACCAAATCAGCATGAACTGGGAAAAGGCTATGTAAGCCCAGAAAATCGTAAACGCGAAAAGGTATTTGCCGAGGTCATGGAACCGATCGAGTTTGATATCCCAGGAGTTGTGAGTCCTCGCGTAGAGCGCGAGCAAAGTCACGCTCGCGAGGATCGCATTGAAGAGGATCGAGAAGCAGTACACGCCGAAAATCGTGCTGAACCAGTACGGATCAAGAGACATCAGCAGATCGAAACTCAGAACCGTGAAACTGAGCGCAAAAATGATCAGAAATACCGGACTTAATGTTCGATTAGCCTCTTTCCGCTCATGAAAAGAATTTCGTATCATTGCCCTGGCGAAGGCCAACCAGACAGCAATGATCCCGAGGCCGCGCGCGAAAAAGAACGGCTTATTCAAGTAGGCGGCTTTGGCGGTAAGGATCGGACTCGCGGCAACGAGCTCGGGACGGCTCCAGGGATAAAGGTGAGAACTCCCAAAATACAGAACAGTCATCGCAAGGAACGCGATCGGAAGATAGGCCGTGAACGACTCACTCAGATGATGGATTCCGCGGCTCCACTTCGCTCCCGTGAGCCAATGGATCGCGGCAAAGAACAACCCACCGATCGCGATGCTCATAAAAAAGAAATGATTCACGAGAAATGCAGCCCAGGCGCGCTCGGGAGCGTGCACAAGACCTATGACGAAAGAAATCACCCCGACCAGCGCCAGAGCCACGTACCTCATGACCCACCTCCCGAAGCCGCGGGCGGATTCTGCTGCGGGGGAACGGGCGCTGCCTTGCCCTGGAGCACGCGAAGATAGCGAATAACCGCCCAACGGTCTTCCTGCGGAATCTGTGAAGCATACGAACCCATCAGATTTTGCCCTTGCGTGATGATGTGAAAAATCCGGCCATCCGGATAACCACGCGCGCGACCCGTATGCAATGAAGGGGGCGCCGGGAATTTGGGAATAAGCGGACCATTTCCCAGACCCGTTGGACCATGGCAAACGATGCAGAAAGTATTGAAGACTTCCTGCCCCCGGATCAAAACAGCGGCCGACGAAGCAAGTGGATTCCTAAGCTCCCGACCGGCCCGCTCACCGTCATTCTTCGCGAAAGGATACGGAGAAAAATTGACCGGAATCGCCCGCTCCGGAGGAACCCGCACGGTTCCCTCTTGAGCTTTGAATGCGGGACTGTAGGCCATGTCAGGCATGTAAACCCGCTTCGGCTTCTCATGACGGCAGGCGACCAGACCGCAGGCAAGTCCACCGAAGGCGAATGCGAAGGCGAGCAGAGTCTTCAAAACCACCCCCTTGGCACGATCGCTCGGACTTCACGGGCACCGATGGTCGTGAGCAGATTTGAAGCGTCTTCGGGATTCATTCCCGAGACCAGAATCGCAAATCGATCTCGCGTGATCGAAGGATCAAGTGCCGATCGCGACGTATTCGGAAGCCTCGCGAATAAGAGGAGAGCTCCGAACGTTGCCAATCCTCCGGCAAGAACCGTCAATTCAAACATGACCGGTACAAAAGCCGGCCAAGAGTTATAGGGTTTACCACCGACGTTCAAAGGCCAGTCGATGACTGAAGTCCAATATTGAAAGTAGAAACCCAGAGTGCAGCCCAGCGAGGCAAAAACCAGGGTTACAAACGGGATCAGCGATCGTTTCAGTCCCTGTGCCTTTTCGATTCCCTCGACCGCGTAGGGGCTGAAAACCTCAAACTCAGTCAAGCCCCGGGACCTGAGCTTTCGAACGGCCTCGAGCAGACGAACCGGGTCATCAAACAGGCCGAGCACTCCCCCTTCTTTATGCGACCGCGACATGGCCTTCTCCATTTTCTTCCGCGATCACCGCTTTGACTTCGGACATCGCGATCACGGGAAGGAATCTGACGAAGAGAAGAAACCAGATGAAGAACCACCCGAAGCTCCCGAGCGTGATCCCCCAATCGTAAAATGTCGGAACATAATAGCGCCAAGACGACGGCAGGAAGTCGCGATGAAGAGAGGTGACGACGATGACGAAACGTTCGAACCACATTCCGATATTCACGAGCAGAGAGACCAGGAACATCAGTGCAAGATTTCTTCGCGCCCGTTTGAACCAGAAGATCTGCGGAACAGCCACATTGCACGCCACCATGATCCAGTAAGCCCAGGCGTACGGGCCGAAAGCGCGATTTGTGAGCGCGAAGCGTTCAATGGGATTTCCGCTGTACCAGGCGATAAAGAACTCGCAGGCATAAGCGTACCCGACCATCATTCCCGTCGCGAGCAGGATCTTGTTCATCTTCTCCAGATGATCCAGCGTAATGTAGTCTTTTAACCCGAAGACCTCGCGCGTGATGACAAGCAGAGTAACCACCATCGCGAACCCCGAAAAGATCGCGCCCGCCACGAAGTAGGGCGGGAAAATAGTCGTATGCCATCCGGGTACGCTCGAAACCGCGAAGTCAAAGGAAACCACGGAATGGACCGAGAGCACGAGCGGCGTTGAGAGCCCCGCCAAGATCAAATAGGCCGTCTCGTAATGCAACCAATTCCGGCTCGAACCGCGCCACCCGAGGGAGAGGACGGTATACACCGCCTTGCGCACCGGATGCTTCGCGCGATCACGAAGACTCGCCAAATCCGGAATGAGGCCCGTGAACCAGAAAACGAGAGAGATCGTGAAATAAGTCCCGACTGCGAAAACGTCCCAGATCAACGGAGACCGGAAATTGACCCAAAGGCTCCGCTCGTTCGGATACGGAATCAACCAGAAGATCGCGTACCAGGGTCTCCCCGTATGAATGACCGGGAAAAGCAGCGCGGTCATGACCGCGAATATCGTCATGGCTTCGGCCGTCCGATTGATCCCGGTACGCCAACGCTGACGAAACAGATAAAGGATCGCCGAGATCAAGGTGCCGGCGTGTCCTATTCCGACCCAAAAAACGAAATTGACGATGAATACTCCCCACCCGTTCGTGATATTCAGCCCGAGAACACCGAGTCCCCTCTGGAACATGTCCGTCGCCAAAAGAGCGCCGAGGCCGAAAGCCGCAAGCGCCGCTAGGAAACACACCCACCAGATGCGCGTCGGAAAGCGCTCGACGGGCCGCGCAACATCCGCGTCCAGATCAGCCGCGCTTTTTCCACCGGTAATCAGAATCTCAGCCATGGGCATCGTCCTTGTTACGAACTTTGGTGAGATACGTGATGGACGGCTGCGTATTCTGGAGTTCGAGAACTCTGAACGCCCGGGGGTCACGGCTCAATTTTGAAACTCGGCTGTTCGGATCGTTCAGGTCACCGAAAACGATAGCGTCGGTCGGACAGGTTTGCTCGCATGCCGTCTTCATAGCACCATCTTCAACGTAGCCCTTTCCGTTTTTCACCTTTCCGTTGTCCTTGGCCTGGTCCTGCGCGCCTTTGATCCTATGCTGACAGAAGGTGCACTTTTCCATGACGCCGCGGCTCCTGACCGTCACATCAGGATTCCAGGCGAGATTCATCGTCGTTTTATATGACTTCCAATAATCAAAGAAGTTGAACCGCCTGACCTTGTAGGGGCAGTTATTTTCACAATACCGGGTCCCGACACAGCGGTTGTAAACCTGGAGATTGAGCCCTTCGTCATTATGAACCGACGCCAGCACCGGACAGACCGGCTCGCAAGGCGCAAGGTCGCAGTGCTGACAGAGCATCGGCTGAAAAAGAACATCGGGTCGCTCGGGCACGCCTGAAAAATATCGGTCAATTCGCAGCCAGTGCATCTCCCGGCTATTTCTGACCAGCTCACGACCGACAGCAGGCACGTTATTCTCAACCTGGCACGCGATGACGCATGATCCGCAACCGATGCATGAATTCAGATCAATCGTCATGCCCCATCGTTGTCCTTGATAAACGTGCTCGGGCCAAAGCGTCGGAAGCTTTTGTCCGGGTCGGGCGGGACGGAGCTCGGGCTCCGTATGGATCGAAGCCGCGGGATTTTTTCGGTATTGCGCGAGGGTGATGTCATTGATGATCGGCCGCTTCTCGGCCACGGTATGCCACTGGGTACTGGCCAGACGATAGATCTTTCCCGTTTTTCGAAGCCGAACGGTTTGACCCGAATAGAATCGCGCGCTCCCCTTCACGGTCATGAAAGGATAGAGATCAACGCCGGTCGAATCCCCTGCTTTTCCGACGGAGCGCCGACCATACCCCAGAGCCGCGCTCACCACCGACGGGTGAAGACCGGGCTGGATATGAACGGGAAGTTCGACCACGTGATGCGGGATCGAAAGCTCAAGCACGTCGTTCTCGGCGACTCCCAGCTTCTTCGCCAACGAGGGCGCGATGTTCAGGCTGTTGTCCCAGGTGATCGCCGTTGTCGGTTCCGGCAATTCTTGAAGGAGAACATTGTTGGCTCCGCGACCATCGAGGATCGAGACCTTCGCATAAGCGGAGAAAACCAGCCCTGAATTCTCGGTGCGAGCATACGGCCCAAGTCTGTCGAGTGCCGAGTTCCTGAATTCGACGCGCTTCGCCCGGGCCGGAGTGGACTGGAACACCCCTGTTCGCAAAGTCTCCTCCCAGAGCCATTCACGATCGCTCCTGAATACGTCATTTTTCCAGAAACTCCTGAGATAGTCGTACCAACTGCTCCCCTTCGGCCTTCTCACTTCAGTCCACAGGAGAATAGAATCCTCGAACGCGCGGGTCGAATGCATCGGCGCGATCACCGGCTGCTGGATGCTCCGAATGCCTGGTCGAGGCTCGGCATCGCCCCAGCTCTCAAGCGGATGCGGTGTCGCGAGAACGTAATCGGCGTGCCGCGAAGTTTCGTTCTCATATTCGGACATCACAATAACAAAAGGGACTTTTTTGAGAGCGTCTTCAAACAGACGCGGGATCGTATAAACAGGGTTCGCCCCATGGACAATCAGAGCATCCACCGATCCGGCATCCATTTCGGCGATCAGTTTCGATACGGCTGAGAAGCCGACTTTTCGATCCGCAAAGCCGGTTCCGGCGTCCGACTCGATGGTGACACCCTCGTTTCCAAGAAGCGAATTCAGCAGATTGATCGCAATCTGAAGCGCAAGTGAATTGGATGTTTGCGACTGCGGACCACCGCCAATGATCAAGGAACGTCCCGAAGAACGCACCAGCGAGGACGCGAATCTTTTGATAGCAAGGTCGCCGTTCGCGATTCCGATCTCCTTCGCGACCGACGCTGGAGTGTACCCGGGGAGAAGGTTGACGATGGCCTTATTCTTCGCGAAAGACGAGCTACTCCGGATCCCGGCGCTCTTGACCACCTCATGGGCAAGCGCAAGCGCGACTTTCAATTCATCGCCGGGGCGGATCGCGAAGCGCTCATCGGCATTCGAACCGGTGATCGTTAACGTGGGTTCGAACGAGATGAGCTTGGTCATCGTCGTCTTCACGGGTAGGGCATTCGGGCCGTTCAGGGCATTCGGCGCGTTCGGGAGTTTACGTCCGCCGACCCAGTCTCGGGCAAACTCAACGGGCGAGAGCCAAGTTCCGAGAAAGTCAGCGCCCAGCGAAATGACCAGATCCGCGCGATCGAACCGGTAACGCGGAATCGAGGGATGACCGAAGCAGAGTCGACGCGCCTCGACGATTTCGTCGTCGAAAAGAGGTTCATATTCGATCTGCTCTCCGTCCGAAAAAGTGCTGAGGAACTCAGAAACCAGTCGCCGGCTTGCCGGCCCCGATCGGCCCGAAAGGACTCGGACGCGGGCCTTCTTCGCTGCAAGCTCCTTGAAACGGGTTTGTATCGCCTGATCCGCTTCCGCCCAGCTCGTTTGCCGGCGCTTTCCCGTTCTCGACCCGGCGAGGGGAGCTTTCAGCCGATCAGGATCGTACAGGTCGAAAATCGAGGCCTGCCCTCGGGCGCAAAGGGCTCCGCGGTTCAAGGGATGCTTGGGGTTCCCTTCAACCTTGATCGGGCGACCCTCACGAGTTTTGACTAAAGCGCCGCATGCGGCAGAACACCCGCCGCAGGTTGTCGCATACCAGTTCGCGATTCCGGGGGTGACCTCTTCGGGCTTGATGACGTAAGGGATGATTTTGTGAACAGGTCTTCGTGCGCATCCAAAGGTGGCCATCGCTACTCCGGCACCCATGATGGTCAGAAACTCGCGTCTCGCCATTTCGGTCGAATCGCGAATCCAGTCGAACGGGCTCTGATCGAATTCCGTGACCCTTTCATCACACGTTGTTTTTGACTCGAGATCCTCGATCCCGCGCCAATGCTGCCGATGCTGCCGATTCTGAGTAAGTCCGCTCACCGATTCGCGGGTTTCAACGTGATCCTTGAATTTTGCTTTTTCATTCATGAGGAATCCCTTATTGATGGCATGTGTCGCATTGCGTCGAAGCAACTGGACCGCGAGGATTTTGCTGATTAGGGTAAACGCGGCTCAAAACTTCAGGCGGTGCTGTTTTGCCGCGATGACAATCCAGACACCACCCCATCGTGAGCGGAGCAACCTGTTCAACCCGGTCCATACGAGCGACATCGCCATGGCAGGTTTCACACGAAACTCCCTTCAGCACGTGACGTTTGTGGGAGAAATATACGAAATCCGGCAGTTCATGCACGCGAACCCATTCGATCGTTTTCTTTTCGTTGTAGAGTTGCTTGAGCTTCTGGATATAAGGGCTATCCGCCTTCACCACCTGATGGCAGTTCATGCAAACGTTCATGGGGGGAATTCCGGCATGCCGGGACTTGTCGGCTCCCGTATGACAGTAGAGACACGGGATGCGATCATTTCCCGCCATTAGCCGATGACTGAACGGAATGGGCTGTTCAGGCGCATAGCCCTGGTTCGAAGCCGACGGAACCACGAATTTGCGATCACCGAACGCAGCAAAACCTGCGGTTCCGGTAATCACGAGCGCTATGAGAAGTTTCGCATGGAATTTCAAACTCACCCCGTTTTCGGGATGCGCTCCGTGCATATATGACACCAATGGAATGCTGCAGCTCGTTAAGCCGTTTGTTTGATTCTGCGAACCTCTTCTTAATTGAAAAATAAGAAATCACGATAGCGCTCCGCATAAAATGATTCCCTCATTGTAGGCTAAAAATCTCATGCTAAGGTGTTTTCAAATCCGGGGGGATTGCATGCATTGCAAGATAAGCACAACGTGGTCACGTCTCAGACTAGCGGTACTTTCGAGCACACTACTATTAGTAGTGTCCTCAGCATTCGCCTTCCCCATTAGGATGGGCCTTTCTCCAGATAACAATCTGAACCTGCTGCTCTCAGTTTTGAACTCGGCACGCCAGGAACTCATCATCAATATCTACCAATTCGAGAGCCCTGAAATCGCAGCCGCCGTTATCGACCGAATCAATGCAGGCGTGAACGTCGAACTCCTCGTTGAGGCCGAACCTTTTGGGCAGATGTCCGCTCAAGGCAAAGAAACCCTGACGATCATCTCCCGTGCCATGCGCGCGAAAGGGAACCCCCGAAATCACCTTTTCGTGATGAAAAAGCCCGCCTCTGAAAATGCCCGACGCCGCTTTCGCTGGAACCATGCAAAATACATCATCGCCGACCAGCATCTTTCATTGATTTCGTCCGAAAACTTCAGTCGGAACGGCCATCCGATTTCCGGCCAGGTCGGAAATCGGGGATGGGACATCACGATGAACGACGCAAAAGTGGCAGCGGATCTCAGGGCGATTTTTGATGCCGACTGTGACCGCAAATTCGGCGACGTCGTAGAGCTCTCCGGGAAAGAGCCTGCCCTGGAAATTCCGCTCAGATCGCCAAACCCCAGCCGAGCACGAAAAGTCGCGGCAATTCCCATCGGCCGCGGTGAGGCCAAAGCCGCCGAGCTTATCCTTTCTCCACGATCCCTCGATGGAATCGTTCAGCTGATTCGCTCCGCACGAAGGAATCTCGAAATCGAAGAGATGTCTCTTCCGGCGAAATGGCGAAGTCCGCACATAGCCGAGAACCCCATCGTGACGGAATTGATCCGCGCGGCCCAACGTGGAGTTGAGGTTCGCGTTCTCCTGAACGATGACAAAGTCTGGAGCCAGCCGGATCCGTCGCCGATTCGCATCGGAAGGACCGAAACACCGCTATCGACGGCACCAAAAAAAGGAAACGAAGCGACTGTCGAACTGCTCCGGACGGTGGCGACAAGTGAGCGACTTCCCCTTTCCGCTAAGATCATTGATGTGCAAGCCGCTGAGATCACGTACATCCACAACAAAGGCATTCTCGTCGACGGCCAATTGGCTTTCGTCGGTTCCATCAACGGTACGCAAAACTCCGTCGTGAACAACCGCGAAGTCGCTATCCTGCTTGAAAGCCCCGATGCCGCTGAATACTTTGGCGCCGCCTTCGATTTTGACTGGGGCCGATCGAACATGGAGAAACGCGAGATAAATTCGTTGTTTCTGGTCGTCGGCAAGATCCCCGCCACTGTGGATCAATTCCTTGAGTAAGACGCCAACTACTTAAAAACCCACGTAATTCAATCACTTGTAATAGTTGACAACCGTGGTCTACAATGATACTCCCACCCAGTCACCTGGAGGTGTCGCAATGCGTCATCGCTCTCATGCCAGCTGGAAAACTTTAGCATCGACTCTCGGCCTTCTTGTTATTTTTTCGGGATCGGGGAGAAGTTCAGATTCGAGCACCCAGAAGCGAGCCGAAACAGCGCCGCCCGATGCGGCTTCGCTAACTGCGCAAATGCGTGACGACTTAAGGAAGGCGCTTCGATTGAATTCCGAGGCAGCGACCCAGGATGAATGGAGCCAAAGCGGCTACACGCCTTCGGATATTTTTCAAAACCTGAAGGACCTCCGACGTCCCGAAGCCTGGGATTCGCTCTGTCAGGCGCTTTCCACGTTACCTGCCGAAGATCTGGCGCTTTTTCAGGATGAAATTGAAAACCCGGTTCATGGCGAGCAGCTGAGTTGCGCCCCGGACCTCGCGTTGAAGCTGAAGAATCATTGGGAGGAGGCCCAGCTTGCTTTCGCTCAGGATCAGATGCTCGAGCAAATGGGCAGGGAATTCTCGGCCAAAGATGAAGAACCCATCCTACTGCCAAGCATGGAAAAGCACATCGACGCCGCGCGAGGCCCGGTCTACAGCCGTGGAGAGTTGAAGGACGGCGAAATTGCTTTCACCTTTGACGACGGTCCCCACCCGACCCGTACCCAGCGAATCATGGAAATTCTCCGGAACTCGGGAATCCGGGCGACCTTTTTCGAACTCGGCCCGTCGGCCCGGGAGTACTCCGCGATTTCTCGACAGCTGGTGGACGCGGGACACACCGTGGCATCGCATTCCGTCACCCATCCGGAACTCCCGAAGCTGCCCGTCGAACGAGCCGAAAAGGAGATTCTGAACGGCAGGACGATGGTGGCGCAAGCCTGTGGCGTCGACGTGCCGTTCTTCCGATTTCCTTACGGCGCGCGCAATCGGACCCTGACGGACTTTGTGAAATCACGGGGAATGGCTTCTTTTTTCTGGAATATGGACACCCTGGATTGGAAGATTCGGAACCCGAAGACACTTTTCGAAAATATTTTGAGTGAACTCAATCGCGAAAAGGGCGGGATCATTCTGTTCCACGATGTTCACGAGCAGACGGTCATCGTGCTCCCTTATCTGATCGAAGAATTGAAAGCCCGCAATTTCAGTACGGTCGTCTTCGTTCCGCACTGATTCGCGGCGCACGCGCGATCCTGCTTGAATCCAGGCGGCACCGGGCCGTATCTTGGGTGAGATGCTCCGTCTGAGGATTCATTCGAAACGAAGGTTCCTGCGTCGTCTCGCGGTCGTTTGCGCTCTCACCGCGATTCTTCTCGGAACCACAGCCGGAATCCTCTGGAAAACGGGAGTCCTCCAACCGTGGCTACGCGCCCGACTCGTCGAGGCGTATCTGCGAACGGTCGCCCCGAGCCTTCCTTTTCAAATCGAAGCAATCGAGATCCGCCAATCCTGGCGTGAGCTCCTCGAAGGAAAAATCGCCGACCTTTCAATGTCCATCCGCTGGAGCGGATATCGGGCCAGGCTATCCGGTCCCTTTCAGATCAGCCGGATTCCAGTCGAGCGGCGTCACCCGGCTGGCCGCTCGCGACAGCAATCGGGCGAGCCGCTGTCGATCCAGTATTCACCTCAAGCGACCTTCGAAAAGGTCTCATCCGAGCTAGCCGTTTCCAAAACGACGATTCTGAGCAAACTCCCTGAAAAAAACGCCCCCCGATCCTCGCCGGTCAGTATCATGCTATGGACCGAAATCGGCGGCGATCTCGGATTGAGCCTAAAGCAGCTGAACGGATTAGGCGAATTCGCACTTTCCGAGGTTGGCTTTTCTGTTTCAGCTCCCGATTTCAAATGGAAGGAGCCGGGTGTCGAAGTGAAAGATGGCCACTTCGATGCTTACTGGGACGAGAGAGGGATCGTTGAAGGAACGCTGGCCTGGGATGCCCTGAGCTGGTCTGAGCCGGGCAGCGACAGCAGGTCTTTCCGTGTCGAGAACTTTTCGATAAGCGCGGAAACTCCGCTTTTACTCCATCCTTTCGTGATCGGGCCGCGTATCGAGTTTTCACAGACCGGAAAGAATGCTGAGATTCTCTGGGGAGAAACCTACTTCGATATACCTCTTTCAGCCCTTCCGCTGAAAGGGAAGGTCGACCTTCAGAAAACCACAACCGGCAGCCCCCGTTTGTCTGCAGTGGACCTGAAGGTCGGCGAGGCTCTGCAACTCGGCCTCAAGGCGAGAGCCGAGAATTCTCAGTGGCTTGAGTTGACCTGGAAATCCCGTCCTCTTGCCCTTCGTGAGCTGGCGGCCGGGCTGCTGCAGGCGGCGCCCTCCCACATGGACTTGTTCAGGGGGTTGGCGATCCGACACGGTTCGCTTCAAACGAACGGGAAGGCCCTGCTTGATCTGCGCGAGGCACGCGGCGATATCGAGAACAGCTTCGTAGAAATCCGCGACCTTGATTTCCGGTGGCCTGAAAAAGCACTTACCGCGCGGAAGCTCGATTTGGCGCTTCCATTTTCCTCCTTTTCGGGAGGAAACGGCGTTCTCTCGATCCGAGATTTCTACTTTCGTCGCCTGCATTTGCGCCTGGAAGCAGCTGATCTCCGATTTCTGCCCAGAGCTTCGGGTGCGAAGCCGACTCAGGATCCGTTTCAGAAATTCGAGATGGTTCTCGGAAAAAGCGGCTTCCTTCCTCTTCATATTGACGATGTCCCGTCAAAAATCGGGGCACTCCGGCTGATGCGGGACGGAAAGGATCTTAATCTGGAAACTTCCGTGCTGATCCAATCAGCGGAGCTCGCAAGCCTGGCCCGTGCGTTCTGCCTTCCGACTGAATATGTCCCTCCAGCGAAGCTGACCGTGCAATTCTCAAAGCTTGAAATATCCCCCGACATGTTCAATCCGGTCGGCGGCGCGCGCCTCGATCTTTTTGGCGGAACCGTAAGAATGGACGAAATGGGGGCCTTCGATATTCTTTCAGGGGTGCCCGAAGTCGATTTCAATCTCAGCCTCGATGGGATTCGCCTCGATCTTCTCGGCGCCTGGCTCGGATTCGGCGAGATGGACGGCCTGCTCTCCGGCTATGCCGAGGATGTGACGTTCCAGTCCTGGCTTCCCACGCGTTACGAGTTCAAAGTCGAAGCCAAGCCATTTAATCGATGGAAGGTGGTATTCTCACCCGACGCGATGAAAAATTTCGTACGGCTTTTTGCCGGAGAAGACATTGACCATCTCCCCGGCTTCGCGGACTGGCTCGCTTTCGGCTGGCCGAGCCGTATTTTCGGAGGCTACGACGTTTGGTACGCGGGAATCAAGGTAATCTCGGCCGACGGAATCATTGTCCTGGAAACGCTTGATCCGCCCGCCTTGCAGCAAAAAGGAAAACATTTTATCCTCTATGGACCCAGGTTCGAGATACCTTTGAAAAGTTCGCATTACCCTTTTGTCGCCGATGCAACTGCCATGAGTAATTACCTCAGGCTGATGGCCCTGCAGCTCGGAGGCTTGAGAAAAAACAAACCAGAACCGAGTGCTTCAAAAGCTCAGGAGAAGAAAGATGAAAACGATACTGCCTGTCTTCCGCCCGAATAAGATCGCATTGCCCGTGGTTTCGGGATTCCTGCTGGCCCTCTCGGCGTGTGTGACCGTGAATGTGAACTTCCCGGAAACCGCGGTACAGAAAGCCACGGACGATTATGTCCGTGAACTCTATCGCGCGAAGGAAAAGGGCAAGACTCCCCCTCCCGCCAGCGCTCCATCGGGCACCCCGAGCACGACCACCAGTCTCGGTTTCGGGTTCCCCGCGATCGGGAACGCCGAGGCGGCTGGTCCAAATTTTCAGGTCGACAGCCCAAAAGCCCTGAGCATTCGCGATAATCTTGCCAAACGCCTCGAGGAGGTCCTTGCCCAAAAACGTGCCGGCGTCATAGGGGAATCAAACGACGGTTTTCTCGTCCTCAAAGCGCCCGAAAAATTGAAAAAACTGTTTCAAAGGAAAGTCGAAAAGCTCGTCGTCGACGAGAATACCGACCGGCGCGCCTTGTACGACGAGGTCCTCGTCGTCAATTCCGCCGCGAAAAACCGGTTGAAGGATATTCAAATGAGTTTCGCCCGCTCTTTCCAGGCCGAGTCGCCTTCGGGCACCTGGATTCAGGCCGAGGACGGCAGCTGGAGTCAGAAGCCCTGAGGGGCTTCCGCTATTCTTCCTTAAATAGGTATTCCAGCGACTCGAGCTTTTCGCTGATCTCGTTCGAAAGAAGCTGTGAGAACGCGTGGAGAATAAGAATAGCATTTTTGTCCGCATCCCCTTGGCTGACGACTGACCGGATTCGCGAGAGCAAGCCTTCGTTCACCTTCTGAATTTGCGCGTATTTGCGTTCAAGCTCCTCGAGCAGGATATCCGGCTCACCTCCAGCCCTCTTGCGGAAATACTGTCTCAGGAGGTAAATCGAAATCGAACGCACGATCGTCTCGGTATGGGTCGAAAACGGCAGATGAAACCTCGCCATCGGTTTCAGAAAATTCATCACGGGGCAGCCGCTGGTCGCCAGGATGATCCCCAAAATCGACAACAGACCGTACTGCACTTCGGTTTCTTTCAAATAGGTCCGTTCGGGCGTGATGACACGTACCAAAACCGGATCGGTGGAACAATCATTCTTGAAATGATCCACCAGCTCGGCCATGTTGGCGGCCGCCGGACAACGCGGCGACGCTTCGCTCGTCAAGGGGCAGACGTCACAGCGACATCGTTCCAGATTCGTCCACGCGGGCGGGAGAAATCCGTCCAGCGAGGGAGCAATCGAGATCCGGTCTGGGTCAAGCCTGATCGAATACCGGCGTCTCATCCCGCCCTTGAAGTCGAATTCATAACTGATGGTGTAATACTCACCGTTCGGCTTGGGCTGAACCATTATTCTTGATGATAGCGATCAAAAATCCCTCAGTAAAGCGGAACTCACCACCTGGGATAGTGGCACGAATACGCACCAGGGTTCTTTTTCAGATAATCCTGATGGTACTCTTCGGCCGGGTAAAACCGGCCGCTTGGGGCAATTTCAGTGACGATCGAATGCCATTTTCCTGATCGCTCCATTTCGCTTTTCACGGACTCCGCCGCTGTTCTCTGTTCGTCATCAAAGTAATATATGGCCGATCGATATTGTGAACCAACATCATGGCCCTGGCGATTCGGCGTCGTGGGATCATGAAAGGAAAAGAAGTAACGCACGAGTTCCTTGTAACTGATGCGCTCGGGATCGAAGATCACTTCGACCGCTTCAGTGTGTCCGGTCGTCCCGGTGCAGACATCCTCGTAGCTCGGGTTTACGACCTCGCCACCGGCATAACCCACCCGCGAACTCAGGACACCCGGGACCTTGGAAAGCATATCCTGAGCACCCCAAAAACACCCTGCCGCGAAGCAACCCATCTCCCGACCGAAGGATTTCAAATACCGTCCGTACCCTTCCTCGGCCAGTTTGGAAGCAGGAATGAACCTGAGTGATGCGGAGTTAACGCAATATCTGAGCCCGGTGGGCGGGGGCCCGTCCTCAAAGACGTGTCCCAGGTGCGCCTGCCCGTACTTTGAGCGAATTTCAGTTCTCTCCGCCAGGAGGCTCTTATCTGAACGGCGAATAATATTCGCCTCATCAAGCGGCCTCGCGAAGCTTGGCCATCCGGTACCTGAATCGAACTTATCCAACGAGCTAAAGAGAGGCTCTCCCGAAATCGCATCGACATAAATACCAGGCACCTTATTATCCCAGTAAGCGTTATCAAATGGCGGCTCGGTGCCGCCCCCGCAACTCACCCGAAATTGTTCCTCGGTCAGCTTTTGGCGAATCTCATCTTCTGAAGGACGTTTGTACTGAGCCACAAGGTCCAAGAATTTTGCAGAATCCATGCGAGATTGTCCAATCCCTTCGCGTGGCCGCTCATGCCGGTTGCCTTTCCATTCTCAAAGGATATGATCGGAAGTGTCTATGAAACGACCTTCCGAATCAGGCAGCATCGACAACCGCTCGACTGAGAGTTCGAGCCCGCCAGGGTCCGCCAGTAGGCGCGTTGAGATCGAGCCCTGGGACATCATTAACAGCACCAACGATCTGATCTTTGTCCATGATTGGGAAGGACAGATACTGGAAGTGAACCGCGCTTCCTGTGAAGTATTAGGCTACACCCAAGACGAATTGCTCCGCCTGAGGTTGGAAGACATCGACACGCCAGAACATGCGGCAGACATTCCCAACCGGATGAACGAGATCAAGCGCAAACGGCACCACGTCTTCGAATCGAGTCACCGCCGAAAAGACGGGGCCTCCATCCCCGTTGAAGTAAGTGCCAAGTTGCTCACATATAACGACAAGGAATTCGTGATCGGCATAGCCCGGGACATGACGGACAGAAAGAACGCCGCGCGATTGCTCGCCGATTCCGAGTGGCGCTTTCGTTCGGCCTTCGAATCCTCTTTTCTCGGAACGGCGCTGGTTAGCCCTCAGGGATATTTTATCGACGTAAACAGTGCCTTCTGCTCGATGCTCGGATTCTCAAAAACCGAACTGGTGGGATTGCATTTTGAAACTGTCACTTTCCCAGCAGATGTGGAACTCAGCAGAGAGATCTTACGTGAACTCGTCGAAGGCAAGATTCAGGACGCGCAATTTGAAAAACGTTACCAGCATAAAAACGGGAGTCACGTTTGGACTGAGGTGAGCGTGGCACTCACACGAGACTCGGGAGGAAATCCGGGCTATTTCATCGCGCAAATCCACAATATAAACGAACGAAAACTCGTTGAAGCGGAAAAGTCCCAAATTCATGCCCAGCTCATTCACTCGGCAAAGCTCGCCTCCATAGGAACCCTGGCAGCAGGGGTGGCGCATGAGATCAACAACCCGCTGACGATCATTCAAGGGAACATTGAATTTCTCCGGGACTATCTCAGCCAGATGGAGTCCCCCGGCCAGGCACTTCAGCTTCTTGAAAAACAGGAAAAGGGCGTAAGGCGCATTGCGACGATCGTGAACGGACTGAGAACCTATGCCCGGCCGGATACCGATTACATCGCCAGCGTGGACCTTCACAAGATCATCGGCGACACTGTTTCGCTTGTCGGCAATATCTATCTGAAATCCGGAATCGATCTGAAATTCGAGATGAAGAGCTCCTATCCATTCGTCAAAGGCAGTGTCGGAAAGATCCAGCAAATCACGATGAACCTGCTCTCTAACGCGAAGGACGCGATAGAGAAAACCGAAACGGGTGGGATGATCCGAATAGAGACGGAGGACGCGTCTGATTCCGTTATTCTCCGCGTTTCGGATAACGGCTGCGGGATTGAACTCCGTTTTATGGAGAAAGTTTTCGACGCTTTTTACACTACCAAGCCTCCGGGCAAGGGCACGGGGCTTGGCCTTTCCATCGTACAGTCCCTCGTCGAGTCCATGAACGCCAAAATCGAGCTCGACTCGCAGCCCGGCCTTGGAACGACTTTCACGCTGAAATTTCAACGCGCTTCAAAGATGGATGCACAGGCGGATCGCACGAAAGCCTCTCTGGACCAATCCGTCCGGGGGCGCGCTCTCGTAGTGGACGATGAGACGTCGATCCGTGAGATCCTGAGAGGCTATCTCGAGGAGCTCGGATTGGAAGTCCTCGAGGCGGAAGACGGAATGACCGCGCTGGAATTGGTTTCGACGCACACATTCGAGTACGTCGTGACCGATATCAAAATGCCGAAAATGGGAGGAGACAAACTTCTCCTCGCCATAAAAAGCCTTAAATCCCCTTCTCCGAAGTTGATCGTGATCACCGGGGGGATTCTGAGCGAGTATACCCGTGAGCAGCGCGAAGCGATCCGGAGCTGCGCGAACGGGTTTTTGAACAAGCCGTTTAGCCGGGAAGCTCTCCACAAGGTGATCACGCTCCCACTTGAAAAATGAAGGTTTAAATGAAAACACTCGACAGACTAAGTTACCCCCGTGAAGTCGTCATCGCTGATATCACCGCCCGCGACGGTTTTCAGCACGAGGAAGCTTTCATTCCGACCAAAGCTAAACTCTGGGTACTCGAGGAAACCATCCTCGCCGGCTTTAAGCATGTGGAAGTCACAAATTTCGGGAACCCGCGCAATATGCCGCAGTTCTCGGATGCCAACGAGCTCTTCAAATCGCTTCGGACCAGCAAGCGCGTTCAAGATCACCTTAAGAACGTGGAACTGACCGCGATCACGATCCGCGAAGCAGCAGTCGATCGCGCCATTCAGGCAAAATCCGAAGGATACGGACCCGATCGAATCTTGATGATGGTTTCCACTTCGGCATCCCACATGGTCAAGAATTCCGGCCTCGGCCATGCCGATTACTGGAAGGAAGCCGAACGCTGTATCGCCAAAGCCCATCAGGCCGGGATCAAAGTAAACGGCACCGTCAGCACTATTTGGGGCTGCCCGATGGAAGGACCCACGGATCTGAATAAAGCGGTGGAATTTTCGAAACGCTTCCTGGAAATCGGCGCTGACGATATCGAGCACGCCGACCACGACGGATCCGCTCCCCCGAACAAAGTTTATGATTACTTCTCTTTGATTCTCGACGCCATTCCCGATCCACTCAAACACGTGGCGCATTTTCACGTCACCCGCGGACGAGGAAGCGCGAACGTCTTGGCGGCCCTTCAAGCCGGAATCATTCGCTTCGAGGGCACGATGGGCGGAATCGGCGGTCAACCCGCAAACTTTTTTGATGGATATCCGGTTACCGGAACGGGGGCATATTACTATCGGGATCCGGAAGTCACCGGTCTGATTTCCACTGAAGACATGGTCGTCATGCTGGACGAGATGGGCATCGACACCGGTTTGGATGTGGATCGAATTCTGGAGATCGGCCGTATGGTCGAACGCATCGTCGGGCGAAGACTTCGAAGCGAATGCATTCGCACTGGGCGAACTGGTCGTACTGACCGGGGCAGACCCGATTCAAATTGAGCTGAACCTCTTTACAAATTGATACCGAGCTCTTCGAGGGTGATAACTTTTTTCATCTCACCGTAAATTCGACCCGGCTCAATTTTTCCGAGCACGTCCGTGAAACTCGCCTCGAACTTCTCCTTGAGGGCTTCCGCTGAAATTCCACTAGCGATCAGTTCGAGCAGCGTGACGCCTTTTGTCCTCTTTTCCAGTCGCTCACCTCGGGTGCCGGTCACAACAGAACAGTGAAAGATCGCCGGAAAGCCGGGCGCTCGTCTCTCTAGTTTCACAAGCCATTCCTGGACAGCCCGCTGGAATACCACCGCGTGTTCGAGATCCCAGGCGCGAACCAGGAGCATGCATTCACCGTCAAGATCATCGATCGCACAGGCCCAGTGGTACGCCGGAACAAATCCACAGCTGCCGGGCTCCGCCAGAAGCTCCAGCCCCGAAGTTCTCGCAATTACCGGATCCAGCGCCCCCGAACTGTCTTCCATCTTGAATCGCCATCCGACCGCTGCCGAACCGCTCATGGCATGCGATTCATTCAGCAGCTTTCGGCAGGCTCCACTGTAAACCGGTTCAATGCCGTGCCGGGCAGAGGCGGACTCCTGAATCGCCTCGCGAACGTCTTTGCGAGAGCAGAAGCACGGATAGACCTGACTTTCCCTGACAGCCTTCAGAAAAACTTCCCAATGTCTTTCGAGATTGTGACTCTGCACGACAACCCGATCAGGTCTGAGCGCAAGCGAGGACAAATCGCGTGTCTGAAGCTCTATTGCATTCTGAACGACTCTGGGACGATCGATGTCCTCAAAACGCACGATCCAGGGCAACTGAAAATGGCGCGATAAATGATGTGAAATCCAAGCCGTCCGGAGATTTCCAACGTGAAAACGTCCGGTCGGCGACGGTGCAAAACGAACACCTCGGTCCATGATCTCCCCCTGGTTCGAAATCCTACATCGGCTCCGGAACAAATCGAATCTCTTTTTTTCGTCGCCGATTGACGAGCAGCCGACATTTGGTTTAGGTTTCGAACCGTCAGAGTTTCGAAGGAGTTTTTCGAACATGTCCAAATTTTCGTTTGAAAGCCTAATTGGTCAGAGCTTGATCGGATTCCCGGTGCTCGCGTCTCTTCTTCTCGGCGCCGGACTTTCGAATGCGATTGCTGATTCAGAGAAATGGAACCACGCCGCTCTTGTCAGCAGGAACGGTGTCGCGATTCAACTCGATTACCAGACAGTCTCGAGTGGTCCTGACTCGAACGGTTTTTCCGCGACGGTCGCATCTCCGGTCTGGATCACCGTGAGCTATCCCGCTTTCACGGGCCAAGAGAAGATTCGGGTCGTGTTTCTGAATTTTTTCAAAATCTCCGGAATGGCCCCGAATGACATGAAAAGCGAACAGTACCTCGACCTGAATTACGTCGGGGACGGCCGCTTCACCGGCTGCCTCAGGGAACCGGTCAGTCTTTTCGAAGGACGCATCGGGTACGGCTACAATTTCCGGCAAGAACTCGCGGTTGTCGTCAGCGGAACCTGGCTCCAGACACATGAGACCTCGAGCAATTTTCGCCTGGACCTCAGCTGGTAATCAGCTCGAGCGATCACCTGTCCCGACATCCCGAATCACCTGATCGGCCCAAAGCAAGACTCGTATCAATCTTGGCTTGAAAAGTTCTTGTGCCTCTTCAAGAGTCGCCCAGCGCCATTCGTCGTGCTCCGGCCGGCCCAATTCCGCGCTGATTGGCAGCTTGATTTCGGACTTCCGGGTTTCAGCGATGAAATAACGCGCGATTTTGCGGTCGCGACCGTACGCCTCGGTATCGATGAAACAGTCTCCCCACGAAAACTTCAGATCATGCAGCCCCGCTTCCTCAGCCGCTTCCCTTTTTGCTGTCTCAGTTTCTTCTTCCTCGGCCTCGACCAGTCCTTTTGGAAAATCCCAATAACCGAAAGCGCGAAGAACAAGAAAGAGCACTTCACGATCTTTATAGCGGCGCACAATGACAACGCCCGCCGAACGGATTCTCCGGGGCATGGGCATTGCTGAATTCCGCTCTGACATGCAAATACTATCCTGGCGGGAAATCGATTTCGGCGCGGTGGTACTTTCCGGCCTGGTCGGTGGATACGCCATGGCGCTGGCCGGACTCTGGGCCGGCAAAATTCCCGGTTTCGTGGCGTTCGACATAGCCGACTTCGGGCGGCGCTATATGGTTTCTGACCGACCTTCGGCATGGTTCTTCGGGATGGCGTCGCACCTCGCAAACAGCGTCGCCTTCGTTCTGGTCTTTGCCTGCTTCATTGTACCGAGCTTTCAGCAGGCTAACTCCCCGCATTCCGCCGGACTTCTGGCCATGGGATGGTCGCTCTTCCTCGCAACCGGTTTGGCCGGTTCGCTAGTTTCCCCCCTTGCCGGCCTCGGTTTCATGGGAAGACGCGGCGGAATTCGCTTTGCCGCCACCAATATTCTCGTTCATATCGTTTGGGGGTTGGTCATTTGGTTTATCTACGTCCCGACCGTTCCGCAACTCTGGCAGGGGCACTGAAGCCGTGGACTCCAGGGGTTCCGGAATAAGAGTTCCCCACCCGGTCGAAATTTTTCACGCGGGTAATACCGCACTCACCTGTGGTCTCGACGGACAAATCATGGCGAACGAGCTTCACGGGTACTTTGTCGCGGATACGCGCGTCCTCTCGACGTATCGCATCTCCGTCTCGGGGCATATGTTTCAACTCCTCAGCCGCTCCAGAACAGGACAGACAGAAGCCCATTGGGAATTCCAGAACCCTTCGCTCCGAACTACGTTCGGGGAAATCGAGGAAGGCTCGCTTCTCCTGAGTCTCAGTCGGAAGCTCGAGGACCGCCTTTATGATCACCTACGACTCATTTCATTCGCCCGGGAGCGCATTCGCATTCGGATGGTTCTGCAGATCGATTCTGATTTCTCGGACATCTTCGAAGTGAAGGAAGGCTCCTTCCGCCCACGCCTCAATATCACTCGCGCCATCTTCGCGCGTGAAGGTAGAATGAGGCTCGCCTACGATCAGGCCGCGTGCCACAGGCAGGTCGACGTTCGATTCAAGGCGGGAAAAGCCGTTCCGGCGTTTGTCGGTTCGCTGATCATCTTTGACCTCGAACTCGAACCGCAACGCGACTGGGACTGTTTCGTTGAAGTAATTCCTGAACTCGAAAAAGGATCGAGTTCCCGACAAAAGACTCCCGATTCGATTGCCGTGATATGCGATTCGATTCTCCAAGGCCCCTTTGAGCGCGGGCAGGCCGATCTGCAGGCGCTCACGATCCGGCACGAGCAGGATAAAGCCTATTTTGCAGGCGGTGCTCCGTGGTTTTTGACCCTCTTCGGAAGGGACAGCCTCACGACAGCTCTCATGTCCGGTCTCGCCGGAGAATGGTCCCTCCGAGGTGCACTGGCGGCCGTCGGAGCACTCCAGGCCACCGAGCGCGATGACTGGCGGGACGCGGAGCCCGGCAAACTTCCCCACGAAATCCGTCGCGGTGAGCTCGCCCTTGCCAAGCTGATCCCGCATACGCCTTACTACGGAGCCCACGATGTCCCGGCACTTTACTGCATCGCGCTCTGGCAAGCCTGGCGATGGTCCGGCGATCGCGAATTCGTTACGCAACACCTTGAAACGGCCGAAGCCGCGCTCGCCTGGTGCATTGAACTCGGTGATCGGGACGGAGATGGCTTTCTGGAATACGGCACGCGAAGCCCCCTCGGCTACTACAACCAAAGCTGGAAGGACGCGGGAGACGCAATCGTCCATGAAACCGGTGAAATCGCCCCGCTTCCCCTGGCCACGGTTGAGCTGCAAGGTTATCTCTATTGCGCTTACCTGGCGATGAGCGAGCTGGTTTCTGAATTTCGGAAAAACCCCAACTCGAGCCCGTCATTGAGCAGGTTCGACGGCCGCGAACTTCTTGCTCGCGCACACCGGCTAAGGAATGCGGTCGAACGGTCTTACTGGCTGCGTTCTCGGAATTTTTACGCGCTCTCGCTCGACGGAAAAAAGAAACCGGTCGCGAGCATTTCGTCAAACCCCGGTCACCTCCTCTGGTGCGGACTTCCCTCACTGGAACATGCGCGAGCAGTAGCTGACCGGATGATGAAACCCGATCTGTTTTCCGGTTGGGGACTACGTACCCTTTCTTCGCACAATCCGGCCTATGATCCCTTGCTTTATCAGCGCGGCTCGGTCTGGCCTCACGACACCCTGATCACTGCCGCCGGGCTGAGGCGATACGGGTTCTTAGAGCAATCCGACATCCTGATCCGAGCCATTCTCGAGGCCGCGTGTTCTTTCGAACAGGAGCGGCTCCCGGAACTCTTCTGCGGAATTGAACGTGCCCGCGGACTCCCCGTTCCTTATCGGCGCGCCAACAGCCCCCAAGCCTGGGCCGCGGCCGTTCCCGTACTCGCCGTCCAACTCTTCCTGGGTCTTGTTCCCGATCTCCCGCACGGACGCTGTTATCTCTCGCCATGTCTGCCGGACTGGCTACCCAACCTCGAAATCAGCAATATCCGCTTTGGGCGCGCTACCCTGAACCTTTCCATTCAGAGACGGGGCACGAAGACCGTCGTGACACGGCTCGAAAAGGACGGTCTCGATATCCTCTTCGGTTCTCCACCAGCACCATTATGGGGTGCCCCACTGTGAACGGCCGGAGATTCAGCTCCGCTTTTAAAGCGTAAACTGCATTCCTGATACGAGCATCCCGGGAACCCAAATTCCGCCCACGCTTCTTTTGTCGTAGGTTCCCGTCTGGGGAAGAAATTCGCACCCGCGGGTCAGATCCTCGAGGTTCGAGCCGAAGAGCTGAAAGATGCTGTCATCAAATCGCATATTCTCGATCGGAGCGACGATTTTTCCGTTCTCGATCCAAAAGCAGGCATAGCGGGTCATCCCGGTAATCCGTCCGCCGTTTTGGTCGCTCCAATTCAAATAATGCAGATTTGAAATGTGCAAACCGGTCCCGAGCCGTCCCAGAACCTCGCTTTGCTCCAGCGTACCGTGTTCGACCGCGGGGGCCCGAAGGACTTCGTCCATTTCTGCCGCGTTTCCCGAAACACCATACTCCTTCGAGGAGCGGCTGCTCACGAGTGAATGCGCCAACTCACCCTTATCGATCAGAATGAGCTTTTCGGGAGCGAGTTCGCCGACCTGGTTAAACCGTGGTGTCTGGCCGCCCGAAAAATCTTCGGCCAGGCTGAAGCGTGGCGAAAGCTTCTTTTCGCCCCCCCGGAGCCGCCGTAACGGACTTTCACCCTGACGGATAGACGACTCCCCGATCGCACCCCACGAAAACATCTCAATCAAAGCTCCGACAGCCGCGGGTTCGAGAAAGGTACGGTAAGACCCGCGTCCGATTTTCCTGGGCTGCCTCTCCAGCAGCTTCAGTTTTTGAAGAGCCGAAGAAATCGAACGCCGAAATTCATCATCGTTCCATTCCGATCCGCCATAGACGCCTTTGACCGCGCGCTGGGCCGGAGTGTACAGCGAGTAATCGAACGAAAAGAACTCACTCGAAAACCAGTGAACCAATCGGGCGGAATTCGCCATGCCTCGGATCACGGGACCGGCGGCGTATATGCCGGCCAAGTCAACGCTATTTCCGACAGCATCGAGAATCTTCGCGGGAACACTCTCCGTCGCGAGCAAATTCCCGGTCTTTGTTGTCATGCTTGAACCCGGGTTTTTTGGAAGCTCGGCAAAAGGGTCCTGCGGCAAGGCGGGAACTTCAGCTCTCAAAACCCCGACCGCCTCCCGGATCGCCTCGCGATCCTGGTACGAAATCCCGGAAAGCGAGATCTCTCGCGAAGCACGTTTCAGAACTCCGGGTGATGACTCGAGGACCAGGGTCACCTCGAGCGAGGCGTCATCGATAACCCCAGTTTGACGGACGCCCTGATTGAAACGGACAAACTGACTGCATTCAGCCTCAAGAACCAGGAAGAGATGTTCGTTCGGACCGAGCGCTCCAATCGCTCGCTTACTGAGATCTTCGAAATAGTCCCGATCAATTGCTGGAACGAGAGATGTTTTCACGAAGCACCTCCGAATATTTCCACATTCTTAAAAAGACAAACAGGCGACGAATGACCGACCCGGATGCTCTGGTTCGGCTCGCCTTTGCCGCAATTCGTTGCCCCAAAGATCTCGACCGTGGAAGGATCACCGACCTTCTTCAAACTGCGCCAGAAGGGAGCCGTGATTCCGCGATAATTCGCGTTTTTCAAGGTGCGGGTCAGCTTGCCGTTTTCGATCAGTTTCGCGTACTCACAGCCGAACTGAAATTTGTTCCTGAAATCGTCAATCGACCATGACCGGTTCGTTTTCATCAGGACTCCACGATCGACGGAGGCAATGATCTCAGCAAGAGAATCATTTCCGGGCTCCAGATTGAGGTTCGCCATTCGATCGATCGGTGGACGATTCCACAAACACGCCCGGGAATTGGCCACGCCCGGGAGTCCGGATCGGGCCTGACTTTCGACGCCCCCCAGGGGGCGAACGAGAATCCCGTCCTTGATCAGATACTCGCGCGTGCTTGCCATGCCGTTGTCATCGAATGCGTAACTCGCGAGTTCGCCCGCGACTCCCGGATCAAACGTGACGTTCATGAGCGGAGAGCCGTAAACGAAGCTCCCGAAATCTTCCTTTTTCACAAAGGACCAGCCGGCATAATTCCGCTCATCGCCAAGAATGCGGTCGAGCTCGAGCGGGTGCCCGATGCTTTCGTGAATCTGAAGCATCATCTGATCCGGCATGAGAACGAGATCCAGCTTCTCCGAAGGACAGTCTTCAGCCTGCGTGAGTTCAAGCGCTTCTTCGGCCACGCGTTCAACACGATTCCAAAGATCAGGAGTGTTGAAACGCTCCCATCCCCCCTGACCGCAACGCTCATCCGAGCGCTTCTGAACGACATCGCCGGCCTGAGCGGTGGCCTGGAACCAACCGACCAGCTGGCGGGTATTCTGTCTCGCATCCGATCCGTTCGAACTGACAAACTGGACTTCCGTATCGACAGTCTCGAAAAGCGCGCTCCGACGGATCATCTTCGGCCTTGGCGCGTTCTGGGTGCTTGGACCCGGGCGATCGAGCTTTCGGCAGATCTCCACCAGCAAGTCATTCAATTCTCCGGCTGAAGGAATGGACTTCCCGAAGTTCGATTCGAATTCGCCCTGAACGGTAGGCCTTTGCGCAACGGTGAACCGATGAATGGGATAACGTGAACCTTGCGAAGCATGAATGCGGGCTTTTTGCGCCGCCATGACCAGACTTTCGGAATCGGTTCGGGTCGTGGCAGCGTACCCAAACTGCCCGTTTTCGAGAACCTCGACCATCACGCCTTCCGAGAGTGAGCTATGGTTCGCTTGCGGGTGTCCGTCCCGGACGTATCGGGTCGTGGAAACCTCCCGTACTTTGCGAAACCCCAGCCATTCAGGTTTACGCCCTAAAACTCTCTCAGCTTGCCCAAGCGCCGCCTTCAGGTTTTCATCCATATGCGCGAAAACTTAGCTCAAATACGATAAAGAAGACAGGCGATTACGGCGAATTGTTGACGAAAACAGTATCTTCGGGTAAGAGAGACGCAGTCTTTCTTTTGAGGGTATTTTTATGAAGAATTTTTTATTTGTCTCTGTTTTGATCGCCATGATCGCGATGCCGGCCTTTGCCGCAAAGCCACTGCAGCTTACGGCTTCCACCGACTATAAGCATACCGTTTGGACCGGGCTCGATTTACCCCGCCTCCACGATGCCAACGTCCTTCCCGCGAACCCGGAAGTCGCCAGCGCGCTCGAAAAGTTGGATTTCAAAAAACGCTACGTATGCCAAGCTGATTATTATCTGGGCAGCGTTGGTTACTTCAATGCCCAAAACGAAAAGGGCATTCTGATGCTGTACTCGCTTTCCGGCTGTAAAGCTCAATAAATCAAAACGCGGCTCTCGGGCCTAGCGCCTTTTCCGGGGCGCAGGCCGTTTTTCAGAAATCGCGCGTTTCGCCTGGTTCGAGAGTTGATCCAAATCGCGATCGGTGCGGTGAGCGACTCCCCCGAACTGCTGCCGTCCCTGGTGCGTCCTGTCCGAGCGCCCCCCCTTTCTCCGCGTCATATTCCCAGTCTGCTGGGCGGCGCTTTGCCGGCCTTTTTGGCTTTTCTGGATTCCCATATTCGACCTCTTTTATCCGAATTTTCGAATTCGCCGGCTCCGATTTTTCATTCTCAACGAACGGGCTCTTTCATTCCTGCGCCGCGTTTCTTCCTCTTGCGTCAACCTGCGCGGAGCTTCAGGACGAGACTCACGGGCTGGCGCTTCCCGCCGAACGGGTTCACCACGCTCTAGGCGTTCCGATGCATTAGCTTTTGACATGAAATCCTCCTCTGTTCCGGTTAAACTTGGTTTTGCATAAACAAGCCCCGCCGGAAAGGAAGGCAGGCCCGATCATTGCAATTTAACGCTTTGGCCCAGAACTTAAGCTTCAACTCTTCAGTCGAAAGGTGCGCATATGAAACATGAATTACCGAATCTCCCTTTTCCAAAAAACGCTTTAGAGCCCTATATTTCGGCTGAAACGTTCGATTATCACCACGGGCGGCATCACCGCGCTTACGTTGAGAAGCTCAACACGTTGATTCAGGGCACCGAATTCGAAAGCATGTCCCTGGACCAGATCATTGCAAAATCCACCGGGCCCATATTCAATAATGCAGCGCAGACCTGGAACCATTCGTTTTTCTGGAACTGCCTCTCAGCGCAACGGTCCAACCCTCGCGGCGACCTCCTCACCGCGATTAATCAAGAGTTCGGGTCAGTCGATCAACTCAAGGATGATTTCAACAAAGCTGCGATCGGCTTGTTCGGGTCAGGGTGGGTCTGGCTGGTGCGCGACAACAAAGATGGTTCCATCTCGATTCAAACGACCTCGAATGCGGACAATCCGCTGAGGCACGAGGCAACGCCGCTCCTGACCCTCGATGTTTGGGAGCACGCCTACTACATCGATTACCGGAATGAACGCCCCAAGTTCATTCAGGCATTCTGGAACATCCTCAACTGGGAGTTCGCCGAAAAGAATTTCAACGCCGCGAAAGCGAGATCGGCGGCGGCCTAGCTGCATTAAAGAACGACCGGATCATTGCGTTAGCACTGAGCTTCTGCTTAAATTGAAGAATCGTGCACCTGCCATTCATTGAGCACCTGGCCACTGGAATTTTCACGCTTGCCGTGCTCCACACATTTTTAATCAAGGCTTTCGAGCACATTGCGTTCCGGTTCCCCGCAGGATCAATTCACAGGGATTTTTTTCACCTCATCGGTGAAGTCGAGATCGTTTTCGGGCTTTGGGCCGGAATTCTCATGATCGTCATCACCCTTTCAGCCGGCTCGGCCACAGCGCTTCAGTATCTGGACGGGCTCGATTTTACGGAACCCGCTTTCGTTTTCGCGATTATGACCGTTTCGGCCACTCGCCCGATCCTGGACTTCGCGCGAAACTTCATCGAGACCATCAGCCGGGTTCTCCCGATCGCACGTGAAGTGGGATTCTATTTTACCGCGCTGGTCATCGGCCCATTGCTCGGCAGCCTGATCACCGAACCCGCGGCAATGACCGTGACGGCACTGATTCTTCGTGATCGATTTTTCAAGCGCCACCCTTCAAACGCCTTCATGTATGCCACTTTGGCCGTACTCTTCGTCAACGTGTCAATCGGTGGCGTCCTGACGCCTTTCGCGGCCCCGCCGGTTTTGATGGTCGCAAAAACCTGGAATTGGGACCTCCAGCACATGGTTTCGCAATTCGGTTGGAAGGCGATCCTCGCGACCCTCATCAACGCTTCCGCCGCCACGCTCGTTTTCTTTCGCGAGCTTCAAAACTTTGACCGGGTCAGCCACCAGCTTGCACTTCGGTCCGAAGCTGCCGTCGCAAAACCCGCTACCCCCTACTGGATTCGAGGGATTCATCTGTTTTTTCTCGCTCTCATCGTCCTCACGTCACACTTTCCCGCCGCATTTGTCGGATTTTTTCTATTCTTCCTGGGTTTCACCGGGATCACGAAGGAATATCAGGATGAACTGAAGCTTCGGGAAAGCCTGCTGGTAGGTTTTTTTCTGGCGGGACTGGTGGTCTTAGGCGGCTTTCAGAGCTGGTGGCTCGCCCCGCTCATCGGGAAACTCGATGCGGGCACCCTGTTCGTGGGTACAACTTTCCTGACCGCTTTCACCGACAATGCCGCCCTGACCTACCTTGGGTCGAAGATCCCCGAAGTCACCGAAACGTTCAAGTACGCGCTTGTCTCCGGCGCGGTGGCGGGTGGAGGCCTGACGGTAATCGCGAACGCGCCCAATCCGGCCGGTTTTTCTATCTTAAGGGATAGTTTCGGTCCTGAGGGCATCAATCCGCTCAAGCTTTTTGTATGGGCGCTTTTGCCGACGCTGGTAGCGATGACTTGCTTCTGGGTTCTGGCGTGACGAAGAAAAGAATGAGCCAGTACCTCTCTTCAGTGCTGGTCGCGGCGTTATGGTCTTGCTCGGCGGTTCCAGGCGATCTATGGGCCCGGGAGATCAGGACCAATTCCATCAGCATTCCCAACCCGCCAAGCTGGCTGACCGAACGCAAAGTAAACGCGGTCGTTGATCGGATCCAACGCGTGCTCGAATGGGATATCCGAAGGGTCAACGTCCAGTGGTACGCTGACGCCAAACAATTTGCCGACGCCCACGGATATGGCTCTTCAGTGCTCGCATTCGCGCGGGCGAGTCAGAATGCGATTCATCTCGGACCAAAGGTGACCAACTCGAATTTTGATGGAATTTTTGGTCACGAGCTCGTGCACGTGATTTTGTATCAGAAGTACCACGATGCCGTCCCGAAATGGCTCGAAGAAGGCCTTGCCAATCACGCCGCGAGACGCGGGACGGTCGATTACGTCTGGCTTTCTTCGCAGGCTCCACGGAATGTGAGAAGTCTCGTCCATCCGTTTGATACAAAACTCTCAGCCCAAAGCGTTTCGGTGGAAGGTTCGAAATACCACTACATGGCATCCCAAGCTTTAGCCGAGATGATTGCAGCCCGCTGTAGCCTGAGTGATCTTCTCCAACTCTCCGTCGGGAAAAAATTGGAAGCCTATCTATCAACTTTCTGCAGAATTCCGGATGTCGACCAGGCATTCAGGAACTGGCTCACCTCGAAAAAGCGGGCTGGAAAAGGCCAATAACCTTTTAAGCCGGCCGAGTTTCCGCTATTATCAAGAAAACATCAAGGAGGCGTCCCCATGCTCTCGAAACTAACATTGAATCAGCGCATTCTAGCGATCTGCAGCCTGTTTTCCATCATTGTCCTCTTTGTCGGGATCGCAGGGATCAGCTCTGTCACCCGCATATCGAAGGACTATGGCCGGGTGATTTCGATCACTCTCAGCAAGAAGGCAATCGTGGGTGACATGCTCACGCGATTTTTTCAGGTTCGTTTGGCGCTTCGAGGAATCGGGGTCGACAATTTCAGCCGCGAGGAAAAACAACGTGAGGCGGCGAACGCGGTGACCGCCATTCATGGTTTCATCGAGGCAAAGAAGGCGTATGCAGATTTGGAATCGAGCCCGGAAGAACAAAAGCTTTTGGAGGTCATCGGTCAGGAATGGCAGGCCTACGAAAGAGAAGTTGCAAACAAAAGTGCCGAGCTCGTCCGGAACGAAACACCTGAAGCCCATGCACAGCTTGACGTAGTTCTATTCAAAGTCGCCCCTGGAATCGGACTCAGAGTGGCGGCCGCAATCGAAGCATTATCTGAGTTTCAGCAGACCGAAGCCAATCAATGGCTGGATTCAGCCAACAGCTCACGAAAATGGCTCCAGGTCTTCGGGACCATTCTTATGATCGTCTCAACTCTAACCGTTATTTTAATCGGTTTTTTCCTTTCAAAGACCTTGACCAACAGTCTTCAGTCAATCCTTGACCGGATGAGCCGAGTCTCGCATGAAGTCAACAGTTCCGCGTTGCTGGTCTACGATTCAGCGGACACTCTCTCGTCAGGCGTCATCCAGCAGAGCGCCGCGCTCCAGCAGACGGCCGCCGCCGGCAACGAACTCTCGGCCATGGTCAAGAACAATGCCGATAACGCCGAAAAAGCCAAAACCGTTTCTACCCAGAGTGATGAAGCCGCGAAACGCGGCCAGCAAGCCGTTGAAGAAACGATCCAAGCCATCCACGAGATCGATGCCACAAATAAAACCATGACCCAGGAAATCGAGAAGAACAATGACGAGATCTCCTCGATCGTCAAGGTTATCGGCGAGATCGGTGAGAAAACGAAAATCATCAACGACATCGTGTTTCAGACCAAACTCCTTTCATTCAATGCATCGGTTGAAGCGGCACGTGCGGGCGAACAAGGCAAAGGCTTCGCCGTCGTCGCCGAAGAAGTGGGCAATCTGGCGCAAATGAGCGGAAACGCGGCCAAAGAGATCGCGGACATGCTCCAGGGCAGCATCCAAAAAGTGAATGAGATCGTGAATCGATCACGGACCAATGTCCAGTCGCTCGTTGTTTCCGGAAAGCAGAAGGTCGAGTCGGGCATTCACGTCGCGCAAAGGTGCGGAGAGGTTCTGACCGAAGTCGTTCAGAATGCTTCATCCGTAAAAGGTACCGTTGGCGAAATCGCCGTCGCGACTCGTGAACAGGCGAACGGCCTCGAAGAAATTTCCAAAGCTGTCGGGGAACTCGAAAAAACGAACCAGGAGAACTCCGGTATCGCTCACAGTGTTTCCTCCGCCACGATGGAACTCGCCAAGCAATCGGACGACCAGCGCGGTCTGATCGGTGAAATGATGCAAATGGTGCATGGCTCCCGGAAGCTGCTCCAGAGCCTCGACTTCGACGCGGCATTATCCGCTCACCTGAGTTGGAAGTTCAGATTGGCCAAGTACCTCCTGAACCCGAACGGCTCGCTGAAACCGGAAATGGCCGAGAAGGACGACAGCTGCATTCTCGGCAAGTGGCTCTCGGGTCGCGGGGCGAAGTATTCAGCCGAGCCGAGCCACCTGGCTCTGCGCCAGGCCCATCGTGAGTTCCACCAGCTTCTCGGAAAGATCATTCGCGCCGCCGACTCGAATGACAAGGGGGGAGCGCACGATTTGCTCAGCGCTCGCGGCGAGTTTGGCCGAATCTCGGGCGAATTGGTGGAGGCCGTCAAGAAGATGGCCGAAATCGTCGCCAAGGGCTGAAGAAGCGGCTTGATCGGAGATCCGCCGCTCGGGATCCGGCAGAATGCCGCTTTACAAAAGCCTGGAAACGGCTTTTATTGGAATAATGAAAGAATTCCTCAAAAAGATCCCGAAAAGCGATTTACACGTTCATCTCGATGGTTCGGTTCGCGTTGGTACTCTCGCGGAACTCGCCAAGAAACAAAAGCTGAAGCTCCCTTCCTATACGGTTGACGGATTGAACAAGCTTCTGTTCAAGGATCAATACGAAAGCCTGGTGGACTATCTTCAGTGCTTCGGCTCGACGATTCCCGTCATGCAAACTCCTGAGAATCTCGAGCGGATCAGTTACGAGTTCGCGCAGGATAATATTAACGAAGGTGTCTGCTACGTCGAGGTCCGGTTCGCGCCGCAGTTTCACGTCGGCAAGAAAATGGATTTCGAGAAGACGCTTCAAAGCGTCTCCAAGGGCATGGAACGCGCCCAAAAGGAATACAACAATAACCCCAAGGTGAAATCGGGTGAACTTCCGCCCTTTTGTTTCGGGATAATCGTCTGCGCGATGCGCGCCTTCGGAAGGGGCTTTTCGCAATATTTCGACACCTTCCTCGACGCACACGTCTATTCAGAACCCAAGATGATCCATGCCCTCGCGTCTTACGAACTCGCGAAAGCCTGCGTCCATACGCGTGACAAGCTCGGTATCCCGATCGTTGGCTTCGACCTGGCGGGAGCCGAAGCCGGAAATCCCGCGGAGGACCATAAACCGGCCTACCAGTTCGCGCACAAGCACTTCCTGCACGCGACGGTTCATGCCGGAGAGGCCTACGGCCCGGAGAGTATTTTCCAAGCCATCACCGATCTCTATGCCGACCGCGTAGGGCACGGATATTATCTTTTCGCGGACGACAAGGTCACTGATCCCGAAATCAAAAATCCGAAAGCCTACGTACGGCAGCTTGCGCAGTATATCGCCGATCGCCGAATCACGATTGAGGTATGCCTGACGAGCAACTTGCAGACAAATCCCTCGATCGGGGATATCTCGAAACATCAGTTCGCGAAAATGCTCGAAGCGAAGTTGAGCACGACTTTATGCACCGATAATCGCACGGTCAGCAAGACCTCGGTGACAAAAGAGATCACCCTCGCCATGAAGAACTTCAACCTGAAAGGAGACGCGCTGAAGGATCTCCTCGTTTACGGTTTTAAACGAAGCTTTTTTCCGGGCACCTACGCTGAAAAGCGCAAATACGTCCGAGGGGTCATCGATCGTTACGAGCTCGTCGAAAAGGAATACAACAAGAGAGCCGCGGCGAAAAAGAAGGGCTAAGGGTCACCGCTCGATGACGGTCGCCGTCGTGTTTTGACGGAGTCCCGCGCGCAGGAAGCCGATCGTGACGCGATCCCCCGCCTTTAGGGTCTTCAGGAATTCCGCATAGCTCTTGAGGTCGCGGATCACCGCCGCATTCATTTCAATAATGACGTCGTCCGTGACCAGACCGGCCTTTGCTGCCGGCGAATCCGGAACTACGCTGGCGACCCGAACTCCTGAACCCGCAAAAGCGAAATCAGGAACCGTCCCCAGGAAGACCTTCCGCGGCTGACCCGGATCATCCGGATTACCCGGAGGACCGGAACCGC
>Ga0208375_1000592_pt1 | contig 50827 bp, 52 predicted proteins | sample RifOxyD1_FD_184038 | JGI IMG/M metagenome (GOLD analysis project Ga0208375, IMG submission 184038) | Soil microbial communities from Rifle, Colorado - Rifle Oxygen_injection D1 (SPAdes) | ecosystem: Environmental > Terrestrial > Deep subsurface > Rock core/Sediment | place: Rifle, Colorado... | reverse complement strand
CGCAGGTGCGAAAATCCTGCGCATGAATCAAAATATTGCAAGGCAAGACGTTTTCAGCAGTGTCGCTGGCGCCATCGACCGGATGGCTGCCTGATTTTAAGCCGGATTTTTTGTCGCGTTTAGGCTAGATTCCTGCCTTGATTTCCGTCCAGATGCGGTCCCACACGGCCAGTGCTTCACCGATGTCCTGGATCATTTCCATGCGCTTCATGACATCATCAGACGGAAACAAAGCCTTGTTGGCCTGAAGCTCGGGCGGAAGAATCTTGAACACGTTTTTATTCGCGGGAGCAACCAGAACCGACTTCACTGTCGCCAGATTCGACCCGGCATCGAGCATGAAATCAATCAACGCATGGGCTTGCTCGACATTGGCGGCTCCCGCCGGAATCACGAGATTGTCGATCCAGAACGTCGCGCCCTCTTCGGGAATTATATATTCGATCTTCCCGCCCGATGAACGCGAAGCCTGGAGCGCATCACTCATATAGGCGTGCGCCACGGCGGTCTCGCCGGAAGCAAGCGGAGCCATGGGCTCGGAAGTAAACCCCTTGACCTCGGTTCGCACGGCCATCAGAACCCTTTTTGCCTTTTCAAGATCTTCCGGTTTTATGGAATTCTGTCCGAGCCCCAGCGACCTCAGCGCCGCACCGAGGGTTTCCCTTACGTCATCAAGAAGCGTGTACTTGCCCTTGAGCGCGGGATTTCCGAAGACATCCTTCCAGCCGGTCAGCCGTCCCCTGTACAAGGTGCGATTGACCGCAATACCCGTGGTCCCCCAGTCGTACGGAACCGAAAACCTGTTGCCGGGATCATACGGCTTGTCCAGAAGCTTGCCGTCGAGCTGGGAAAAATTTGCAAGCTTGCCGCGATCCAGCCCGCGCAACAGCCCGAGCTTTGACATTGCAAACACCATATAATCGGACGGCACCACAACATCATATCCTGACGCGCCGGCCTGCAGCTTTGCGAGCAACTCCTCATTTGATGAAAAATTCGACACCCGGACGGTGATTCCTGTTTTTTTCTGGAACAGCCCGATTGTTTCCGGGGAGAGGTAATTGGACCAGATTGCGAGATTGACGACCCTGGAAGAAGCACCTTCATTTTTTTTTGTACAGGCCACGATACCGGAAAAAGCAGACAACGCCAGAAAAACAAACCCCAGCCGCAGCTTCCACTTGGTGGTACTCATGCACCCCCGATTACAACGCCTGGAGTTCAAGTAAAAGCGGAATTTTGATCAGCGCCCGACCTGTTTATGAAGAAGATAGAGGTCGCGGTTCTCGGCACGTGTCTGCTTTGTGCCGACAGTGACCATGGTCTTGCCGGCGCCGGCAACTGTCGTATACGGCCCGGCTGCCGGATAAGTGGTCCCATCGATATTGCCCATCGAATCATTTGAATTCACATCATAGAAATACGGTGTGCCAACCGAAGCACGGGCCCGGACGCATGGCCTGCCGACAGCGCTGTTGCAGGATGCGGTGGACATGGTGGCTTCCACCTGTCCGCTGGCCGAAAACGGACCATAAGCCCTCGTCATTTTTGAGACTGGCGGAACCGGCACTTCTGCGTTGTATTGTTTGACGCCACAGGCAAGTGAAGTCACAACAAAAACACCCGAAACAAACAACACCCGTATATACAATCCTGTTGGATGGCCCATACCTAACCATAATTATAAGGTATTATATATAAAATGCACTAAAAAAAATTACTTATATTACAATATGTTATATATAAAATTAACATTTTATTAATTTTTTTTCTTAGTTAACCAATATTTTATACTACAAACTTGCAATGGCCGCCAAATCAAGCGATTGATTTAATTCATGTGCCACCCGTTGCTCATCATAATGATCCCGGCCTTGACTGTGCTGGCCGGCGTCCAGCAATCCAGCACCGGTCCGGCCCCGCATGCGGACGCCGATATCGTCTGGAAGCAGGCAAAGGATTTTTTCAACTCCGGAAAATATTCAGAGGCCGTATTTCCGCTGAAGCGGGTTGTGGAAAGATATCCCGGCTATCCCGGCTTCACGGAATCACATTTCATGCTCGCCCGCAGCCACATGGAGCTGCACGAACCCCAACACGCGCTCAAGCCCGCCAGATACTATGTTTCAGCCCTCGGAAAAAAACCCGCCGGCCTCAGGGCGCGGACACTCCTCGCCGAGATTTTTCTCGATCTCCGCAAATTCAATGAAGCCCGCTTTACGGCAACCGAGATCATGGTTGCCCGCGACAAGGCCGGAAAGCGGCTTGCCCCTGCGGATCTGTACGCGGAATCCCTGCTCTTGAAGGCCCGCGCCGAAATGGGGCTGGGCCGGGACGATAACGCACTGCTCGCAATTGAATCCGCCAAAAAAGAAATTACCGGCCTCACCGGAGACGCCGACACCGTCGCGCGCGCCGACTGGCTTCGCGGCGAAAGTGCCTGGATCGAACTCACGCACAAAACCCGGGAATGCTCGCGCCTGCCAGGCAAAAAAAGAATCGACGAAGGCACCGCACGCGACCGGATCGGCCGCAGGGGCGACTGCCTGCTCGAAGCATCGCTCGTGCTGCGCAGCTCATATGAAACCACCGCCAACAAATTTGCCGATCTCTCGACCAAGACCATGGCTGAGGCCGCAAAATCTTTTCTGCATGCCTGTGAAAACCCGCCGGATCCCGCAGGTTCCCGCACACGGCTGGAAATAAAACGCTACAAGGAAGAGCTTGTGCAGATCCTCAGACAGGATTGCGGCACAAAAATGGACAAGCTGAGGGAATTCCTGACCCAGTGGAAGCAGGGAGCATCCGCGATGACCGCCGGGCGCATAGACACATTTGCAAAAGAAATCGGGAGTACGCAGTCAAAATGACCCGCACTTCCGCGTCCGCCGTTAAACAGGCGCTTGCCAGGGGAATAATCCAGAACAGAGCAAGGCTTCTTGAGTGGCATACCGCCATTTCAAGGGCAACACCGCCTCCTTTTTACTGCTCCATCGACATCAGGGATTCCGGCCACAAGATCGTTCCGGTTGACAGTAATCTGTTTCCCGCGGGCTTCAACAACATCTGTCCGGACGACATGCGCGCGGCCTCGCGGATAATACAGGCGCAGCTCAAAGCGCTGGCCTTGCGGCTTGGACTGCCCGAAATACGCAAACTGCTCGTCATCCCCGAGTCACACACCTCAAATGCATATTATATCGAAAATCTGCACTATCTTCTCGGCGTGCTGGCCGACATACCGGTCGAAGTCATGACCGGGTGGCTGGGCCCCCCGCCCGAAGGCCCCGCCGGCAGCCCGGTAAAACTTGTTTCCGCCACCGGAAAAATCATCGAGGCCCACGGAATTGAAATCAAGGACGGCCTGCTTTCGGCAAATGGTTTTGTTCCGGACATGATCCTGCTCAACAATGACTTTTCGGGCGGATATCCGCCCGGGCTGGACAACATAAAACAGCCCTTGCTCCCCTCCCACCATCTCGGCTGGCATGCACGCAAGAAAAGCCGCCATTTTGAACACTACAACAAACTGGCGGCCGAATTCGCCGCCATCACCGGCATCGATCCCTGGACAATCATGGTTGATACCGTGCAAGTCGAGCCCGTGGATTTTTCTTCAGGAACCGGCATTGAAACCGCAGCCCTGGCGGTTGATGGAATGCTGGAGCGCATCCGCACGGAATATTCGAAGCGTTCAATCCACCGGGCCCCTTTTGTGTTCATAAAGAACAACCGCGGCACATACGGAATGGGAATAATGGTGGCAAGATCATCCGACGAGCTGAAGCACATGAACCGCCGTACCCGCAACAAAATGAGCACCAGCAAAGGACACTGCCGGATCGACAGCGTGGTGGTCCAGGAGGGGGTGCCGACCGCAACCATCGTGGACCGGCTGGCCGCCGAGCCCGTGATTTATCTTGTGGGGGGATCACTTATCGGCGGATTCCTGCGCACGAACTCAAAGCGCGGGGACGAGGACAATCTCAACTCACAGGGGATGGTATTCAAAAAATTATGCATGTCAGACCTGCAGGACACGGACGATTCGCTGCTGGAACTGGTTTACGGGGCAGTTGCACAGATTTCGGCTCTTGCAACCGGACTGGAGCTGACCCAGCCGCCCCCCACACACCTCAGTGCCGGACAAGCTTGACCACTCTTGAATCAACATCAAACACCATTGCCGTGCAATCCTGCGCAGGCATGTCGTCTTCAGATTTAAAGCCGGATTTTACCAGATAAACAAGCTCGTTAAGGGTGTCGGCCGGTTCAGAATCCTTGAACCGTTCCAGAATTCCGCAAACACTTTCCGTTCCGCCCGCCGCCTCGACAAATCCGTCAGAGACAAGCACCAAACGGTCCGAGGGCTCAAGAGCGATCTCCGCCTCGCCCGCTTCTTGCGGAAACGCGCCCGGCCCCGCAAGCGCCTCCCCCTGCGAGGGAAGCTCGACAAAGCCGCGCCCGGCCCTCCTGTGAAACGCGCAGGAAGAACCGAGATTCAGATAACTAAGCACGTAATCCTTCCGGGACATCACCCCGTAGAAAAGGGAGAGCCTGTCGCGGCTTCCAAGTGCTGCGCCAAGCTCCGCGCGGATCGCGCGCACGGTCGCATAACACGAACGCGTCTCGTCCACCGACAGTTTCATCGCAACCCGCATGAGAACCGAAAGAACGGCGCTTGAAAGCCCATAGCTGGACGAGTCCGAGAGCATCATGGAAAGCCTTGACCCGTCCCTCGACTCGGCAAGATCAAAATAATCACCGCCCGACCTGAGACCGGCGAGATACCTGCAGGCGATATTGAAGCCCTTCACATCGGGAAACTTCACCGGAAGCTTCGACTTCTGCAATCGCTCCGCAAGTCTGAGATCCTCGTGCAAACCTTCAATCAGCTCCGAAAAGGACGCGTTCAGGCGTGAAACCTCCTCCCACATGAGTATCTGCTTGTAGTGACCGAGCTTGCTGACGGCATCAAGCCGCCTGAACGGCCGGACAATAAGATCATCAACAATTCCATCAACAATATGCTGCGGCAGCGGGTCCGCCTCCCCGGTAATGATGAATACCGCGCGCCCCCTGCGGTCCAGCTTCCCGAGGCGTTCATCAAGGCCGTCCATGGAGCCGTCAATAAAAATTATCTGCCCGGGCGCCGCGGCTTGTGTCTGCGCCTGGACAAAAACATCCGCCACCGTCCCAAGCGCAGCCGACAGTTCCGCTGCCAGCACCGATTCGCGTTCGCCGTCCGTCGAAACAACCGTGATGTTCAAGGCCATCGCCCCCGGTCCCTCCGTTAAAAAGCCCTGTACTGGTATTGAAGCATTATCCGCCTGTCCCCGAAATCATGATAAATATTTCCGAATTCCTCCGCGTACCAGCTCACCGACAGGTCGGATTTTTCCCTTCGCATTCCGAAACCCGCGTCAAGATATGCGCTGCCCCAGCCGACCCTCAGAAAAAAACTGTTCCTGAAAGCGAATTCCACCCCGAGCGAAAGACGCCCGAGTATGAGCATGCCTGACTGGTTCGTGATATCGCGATACTGGAAAGCAAGATTGAACTTCCCTCCCGCGCCTGTTTTCGGCTCCATGCTCAGTGATGCATCCAGCGTCATAGGCTCGTCCTTCGGTCTGATCGTGCTGTTTTCCGCAAAGCTGTAAAGCGGCCGCTTGTCGAACTTGGCTCCCATGACGTTCCTTGCAACAATATTGAAGGCGGGCAGATACTGGACCGGCAGCGTAAGCGCAAAGCCCACATTATGTGAAAAAGCGGCCCCCTCCGCAAGGCCCAGATCGTAACCAATCGGCCTTTTATCAATGGGCACCGTGATGTCGCCGGATGCATGATTGATCCACTGGAACGAATACCCGATGCGCACCACGCCCGAAGCGAGCCTTATGCCGGTGCCCGCCGTGGGTATCAGGTCATAAAAACTCCGGTAGCGGATGTTTTTTCCGCTGTCGACAGCGGCCGCATGCACCCTTGACTGCAACAGCACTCCAAAGGCGAAGCCGCGCATCGAAAACGTTGGAAAATACATGAACCCCCCGCCGGGCGCACGATTAGGCATGCCGCCAAGCACCGGGGCATAGCTGTCGAGGCTGTAGAATTTATAAACCTGGCGGTTCAGTGAGGTAAAAAAATCGGTATTTGCCTGCAAACTGATGTTGAGCGGCTCGGCTGTCATCTTGTGCAGGCGCGCGATTGCGGCAGGATTGTAAAAAAGCGCCGAAGGCCCGTCATCGGCAAGCGGAATGAACGCTTCTCCGAGCGCCACGGCCCGTGCCGCAATATACCGCGAACCGAGCACGAGATCTCCGCGCTGGCGCTGGTCGGCAGAAACGGGCTGCACCAGAAACGCCGCAATAAATGATATAGCCAATAGCATGCTGCGTCTGTCCACGCCTTACTTATCGGCATTGCGGCACAAGGCGTTACCAAAAACCGCCATTGACGCACCGAGCATCAAAAAGTATCCGGGATACTATTAATTCTGGATTTTTAACAATAGTATTGTTAAAAATCCAGCCAAAGCACATACTCTACATAAGAGGCCTGTAAAATGAAATATACTCCACGCTGGGCGGAGTCCCATATCAAAAGCCTGTTTAAACACTTCCCAGCTGTTGCGGTCAGTGGCGCAAGACAGGTGGGGAAATCCACTCTGCTAAAGAAGATTTTCCCAAAAGTTTCTGATTTCATTGTTTTTGACCCCGACACCGACCTCCGACAAGCCCGCGCAGAACCTGAGCTTTTTGTCAGAAATCTCAAATGGCCGGTTGTTTTGGATGAAATTCAATATTCTCCGCAAATCATACCTGCACTAAAGCGCCGCATCGACGAAGAGCGGAAACCGGGCATGGTTCTGATTACCGGTTCCCAGCAATGGCCGATTATCAAAAATCTTTCAGAAAGCATGGCGGGGCGGGTGGCATTTTGCGATTTGATGGGGTTTGCCTGGATGGAATCCAGAAATATAAAACAGGGCTGGTTCAAGACATGGCTTGATTTTGCCGTTTCACGCGGCAACAGGGGCGTTCCCGATTTGAAATCACTGCGCCTGAATGTGTTTGAATACCTGTGGCGCGGATCATTTCCGGAAGCAAACCGGTTGCCGCTCGCACAAATTCCGGCATTTCTGCTTTCGTATCAGAGAACCTATCTTGAAAGGGATGCACGAAAACTTGCTGACGTTTCGGACTGGGACCAGTTCGTGCGGTTCTTCAGGCTTGTCGCAGCGTTGTCATCACAGGAAATCAATTATTCCGAATTCGGCCGCGATATCGGAATCAACCCACAAACAGCCAAGCGATGGCTTTCTGTTTTGAAGGGAACTTTTCAATGGGATGAAATACCCGCATTTTTCAACAACGCCGTAAAAAAAGTCAGTGAAAGGCCAAAGGGGATGCTTTGTGATACCGGACTGATTTGTCATCTGCAGGGGATCGGCAGCCCGGAAGCACTCAGCGGGCATCCTCAGTGGGGAGCTGTTTTTGAAACCGCAGTGGTCAATGACATCAAAAAACAGCTTCTTAACCTGCGAAATCCTCACGCCGCCCGCCTTTATCACTTCAGAAATCATAGCGGCAGCGAAGTTGATCTTGTGATCGACATGAACGGGATGCTGTTTCCGGTTGAAATAAAAGGCAAAACAAATCCGACCCGGAACGACACCAGGGGAATTACCGCATTCAGGGAGCAATACGGCAAAAAAGCCGCCACAGGTGCCGTTGTCTGCCTGTGTGAGCAATCCCACTGGCTCAGTGAAGACGCAGTCGCAATTCCATGGGACGGGCGTTGATGATGGGAATTATTCCTAGGTGTGTCTGCAGGCTGAAGATGCTTGCGGCAGGCGTGGCGCTTGCCATGGCGATGGTGACGCCGGTATTTACGTTTTCACCGGTCAGCTCTCATGCGGAAACCGAAAATTATTCTGGCGTACGCGTTGTGCAAGAAGGCGGATTCATCGACATCCCTTACGGTTCAATCGTGCAGGGATCGATCGAACACAGCGGAATACAACCCAACTACGTCATAAATCCTCCGTCCGATGCGGAACTTGAAAAATTCCTCGAACGGGCGCGAAAACTGAACAAACAGAAAATACCATTGTGGGAAAAGGTGGAAAAAGTGCTTGGCATTGTTCGCAGGGCGATGCCAAGAAAAGACTACAAGGACCCGCGATATCTGGCCCTGCTTGAAAAATACAGAAGAACAAACAGACCCGTCCCGCTGGGCGAATACCTGAAAATACGGGCGGGAGTATGCAGAGAATACGCACTGCTTACACATCTGGCCCTGAAAGAGGCCGGAATTGACAATAAATTTGTTTATGCCTTTGTCGAACGGCCGCTTATAACTCGCGCGGAGTACGGCCTTACCGCCTTAACGCGCGAGGATCACGCCTTTACTGTCATAAAAGACAACAAACAGCTCTGGATCGTCGATTCCTACAGCCCTTATTTCAACAGGCAAAGCTACACCGGCCTTCGCAACGGCATCAGCATTTATAACAAGCACGCACCCGCGCAGGATGCGCTCCCCGGATTCAGAAAAATCATCAAAGTGCGCAAATTCCCGGTTGTCCGGCTGCTGGATGCCGACTGCCGGGAAACCATCAGCAATATTTTAAAGCCCCCGCGCGTCAAAATATTGCCAGACCAATCTCCTGTTTTATAAACACGAGAAGGCATTTCGGCATCAACTCCAAAGCCCGAAAAACCGACATGACAATAGAATGGGCATGGACCGGAAAAACATCCAGAAAGAACCTTGGAATGACATTCCAGACTGGGCGCACACTCTTGCCAAGACGCTACTGCAGGCGCTCAAAGAGCGCGACCCGTACACCTACGGCCACAGCCGCAGGGTTTCAAGAAACGCAAAACTCCTGGCCGACGCGGCGGGACTGGCGCTGTACGAACAGCGGGTCGTGGAGTTTGCAAGCCTGTTCCACGATCTCGGAAAAATGGGGGTGCCGGACAGCATCCTGATGAAACCGGGACGCCTCACGGTGCAGGAAGAAGCGATCATGCGCGCGCACCCGCAAAAAAGCACCGAGATACTTTCGCCGCTGATGCACATCAAATTCTTCAATGACATCATGCCCGGCATCCTGTCGCATCACGAGCGCATAGACGGCCGCGGATATCCGGAGGGCCTCAGCGGGGAAACAATCCCGGTTGCCGCCCGCGTGATCCTGATCTGCGACACGTTTGACGCAATGACAACCACGCGTCCGTACCGCAAGGGGCTGACGCTCGACGAAGCCTACAAGGAACTCCGCGTACATGCGGGCTCGCAGTTTGATTTCAAGCTGGTCCAGGCCTTTGTGCAACATCACACTTCCTGGGGGACTCTCGAAGAGGAGATCACCGAGGAGTTCATTTCCACAAGATTCAAAAAGGCGGCTTAAACCGCTTTTTGCGTCGCGCTGATGATTGCCCGGTTGTCGATCCTGAAATCCCTGATTTCAGGCCCCTTCCACTGAAGCAGGACGGGGTCGTCGCCGCGATCCACCTTTTTGAAGGATGTTGCCATATTGGTGGCAAGACAGACCATCGAAGCAAGCTGGAACATCCCTTTGTTTGCCGTGCGCAGGAGATAAGGCTCGTGGTGATACAGGATGGCTTTGTCGATCGGCTTGAATATTTTATAAAAATTGCACGCCAGTCCGCCCAGAAGCGCATGATTCACGCCATATTGCTTTCCTTCGGCATAGTGCCGGATGATGCGCGGAAGCCCTTTTTTTCCGACTTCCTCGACGTACTGGTAATACTGCGGATTCATTATTGCGAGCATCACCTTGCCGATGTCATGGATCAGGCAGGCGGCAAAAATGTATTTTGTAAAACTGAAGTCGGGCATGTTCCTGGCCAGCTCCTTGCCTATCTTTGCCGCAAGCAGGCTGTGTGTAAACACGGTGTCGATATATGCGGAGATCTTTTTCTTGTCCTCGACCGTATTCATCGCGATGAGCGTCAGGATGTCGAACATGACCCCGGCCGCATATGCAGTATCCGAATAACTTGATTTGTCGCCCGCCAGCACCTCCTCGACCTTGAGGGCGCACTTGATCAGCTCGTTGGGCGCCGTCTTGAGCTTGCCTTCCTTGGTCCACTCCGGGTGCGCGCCGGTAACCGTTCTGAGCATCTGCATCCCGATGATGAAATTGCGCGAATTCTGCATCCCGAGCAGCAGCACCGCCCCCTCGGCGGTCGGCAGCTCCTCGCGTTTTTGGACTGATGCGATGTTCTTGAAAAACTGGCTGCCGTAATACTGGTTGAGTTTGAGGCAGCCCGCGACCTTCTCGGTTGTCACGTCGATATTGGCAAATGCCTTGAGAATAGTGTAGCTCGTGCGCGGAAGAGTCATCTTGGGTGCAAGGGTGCTATAGAAGGTCTTGAACAATTCGGGCATCTTGACTTCATCAAAGCCCTCAATCCCGGCAACACGCTCTTCAATGTTCTCAAGACTGGATTCCTTGCCAGCCTTCATCTGCGCCAGAATACCGCCGCCGATCTTCACCTTTGGTTTGGAAAGAGTAACCCTCGTTTGCGCCGCAGCCTGCTGAACAGCGGGCTTTTGCTGGACCGCCACCTGCTTTGGCGGCGGTTTTGCGCCCGCAGCTTGCGGGGCGGCCTGCTTTGGCGGCGGCTTGGGAGCCGGCTTTTCATCGGCCATATATATAAGAGTAAAAGGTTCGGATGAAAATACAAGATGGCTTGCTGAATTTTGCTTCATATTTGAAAATTATGTTAGAATTTCTTTACAGGGGCCTCTAAACGTGAAGCTAAAATTAGAAATGGCAGAGGGCATCACGGTTCTTGCAGTCACCGAGGAGATCAAGAACCAGCATGGCCCTATCCTTAAAGCCGGCATCAGCAAACTGTTTCAATCCGGTAAAAAGACACTCTTGCTTGATTTGACATCAGTTACACAAGTCGACGAAGGCATCGCCAAGGAAGTCCAGGAAATCATCCATATGGCGCCCGAAATGGACGCGCAAATCATTGTTGTAAGCCCGATTGACGGAATAGGACAGGCCCCCTCGCGTGACATCGCAATTAAACAGATGCAGTCAGCACTTTTTGGCCTGCTGGCGACCGAAGCGAAACTGCAAGCAAAGCTGCGCCTGCTCGAACAGAAGAAAAACCAGTTTATCGAAAAGCTCAACGGCATGAAGACAGGCGAAGTGGATGTGCTGTCCCTCCGGAAAGAGAACGGTGAACTCAAAAAACGCGCACAAGAGCTGGAAAAGGGCATCAGCAAGTTTTTAAGCAAAAGGGAAGACGTCAAATACAACCAGATGCTCACTGACAGATTCAACATGGTCACCAAAACACTGAACCAGATCTTAACGCAGGACGGCGTCGTGCAGATGGGATCATCATGAGTGCGTCTGCGCAAAAACCCGCTGACAAACCGGGGGACAAAAAAGCCGCCGTACAAGTCACCCCCGAAGCCGAGGCCTCGGCCCGCATCGGCATGTTGCAGGAAAGCGTCAAGAATCTTGAGGGGGAGCTCCGGACAATCGAGGGCCGCTTCAAAAACCGCGACCCCGCGCTGATCGCTCCGCTTCAGGCCGAAAACAAGCGCATGCAGGACCGGATCGATACGCTTCTGAAATCCTATTATTTTTTGTTGATGGAATCGCTTATGCCGAGACAATCCGATGAATTCAAGGCGCAACTCGAAATACTCAAGAACTCGGCAATCGAGTATTTCAAGAAAGCAAACATAGATCAGGAAATATGGAAAAACATCGTATTCTGATCATCGAAGACAACGCTGACACCAGACGCTTCCTGGAAACCATGCTCGGAAAGGAGTTCGAGATCCTGAGCGCCGAAAATGCGGTCATCGGCATTGATTACGCACGCAACAAAAATCCGGACATCATACTCCTGGATATCATGCTGCCGATCCTGAGCGGCTACGATGCCTGCAGCCTTCTCAAAAAGGATGAGAAAACCAAACAAATCCCCATAATCTTCCTTTCCGCCAAAAACAGCGTCACCGACATCACCCAGGGGCTTTCGACCGGCGCCGACGACTACATGCCCAAGCCGTTTGACTTCAAGGAACTCACGGCAAGAATCCGCGCCCGGCTCCGCAAGGCGGCCGAAAACGTCGCGCATCCGCTTCAAATCGGCGATCTCAGGATCGACCCGTCAAACCGTGAAATCTCCTTTGGCGGAAAAATCTCGCATCTCACGCTGACTGAATTTGATATTCTGCGCTGTCTCGCGGTCAAGGCGGGCGGGGTGGTTTCGCGCGAAGACATATTAAAGGAAGTCTGGAAAAACGATTCGCAGAAGACCAATGACCGCACGATCGACGTTCATATCCGTGCAATCCGCCGCAAGGTCCCGGCGCTGACAAAACACATAATTTCGATTTACGGGGTCGGCTACAAGTACGAAAAATAATGGCGCCTAGTTCCTGACCTCAAGCTTCTCGTCAACGTTCACGGATCTGCCTTCGATGATCGTAACCGTAACGGTCTTTTCCATCCCCAGAAGCTCGTTGAAAAGCCTGATGGTATACGTACCGGCGGGCATTTTTTCCTCTTCAATCGGCGTCTTCCGTATCCAGGGTTTACCGTCCATCATGATCGAGGCATCCGCACTCGGCGTGGTGCGGATGGAAAGCAATCCGAACCTGACCGGCTCCATCGGCACATCAACCATCCATTCCTTGAGGCCGGCAATCTGGCGGGAATCCAGCACGAACTCGCGGCGGAACTGCTTGAAACCGGCACGTTCGGCAACAAGCTCCAGCGGGGAATCAAGCGGAACAAGCACCGGAATCTCCCGGTCCACGGGCTTTCCGTTGAGAGTCATGGCAATCGATCCGCCGCCCGGAACAACATTTAGCCTGAGGGTCACTGATTTGCCGACGGCCGGGTCGGCAACTATCGAGGTCACCGGCACATTTGATGGCTCCGCCCGAGGCGCCGACCGTGCGGCCGGATCAATGGACGTCTTTGCGTTTTTTCCGGACTTGATGAATTTATCCACATATCCGGACACAAACGGAATCTCGATTCCGAGTTCCGGCCCGAACACGACCCCTCCCACAAAAAGCACGGCCAGCACCAGCACTATTTTGCCGGCGCCGCCGCCCTTTGCATTTACCTCCTGCTGCTGCCTGGGTGCGCCGGTAGAGGCGAACCCGCCGGTTCCGGTTGCCGTCCGCCCTGAAGGTTTCGCACCCTTTGGCGCAGCCGCCGCCGAAGGCCGCGACTTCTTCGCCACTTCCACCTCAAGCTGAAGATCGCCGGCCCCGAGACTGGTCATCTGCTTGGGTGCCGGTGCCGGACGGTTTCCGATCACGGCGGTTGTATCATCATCCCGGGCGGTCGTGGCAAGTTCCGGGACGGATTTGTCCTCGTGCAGCACCTGTGAACACATCAGCTGCTCGGCCTTTTCGTTCAAGGCCTGGAGCTTCTTGCGATCCTCCAGTATCTCGTTTTTAAAAAGGTCCTTGGCGAAATACGCAAGATCGCCCGGATTGAAATCCGGGCTGTTTGAATAGACAAATTTGTGAAGCGCCCGTTGAAGCTCCTCGGCGCTCTGGTAGCGCTTCTCGCGCTGCTTGGCGAGCGTCTTGAGAACGATGTAATCAAGATCCTTGGGAACCGCCGGATTTACCGTCGAAGGCGGCTTTACGTGTGAATTGCAGCTTTCTATCAGCCGGAGAACCGCAAGTTCGTTTTCCCCGGCGAAAAGTTTCCTGCCGGCGAGCAGCTCCCAAAGCACGATGCCAAGCGCGAACACGTCGCAGCGGCCGTCAAGCTGCTCGCCGCTGATCTGCTCCGGCGAAAGATAGCTTGGCTTGCCCTTGATGATGCCGGCGCGCGTCGATTCGCTGTTGGTCCTGGCCTTGGCAATACCGAAGTCGATGATCTTGGCGTTGCCTTCGAAGGAAACAAGTATGTTCTGCGGACTGATGTCCCGATGGACAAGATTGAGCGGCTGCCCGGTGATCTTGTCCTTGTATGAATGCGCATAATGCAACCCGCTTGCCGACTGCTCGATGATGAACGCGGCCAGCTCGACAGGAAAGGTGTTCTTGTTTTCGGTGATGCGCGAAAGAAACTGCCTCAGATTCTTGCCGTCGACGAGTTCCATCGCGATATACGGCTGGTTCTGTTCCTCGCCGAAGTCATAAAGCTGGACGATATTGGGGTGATTGAAACCCATCGTAACCTTGATCTCGGATTTGAACATCTGCAGGAATTCGTCGTTTTCGCCGAAGCCCGCCTGGATGCGCTTGATGACCAGAATCCTGCCGGCACCATCAACACCGGCAAGACGTGCGCGATAGATTTCGGCCATTCCGCCCTGTGCAATCTGGTCGAGCAGAAAATATTTTCCGAATTTCTTGAGCACCTCAGCCATTTTCCGTCTTCCCTTCAAGCGCATCAAGAAGCCGCGGGATAAACCCGCCGAAGCCGCCGTTTGAAAAAACCGCAACAAGATCACCCTGCCGGGCATGCCGCGCCACCAAGCCAACACCCTCATCCACCGTCTTCATGAGTTCCGCAATCCGGCTTCGCGAACGCGAACGGATGTCCGAAACAAGCTGATCACTCGAAAACTGGTCGTCTTCGGGAATCCTGCCCTGGTCGAACGGAACCGCTATGAACGCCGCATCCGCCTCGTCAAAGGCCCCGGCATACTGGTTTTGAAAAAACTTCCGCCGGGAAGTCGCGCTTCGCGGCTCAAAAACAGCAATAATCCGCCTTCCGGGATATCTTGCCCGGATCGCACGAAGCGTTTCCCTCACTGCGGTGGGATGATGCGCGAAATCATCAATCACCAGCACCCCGCGGACCTCTCCCCTGACCTCCTGCCGGCGTTTTACGCCCCGGAAGGACTTCATGGCCCCGGATACCGCGTCAGGCCCAAGCCCGAGCCCCTGGCACTCTATCCACACGGAAATGGCATTCAGGACATTGTGCATTCCGGCCATTGCCAGTTCCAGCTCGGCTTCGGGCCGTCCGTCATCCATGAGCCGGAAGCGGTACATCTGTCCGTTCATGCCCAGCGCGTCCGGATAATACCTCACGCCCGCCGCCGGCCTTGATCCATACGTAATCACGGGTACCGCGCATTTTTTCGAAACTTCAACAGCCGCGGGATAATCGGCACAACATATCAACCGCCCGCCCGGACGTATCCTTGTGACAAATCCGTCGAAGGCTTTTTTCACGGCTTCAAAATCCGGATAAATGTCCGCATGGTCGAACTCCACGGAGGTAAGGATGGCATCATCAGGCAGATAATGATTGAACTTGGGCACCTTGTCCCAGAACGCCGTATCGTACTCATCTCCCTCAAGGACAAAATATTTTCCATCAGGATTCACAAAAAAACTGCCCGGCAGATCGGGCACAACCCCGCCGATGAAATAGGAGGGGGCAAGACCGCAACAATTCAATACATGGGCCATGAGCGCGGAGGTCGTGGTTTTTCCGTGGGTGCCCGCTACCACTATGTTTTTCGTAGCCGGAAGCAGCAGCTTTTCCATCGCTTCAGGCAATGAGCTGTAAATATAACCGCCGTCAATCGCCTTTCGCGCTTCAGGATTGTCCGAACGCACCACGTTCCCGACAACAACCAGATCGAGGCCCCCTGGTGACGCCATCTGAAGATTTTCCGCCTTGTAACCCTTGAAAAGGCGCACACCGGCGTCCGCAAGCACATCGCTCATTGGAGGATATATTTCATTGTCGCTGCCGCTGACATCAATGCCACGCCGCTTGAGAAATGCCGCAAAGGCCCCCATAAGCGTGCCGCCGACGCCGATAATATGCACCCGCCTCAGATCCTCAAGACGCAAAGGCCCCATATTGCCCATCCATATAATGATCTCTTAAAATCAGATCTTATTCAATGCGCGAAGATCACTATGAAGCGCGGCATGGAAAACCGGTCTGAACTGTTTGAATATATTTTCACCGCGCACCGGATGAACCCTGTTTGCCAGCAGCGTCATCGCCAGGCCTTTATCCGGGTCGATCCAGATCGATGTTCCGGTAAATCCCAGATGTCCGACTGTTTGGGGCGAAAACCCGCTGCCCACTGCCGGAATATCCCCGGAGGGAGTGTCCCATCCGGGGGTGCGTCGGCATCCTTCCGGTTTTGCAACGCGTGTCCAGAGCTGGTCAAGCATACGCTTGCTGAAAAAACCCTTTATAAATGACGCCGAGATCCTGAGCACGTCCTCCGCCGTCGAAAACATCCCGGCATGGCCTCCGCAGCCGCCCATTGCCCAGCAGTTTTCGTCATGAACCTGGCCCTGCATGACAGCGCCTCTCCATGGGCAGTCTTCCGTGGCGGCCACATCATTCATGATCCCTTTTTGTGGACTGCGATTGGTGATTGAAAAAAAGGAGTGTTTCAGTCCGATGCGGCTCCAGACATGCGTATTCACTGCGCTGTCAAGCGACATGCCGGCCGCTTCTTCCAGGGCAAAGCCGAGCAGAATATACGAGACATCCGAATACACGGTTTTTTTACCGGGAGCCGCCTCCGGTTTTGCCTGTATTGCAAGCTCCCGCATTGCGGATTTTCTTTCAGATACAGGAACATCATACAAAGTCCTGCCGGGATATTTTTTTCCGAACAGGGCATCGATTTCCTTCCAGAACGGGATCTCTGCAGGATAGCCGGCAGTATGTGAAAGCAGGTGCCGGAGGGTAATGCCGCTCGTGCATGCGCCGGGCAGGAATTTGCGGATATCGTCATCCCAATCAATCAAGCCCCGCTCGGCGAAAACAGCCGCAAGTGCCGCCGTTGCCAGCGGCTTGGTAAGGGATGCGACATCAAATACCGTTTCTTCGAGCATTGGCTGGGCGGAAGGCGTCAATCTTCTATGACCAAGCGCCCGGATATGACAAACATCTTCATCCGCAAGCCACCAGCCCGCAACCAAACCGGGGGAGAGCTTGCTTTCAACACAGGACTGCAATGCTTTCCATGTATGAGGAAAAAGTTTTTCCGACCATCTTGAAATAAACGCCGTTTTTCCGGCTGGCATATAAGAACATTATGCCATGCCGAAAAAAACGACGCACAATATGATGACAACTGCATAAATAGATGAAACATCCATATGCGTTTACCTCCGGACCCGGCATCAAGCAATTAGTGTACCTTTTTTGTTTTCAATAAAAGCCCTGTATTATTGGGGCACTATCAATGCAGGAACACTTTGACACCATTTAAAAATGATACAAAAATGGCCTGATTGTATAAAAAATAGACAATTTTTAGGAAAAAAAACAAAGTAATGCATCAAAATAGTCTGCTTTATTGTTGACTATATAAATCAAATGAATTACCTTGCTCCGCGTTGTTCAATTCAACATCAACCAACGGAGGTCATTCAATATGTTTTTACGTTCTTCAACAATTTTGGCAGGACTGCTCGCGTCAACAATGGCAATGGGTGCGGGTTATTCTAAATTCAACACAAAAACCAACACCTGTTACGATGAGACCGGCGCGGCAAAATACCAGTGGAACCGGGTTGTCGAGTGCGGCTATGTTTACGATGCCGCAAGAGCACCGGGATCTGCAACACGATGCCTTGACAGCAAACTCTGCATCGATCTTGCCGGCAAAAATTTCAGCAAAAGGGTTCTGAAGGCGCTCGTGATCCAATTTGCCGATCTTAGAAATACTAACTTCAGCAATTCAAATCTGGCTTTTGCGGACCTGTTCATGTCGGATCTGAGCGGCGCGAACCTCAGTAATGCGGATCTTCGCTATGCAAACCTCAAGAACATCACTTTTTCAAATAATACAAATCTCCAGGGAGCATATCTCAGGGGCGCGGAAGTTTGTGGCGTCGATCTCAGCAAGATCCCGGCCAGTAACTTGAAAGGCTCAAAATGGCGCGGAGCCATTTTTGACGACTTCACGGTTCTTCCGCTTGACATGACAAAGCAGGATGCCATTCAAACCACTGGCATGGTGTACAAGCCCAACTGTTTGAACAATCCTCTGTTCGGAATATCGGGAAACTGAATCCAGACAGGATCTGAATTGAACAACTTCCAAACGGCCCCGCACGCGGGGCCGTTTTTTTATTTAAGTTCTTCAACGCCCTTCGAAAAATCGCCATACAGCGTGAGCTTTTCAAGAATCGTGCGATCGCGCTCCGTTTGACCGCCGGCAATCCATCTTGAAAGCAGCATCCCGGTACCGGGACCGAGCATGAATCCCTGCCCGCACATGCCAACCGCAATCTTCAAATTCGAAAAATCACGCACCGCGCTCACAACCGGACTGCCATCAGGAGTCATCGGATAAAGCCCGCGCCATGTCCTTCTAACCCTTATGCCGGCCAGACGCGGCAACAGTGAACACATCCTGCGCGCAACAAGCGGCAGGAACGAAGATGTTGCACGCGTGTCCTTGCCGACAACAAGCGGGTCCGGGCTGATGCAAAAAATGATCTGGCCTTCGTCATTCTGATAGAAATAATAATTCTTCGAACCCGGCACCGCCCTGATGTCCACCAACATCGGTTCGAACAGCCTCTGCACCGGCTCCGTGATTCCTCCCTCATGACTGTCAGAAAAAACAGGGATATCAAGTCCGAGTTCCGCGCCAAGATCCCGGGCACCGGCACCATTGGCCAGAATGATCTCGCCCGCCGCCACAACGCCCCTGTCAGTCCTGACGGCAACGATGCGGCCGGGCGCCCTGACAAAACCCGTCACCCTCTCGCCAAACCGGAACTCGGCACCCATCCGGCGTGCATGACGGTAAAAAGCGGTGCAGCTCATCATCGGGCTTGCGCTTCCATCGCCCGGGCTGAAGGTCCCTCCGCGAAGCCTTCTCCGGTTAATGCCGGGAACCAGCTCGCCGATGGCCGCCGCATCAATCCAGTCGATGCCCAACCCGAACGTCTTTTGAATCGCAAGAAGTTTTCTGAAATGTTCTTCGGTTTTTTCTGAAAAACACGGAAAGCAGTATCCACCCTGGCGCCAGCCGATCTGATCCCCGGATTTTTCAGTCCAGGAGCGGAAAATATCGAGCGATTCCTGGCAAAGCCAGATTTTTGCCGCATCACTGTGGGTAGCGCGTATTCCGCCGATCGCCGCCTTGTTCTGCCCCTGACCAGGCCCCGCCGCCCCGTCAAGGACGCATACCTTGAGCCCCCTGGCCGCAAGCGCCCAGGCAGCCGGCACACCAACCGACCCCGCGCCGATTACAAGCACGTCATACGCGGGCTTCATAATCCGGCTCCTCTTCAATCCGCGGATTGGCAAACACACCAAGCGGCACCTCGGCCTCAAGCGGTCGCCGTACCGGATCGGTTATCTTGTCCGAAGGCACCCCCTCTTCTGCAAAAATCCTCTTGATAAGCGGCGTGCAGGTCTTGCCGCCGCAAGATCCCATCATGCATCTTATAGCCTTGAGCGAGTTCATGTCCGTAAACCCCTCGCGCACCATGGCGCGGATCTCGCGGTCCGTCACTTTTTCGCAGCGGCAGACAATGTTTTCACCATGATCCCCCGGAACAGCCTCCGGACGCACCGGCACCCGGATGTCTTCGGCGTCCCTCTGGTATTTTATTCCGATCGCCCGGTCCGCCGCGTTCGCGCTTGCAAGCACCTTGATCATGAGCGTCTTGTCCTGCCACTTGCGATCAACAATATCGACAACTTCACCTTCCTCGATAAAAACCCCTTCCGCATCAAGAAGCGGCACGTGCGAGCCGACGGAAAAATCCGGAACAAGCTCAAAAGGAATGAAAACAAATGCACGCCCGGGTGGCGCCTTGCGCTTGTCCACAATGCTGATCGCAAGCCCCGGGCAGAAAACAGAACATCTCAGGCAGCCCGAACAAGTTCCCTTTCCGTCTCCGGGCACGAAATACGGAAGATCCATGAGTGTTCCGCTCGAACCACGGAGGATTATCAATCCCTTGTTGCAGGCGGTTACACAGGGATTGCACGGAATCTCTTCAAAACAATGAATCACCGGATATACCTCAACACCGCTGCAGCCCCCGGCGGGGCGGGCCGAGATATTTCCGGGACGGGACTTGAGAATATTCATTTTTTTCTGAAAGACCGCCGGAATCTCCACCTTGATGCCAAGGGCATTTGCAATTTTTGCGGCAGCAATGCCGCCGCTGAACATCGCCGCGCTCGCCTCGGCTATCTCCTCGGCATCCCCCGCCCTGAAAACCTTTATACCGAAAGCCTCTGCCTGCCGGTAAAGCTCGTCGCACGGGCTCAGCCCCGCCGCCACAAGCACCGTATCGCAGGCAACAACCCTCTCGCTGCCGGGGACGGTCTTGAAAGACGCATCAACCTTCGCAATCGTGACCGAACCGACGCCCGTCCCGGCGGCATCAGGATTGGCCGAAAGAATCGTATGTGAAAGCAAAACCGGCGCACCAAGACGCACGAGCTTGTCCTTGTGCACCTTGTATCCCGAAACTTTTGGAAGAGCCTCGATCAGCGCAACCACATGCATGCCGGCCTGCATCGCATGATAACCGGCGATAAGCCCCACATTGCCGCCGCCGACAATGAATACTTTTGAAGACGCCCGCACCAGGTCGCGGTTCACGAGCGTCTGGAACGCGCCGGCCCCGTATACGCCCGGAAGCTCGCACCCCTTGAAGCTGAGCGCTTTTTCGCGCGCGCCGGAGGCAATCAGGATTGCATCCGGCTCCACCAGCACATAACTCCCGTTTTTTACAACTCCGATCCTCCGGTCCGAAAAAACCGCAACTGCCTGGGTTGACGTCATCACGGTGATTTCGGGTTGGGACAACACCTCGTTTTCAAGTTTGACGGCGATATCAATGCCACGCGTCCCGGCAAAACAGTCTTCTACAGAGCCGAAAAAAGTATGCGTCTGAAGCACGAGCTTGCCGCCAAGGCGCGGCTTGTCGTCAATCAATACCGACCTGATCCCCATGCCGGCAAGTTGTGACGCCGCCTTGAGCCCGGCCGGACCGCCACCGATGATCGCCACCTGCGTGCGAATGACCGGAACCATCTGGAACTCGTGACCCGCGTTCGTTCGCGCCCACTCCTCCGAGGGAGCGGCGGGAACGCCTTCGCACGGCATTATATGCATGTCCGGACGCACCGCTGTAACGCAGGCCTTTACGGGCAGCCCGTCGGCAACGACCAGGCATTGCGAGCACTGGCCGTTTGCGCAAAAAATCCCCATCGCGCTTCCGTCTTTTTTATGACTGCCGAAAATCTTTTCGCCGGCTGCAAACAGGGCCGAAGAAATGACCTCCCCCTCCCTGGCGCGGAGCTTCTTCCCCTTCCAGAAAAAATCCACCATCCCGCCACGCGCCGGAGCGAGTATTGGATGCGAATCGATCCTGCCGTTCATGAAGAAAGCCATACCACTATTGAAGCGGGCTCACCACATCAGCGTTGTATATGTCTCGGCAATTATTTTGGGTTTGCCGGACTCTTCGGCCACATAGAGGATCTTGGTCCCGCGCGACTTGTGGCCGGCCCAGCCGTTTTTCATGGTTGAACGGTAGTTCTGCGTGAAGGTGACAACCGAATACTTGGGGTGTTTATAGTAACGGACATCCTCAGGACCGATCTTGATCGTGGAATAACGTTTGTTAAGCGAAGCCTTGTATTCCTTCCAGTGCTTGCGATTCATCCCCTGTGCTGAAAAATCCGAATGATAGTGATCAATATAGCTGTTTATGTTTTCAGTTTCCCAGGCATTGATCCAGCCCTCAAAAAAGCCCTTGAGCTCCGGGATTTTGCCGGAAGCCATGAAATCAGGAGGCAGTTCGGCAAAAATCAGCATCGGCGTAAGTCCGAGCCTTATTTGTTTTTCAATCTCCCGTATCTCCTGGTTTTCAACCACCACGCAGCCCTCGCTGTCGTAATTCTGCTTGAGGCGCTCGGGCTCGTTCGTGGCATGAAGCATGATACCAAACCCCGTGCGACCAGCGATCTGGTCAAAGGCATTCGGATAATTGAGATTGAACGCCATCACGCCGAATTTGGCCTTGAGCTGCGGGGGCGCCGTCCTGGAATGGAGGATATAAATACCCTCGGGAGTCTTGAGATCCCCCTCATCCTCCTTGTCACCCTTAACCCTGCCTACGGTAGCATGATATTGTTTGATGGTCGTGTACTGTCCGTCACGATATTCCGTCAGAAAAAGCTTGTTGGTTTTCTTGTCTACCACAATAGCGGTCGTGGGCTTGTAGGCGGCGTGCAACGCGGTTGAGACAAAAAAAACACAAACCGCCAAAAGCGTGCCTGAAAGCCCGGATGACCCTCTCATATCAAAAATACTACAATACACTTACAGTGATGGCGAACGATATTTATCGCTTGAACACCGGAGACCCCATACACGGCCCAGCGCTTCGATGACTATCATTTTATTCATCTTCGAATGACCGACCTTGCGATCCTCGAAAATTATCGGAAACTCCTTGATCGTAAAACCGCGTAAAAATGCCCGGTATTTGAGCTCGATCTGGAACGAATATCCGTCGGACCGCAGGGTTTCGAGTCCAACCGACTGGAGCACCTCCCGGCGCCAGCCGTTGAATCCGCCCGTGAAATCCCTGATCGGCGCTCCGAGTATGAAGCGTGAATACATGCTCCCGCCACGGCTCAGTATCTTGCGCCCGAGGCCCCAGTTTACGGTACCGCCACCCGTTACGTAGCGCGACCCGATCACGACATCCCACTGCTTGAGATTGACAAGCATCTCCGGAAGATATTTTGGATTGTGCGAAAAATCGGCATCCATCTCGACAAGTGCTTCAAAGCCTTTTTCGAGCCCCCATTTGAACCCGGCGACGTACGCCGTGCCCAGTCCCTGCTTGCCCGCGCGATGCAGGACATGAACACGTGAGTTCTGCCCGGCTATCCCTTCGACGATCTTGCCGGTACCATCCGGGGAACCGTCGTCAACCACGAGAAATTCGATCTCCTGCGGGGTAACAGACAACACCGCCTCAATCAATGAACCGATGTTTTCGGATTCGTTGTATGTCGGAATTACGATGAGCGTTTTCATTTTCAGAACGGAACGTCATCCTCGGTCATCGCGGTATCAACCGGTGGCTGCCCCTGCGCAGCCGAAAAATCAGGCGCACCCTGCTGGGCGCCCGGCTGGGCTCCGCCGAAGTCACGCTGCTTGTCCGCGCCCTGCTGGGCTCCGGTGCCAAGGAACTGCACGGTCTGTGCCTGCACCTCGGTCGTGTACTTGGTCTGTCCGTCCTTGTCCTGCCACTGACGCGTTTGCAGACGGCCTTCAACGTAGGCCTGCCGGCCCTTCGTAAGATACTGCCCGCAAACCTCGGCAAGCTTGGCCCAAACGACAATGCGATGCCATTCGGTACGCTCCTGCTTCTGTCCGGATTTGTCGGTCCAGTTTTCGTTGGTAGCCAGGCTGAAGTTGGCTACGGCCATTCCTGATTGAGTGTAGCGGACCTCTGGTACCTGCCCCACTCTCCCCACCAATATTGCCTTGTTTACTGACATGAAACGGAAACTAGCTTTGCGGACGCCTGTCTGTCAAGACGGGATTCACTTTTTCGGCATCCGCCGCCGCCTCTTGGCGGGCCCCCGGCATTGCAGCTCCCGAACCGTTTTTTTCGGGATAAGGAATACCCTTTTCGGCGAATTTTTTGCGCCAGTATGTTTCAATTTCATCGCGTGCGCGTTTCACGTCGGTCAGGTACAGATATGGGTCAAAGCCACAGCTTTTACACGAAAGCTCGGCGCGGACCCGCGTCCTGAAATAGACCTCGAAGGCCATCCATATCGGAAGAAAGGAGACAATGCCCTTGAAGCCGAACCACGGCCACGTCACAAGCATGAAAAACACGCTGGTCAACCCTACGCGGAAGATGTTTTTTGCACGCCAGGGCTCCGGACAATACGGAAGCTTGCGTTCGCTGCGGCAATTGGGGCAATAATACGCGAATGTATCGCTGCGGCGTTCCTTCCAGATGCTTTTATAACCGAAAAGGTCCATCCTGTGACCTCCACTGATAATGATAGCATGGCGATGACTATTAAAGTAAAGAGGGCAAGTCATGCCTAGTTGTTCATGGATTGATACCTTCGACCGTATTGTACCCTGCGTTGTAAAAACACGGCTGGGCAAAAACCAATCCTGGGGGCAAAAACCCTTTGGCGAAAAGGATTTTCCATTTTTTTTCAGGGGTATCAAGGACCTGTCGGAATTTTTTACCGATCTGGGACCAAAGCAGCTTCCGTCATATTTCAGCCACCCGCGCTACCGGTCATCCTACCTGCTGTATTTCATGCAGTTGCATGCATCGCGTTTTTCGTGCGTGTTTGACCGCCATCCCGACGCCCTGAAACTCCTGCTGACAGAAAACAGACTCCGCATCCTTGATCTGGGAGCCGGCCCCGGAACCGCATCACTTGCGCTTCTACTGTGGCTTTCGCAAAACATCCCTCACGACCGCCTGGATGGTCATTCAATTGCTTTTGACTGGTACGATACAAATGCCGCCATAATGGAGGACGGCTCCGCGATATTTGATGAATTCTGCAAGCTTGATCCGTTTTCAAAAATGAAAATCACCGTAAACAGGTATCGCAAACCATGGCAATACGCCTCTGGAGACGCTTCGCTTGTTCTTGCCGGCAACGTATTGAACGAAGATTCGCGTGATGCGACAAAACGCATCAGCGATATTCTGTCCGCTTCCAGGCCGCCTGGCGGAGTGCTGCTGCTTGAGCCCGCCCTAAGGAACATTTCACGCGGGCTTGCCCGAATCCGTGAAGAACTGGTTTCACATCCCCGTGATCCCGCAAAACCGGGCATCCGGGGTCCATGCCTCCATCACGGACAGTGCCCGCTTGGTGACGGCCGGGACTGGTGTCATTTTTCAGTGCTTCACAAGGTGCCCGGAAGGATTTTTGCCCGGTATTCACAAATGCTAGGAAGCGAGCGGCTCCGGGCAAAGTTCTGCTACCTCTGGCTGTCTTCGCCGGGATATCCGGCGCCAGCGCCGGACGCCAATTCGAGACTGATCATCAGCGACAATCTTGCCAGGCAGCAGGGCCGCGCCCCGCGCGCGCGCACGGACAAGGGTCTTTTTCTGGTCTGCGAGAGCGGCAAAACGCAAAAAATCCAGTTCACAACCAGCGGTGGCGCCGGTCGCGGAACGATCATAAAAACGCATTAATACCTATAAATTTTATAGGCTATTGACATCATAATCCAGGCCACCATTATTAGCTGAACCAGACAGGAGGCCTGCCTATGGAACAACAAATCATACTCAATACCGAAAAGGACCGGGACACAGACGAGGATTCATGCAAAATACCCGAAAACGACAAAAAAACCATTGCCGAGGACGGTCAATGCTGGAGCTGCGATACGGAGCTTTTTGTGGACCCGGAAGGTGATCCGGATCACTTTTTCGGGCGCTCATAGACAAAGCGGTCAATTCCAGGGACCGCTCCGGTCGTTGTCCTCGTCCATGATTTTTTTGATGTCGCGCTCGTTGTTGATGACCAGCTTGAGATGACTCTTGAGGGGTTTTGATCTTGCCCGCTCCGCGCCGGGGCCTCCGGCCTTGATCCGGGCCTTGCGCTGTTGGACCAGGATATAGCTCGCGCGAACCCACAGATACATGAAGCCGGCCGCCATGCCCGCCAGATGTGCGGCGCTGGCCAGCCCGCTTCGACCCGAATAAACCGTGGTCATGAATTCAACAGCCGCGAGAATCCAGACGAAGTGCTTGGCCTTCATGGGAAAGAGCATGAAAAACAGCAGTTTCCGCTCGCCAAACATCAGTCCGTAGGCAAGAAGAAGCCCGTAGATGGCTCCCGAAGCGCCGACCATCGGAACATTAAGCCCGCCCTCTCCCCAGACAAAAACCTGTAAAAAGAGATAAACCATGCCGGCAAAAACCGAGCAGAAAAAATAATACCGCAAAAACCGCCTGACCCCCCAAACGGTCTCAATCTCGGAGCCGATAAAAACCAGCATGAGCATGTTCAAAATGAGATGCGTCACATCCCCGTGCAAAAATGCATAAGTAATAAGCTGCCACACCCGGTGATGCAGCACCACGCCCGACGGCACGAGCGCGAGCCATGACTCGATGTCCGCCCCCATAAACCTGTCGGCCGTCTGCTGCAGCAGAAACAACGCCAGACATGCTCCAAGCAGCACCTTGACAGTTTTTGTAAGTTTGAATGCCATGGATGATTATATTGATAGCACAAAAAAGGACGAGGACCACTATCATTCGTTGCTGTACCCTTCGACGCCTCCTCGGCGTTTCCGGCGAACGTTAGCGGTCCTCAGTCAAGTTGTCAGAAGCCTCGATTACCCACCAAAGTCCTCGCTGCCCTGACAACTAATCTATCGGTGGCGCGAAAAAGAACTTGAATTTATTTTGGGAAAACTGTTCAAATATTTTACAACTGACGCTCCGGTGTGCGGATATGTTTTTTGAAAACTTGCACCACGCGCAACATGTTGATATTATTACGTTTTTTTAAACAACTTGGTCTCCGGCTTGCAGAACTCCGGATTACAGATGGGATTGGAAAGACCCTTGACCGCCGTGGAATAGAACTCTCCGGGATTTTCACCCTTAAAAGAAGTCGAGATATTTTTATGCACTCCGCATTCCCTGCAACACCGGAAAAACAGCTCAACCCGACATCCTTAAAAACCAGCCGAACAATGGATCGCCCACAACATATCCTTCGTCTGTTTTATAAATAACAGCCTGGTTTTCGAGGCGCTTCATCAAGGGCCCCAGTGAACCGGTTGACATTTTTATCTTTGAAAGGAATCTGTTGCCGCTTGGCTGTTTGACCGGCTCATCAAAGCCCAGTGCTCTCAGAAAAACAACTTCTTTACCTGTAAAAAATGACAATCTTTCTTGATACAGACTGTTTCTCTCTTCAACGGCATTTTTTATGGCATGTCTTATATGTTGTTCCTTTATATGAAGCCCCTTTCCGGAAGAACGAAGCAACTTGTCACATACGATATTTATGGATTCAGGAATGCTCTGCAATGCTTTCTGTAAAAATTCAACTCCGCCATAATCAATGAGCAGATTGTTGCTCTTAAAGCGTTCTTTTATATATTCAAAATAATGCTGTGTACTGATGCGCGAAATTTCAACATACCTACCCCAGCCGGCAAGCGGTGCGTCGGGTGGAACAAAAATACGCCCGAGCAGATGCTTTTTTGAACCCATAAGAACAATCGGCAATCCTGCGGGAAGATTCTGCAAACCAGTTCGCAATAACGCTTCTGCATTCCCGACAAATGATATGTCCTGAAACTCATCAATAACAACAAGGGCACCATGCTTTTTGTGGATTTTCCCGATCTCCTTAAAAATTGCGTCCACATTTTCATTCGACCTGCCTGCGGGCATTTCAAGAGTAACCGAGGGTGCACCGGTAACGGGATCAAATCCCATGACCGGCCTGATATAAGCAAGACCGGCGGCCAGGCGCTGAATGAACTGTTTGGTTGGATTTTTTTCAGTCAACGCCAGCTCCAGTGCTTTTTTCATCCTGCCGACAATTTCTTCGGAATTCGCCACGCCCATAAAATCCGCAAAAACAACAACCATTCCAGGATGACTTTTTTTAACCCTTGGAATCACAACGCTTTTGATCAACGAAGTTTTGCCGGTATTGCGGCGTCCCGAGAAAACAACTTTTTCACCCCTTGAAACAATGTCCAGAAGCCTGTCCCTGTCTTCAGTCAAATTGCAGATGTTTTCTGCTTCCAGAATCAAGTCATAAACAAATTTTTTCATAAATGCCCGCCTGCTGACATTATCAGTCAAAAACCAGCATACATCAACAAAATAACTAAATTATCGCAACGAAATTATCGCAACTAATAATTAGGTAATTTTAAAGAGCCCTACCAGCCCTGGAATATTGGTTTTACTGGTCAAACTCCACCACGGTCGAACCCGTGCCACCCCTGCCCGGCCCGCCATCGCGGAATGTTTTTATATACGGCAGCCCGGCAAGAAGTTTGCGCGCACCTTCGCGGAGTGCTCCGGTGCCAAGGCCGTGTATAATGGCAACCTCCCGAAGCGCCCCGCTCCGGAACGCCACATCAAGATAGCGCTCGAGATCGCTCATGGCCTCGTCATAGCGCACACCCCTGATATCAAGCTCCGGCGCCGGCGCGGCAGGAGCGGCGGCAACCGGGGAAATCCGCTTTACCGGCGCTCCCTCATCTTCCGGAACGTCTTCTTCGGCCACGGATTCAAGTTCGTCGGGCGCAAACGTGGCCTGCATCGCACCGACCTGCACACGCACTTTTCCGTCTTTGAAAGAAAGCACCGAGCCACGGCTTTTCCATTTTGGAATGCGCACCGGCATTCCCGATATAATCCGCCCCGCCGAAAGCGCCTCGCCCCCGGTATCCGCATCTTCAGCCTTTTTTTGCTCAAGCACCGATGCGATTTCGGGGGATTCCGACGCAATTGCCTCAAGCGCGCCATCAGATGCGGCCGTCAACCTCTTCTCAACCAGTGCTGCCGCCTCATCAAGCGCCTTGCGGGTTCTTACGGTGCCAAGCCGCTTGTAATGCTCGCGCAGCTCGTCCTGCGCCTGTTCGAGAATGCGTTTTATCTTCTGCCGCGCGCGCTCAAGCATGTCGCTCGCGGCCGTCACGGTTTTTGAATTCCATTCGTCACGCATGCGCTCGGCCTCGGCGCGCGTGTATTCGGCCTCCTTGCGGGCGCGCTCCACCGCGCAGGTTTCGCTTTCAAATTTTGCGAGCACTTTTTCAAAACGCCTGTGATCGTCGGTAAGATAGGATCTTGCGAGCGCCGTCACCTCGCCGGGCAGGCCAAGCCGCTCGGCCGTCTCGATCGCGCGCGAGCGCCCCGGCACCCCGGTCGCAAGACGGTATGTGGGCGTGCGGGAGGTTTCGTCAAAAGCCATGCTTGCGTTCAAAATACGCGCATCCTGCGTGGAAGCGGCCTTGAGCAGCGGATCGTGCGTGGTCACGACCACCATGGCTCCGCGGGCCATGAGCGTCTCAAGCACGGCGCGCCCGAGCGCCGCGCCCTCGGCAGGATCGGTTGCGGTGTTGAGTTCGTCGATAAGTACGAGACTTGACGGCGTCACCCGTCCGAGCATCTCCCTGAACCTGAGCATGTGCCCCGCAAAACTCGACAAGCTGTGTTCAAGCGACTGCGGGTCGCCGAGATCGGCATAGATCGAATCAAAAAACGGAACCACAGGGGTGCCGGTCGCCGGAATCATGAAACCGGTGCGCGCCGACACGGCCGCAAGCCCGAGGGTTTTCAGGAGCACGGTCTTTCCGCCGGTATTGGGGCCGGACAGCAGAACCGCGCACGCAGGCGGACCAAGCCCGATGTCATTGCGCACGATCGAATCCGGCGCAAGCGACCACCAAAGGAGCGGATGCGCCGTGCTTTTAACGGCAAACGTCCTTTCCATGGTAACATGCAACTGCTTGCCGCCATATTTGCGGGCAATGCGCGCCCTCGCCTGCACGCTGTCCCAGTGGGCCAGAATGTCCACGGTATTTCTTATTTCAGATTCAAACGGACGAAGGCGAGCACTTGCCTCCTTCAATATTTCATGGATTTCCTGTTCCCGGTCGTTTTCAAGCCTCCGGAGCCTGTTGCCAAGCGCGGCTATCGATGCCGGCTCTATAAAAACGGTCTGCCTGCTTACCGATGCGCCATGGATGTTTCCTTCAACATCACCCTGGCACGAGGTCTTGACCGGAATCACATGACGGCCTTCGTACACATCGCTGAAATTATCCTGCAATACGCCCTTGGCCGAGAGCTGGTGCAGAACATTTTCAAGCTCGCTCATTATATGCGCCCTGACAGTGCGCAGCTCTGCGCTCAAGGACGCAAGACGGGGCGTGGCATTTTCGTTTATCGCGCCCTCGGACGTCAAAACGCGCAGCAACGTTCGGAGCGGCTGGCGCGGGTCCGCAAGCGACACAATGCTTTTCCACAAACGCTCACCACGAATCTCCTCTTTTGGAACCTCGGCCCACGATTCGGCCGCAAACAGCCATGAGCGCAATAGTACGAGATCCTCCGCGGCAAGAACCGAATCCTTGCCAAGCTTGTCGAGCGCCGGCACCGGATCCTCAAGATCCGCAAGCGGCCCCCAAAGGGCATCGCGGTCCGTGACAAGCGACGCCTCAAACGTTTCCTGCTGCATGAGCGCGGCAATGGTCACGTCCGGCGCCCAGCATGCCGGGTCCAAAAGACACTCCAGAAGCCCCTTGCCCGGAATCGAACGGGCCTCGTCCGCCGTCAGGTACACAAGGCGGGCCCATTCAAGAGCTTCGGAAGCCTGGGCGTCTTTCAAATCATCCATATATGGAAAATAGCACATCCCTTCTTGAATTTGGACATGATCCGTTGTTAGTTGCACTGGATGGATTCCGACCCGGTTCTGGACAGATATTTTTTTGAATTGAATGCCGCGCATTTTGACGCCTTTCTGGAAAAAACCCCGCTTGTCTGGAACGACCGGCTGCGCACAAGCGCCGGCAGGTTCATCCCCGGCAGAAGAAGATTTTTCAAGGATGATCCGCCTGTGATTGAAATCGCATCATATCTCCAGAAAATTGAGGACAGCTCGAAACACATCCGCGACACGATTGCCCACGAGATGATCCACTACTGGCTCTGGGCCCGTCGCAGGCCCTATGGCCACACTCCCGAGTTCCTTGCAAAAATGCGCGAAATCGGCGCAAGCCGCTACAACACCGTCGGAAAACGCCGACCCTTCAAGTACATTTACAAATGTCCCCACTGCCACCGCGAATTTCCGTCGCGCAAAAAGCTCAATAAACTTGCCTGCCTTCCCTGCTGCAAGGCACATTCGCGCGGAAGGTATGATCCCAGGTTCAGGATAATATTCGACCGTGAAATCAATAATGCCGCTTCCGGCGGCGCATCAGTTTTTTCAGCGCCCGTACAAGCTCACTCCGCCCCCCCGGGCTTTTGAGCATTAAAAAGAAAAACGTATTGAGCATAAGCGCATGCGTCATCTGCTTGCCGCCGATAAGCGCCGGAATTTTTTCAACGGGCACCTCGATGGTTTCAATCATCTCTCCGTCGTCGAGCGAAAGCGCCTTCTTTTTCGCAACCGGCCCCACGGCAAATGAGTGACACTTGTTGTCCTGGATGGCGGGATTGGGATGTGTCCAGCCAAGACTGCGGCATTTCGCGCCGCTCACGGGGACATAACCGGTTTCTTCGGCCAGCTCTCTGAGCGCCGTACGCATCATGTTCTTGTCGCCCGGGTCGCTCACGCCTCCCGGGATCTCCGTGGTGTGCCTTGAAATACCCGCACGGTGCTGCCTGACAAGTATGACTTTTCCATCGGCCGTAACCGGAATTATGTTGCACCAGTCACTCGACTTGAAAAAATAAAAACGGTGTCTTCTTCCGTCCTCACTGGATCTGCTCACCCGCTCGACTATTTCCATCACTGGTGAACGGACAAGGCGCCTGTCACGGACCTTGATCCAGGTGTTTTTCATTTTTTCCGGCTTTCGCTGTGGCATGTTACCCCCGTTTCCGTTAATAATTATTATTGTCAGGAAACAGAAAAATATGAAACACGCACTTTTTCCGGTCGTATTGCTGATGACGGCAGTATTTCTTGTGGCCGCTTCGGGCGCCAATCACATCTGGGTGTCACGGCCCGATGGCGCTCTGGGGTGTGAGCCCGAAAAAGCACAAAGCATTGATGCCGGGCGCGCAGAATTGAGAAAGGCCGGAGTGAGGGTCCATGATTCCCGCAAAACAAGCGACGGCATGATGCGCGTACAGGTTTGTGGAACTCCGTCAGGCGCACACAACGCATACCGCATTACAAAAAAATCACTCAAAAGAGCCGAGTCCCTTGGATACGTCAAACTCGACGACTCAAAAATCCACTGAAACATTTCTCACCATGCAATATTCACGCGCCATGCAAAAGATCGCATGTTGCGATACATAAGTATTTGATTTTACAAAAAAAATTTCACCCAGCCATTGACGCGGCTTACCCAAAAAGATAATACGCCGCACAACAGGGTGGAGTCCTGAAAAAAACAGGGGCAACAAAAGTTTGCCTGGGGGATAGAAAAGAGCCGCCTCTGGAAGCAATGGGGGGTAGGGGGAGCTTCCAGAGGCGGTCACGGGATAGATACTTGTGGTATTGTTATCCCGTATTTTTGAATCTTGATCTGCAGCGCAAGCCTGTCAATCTGTGACTGGTTGCATGTACGCTCAACATCCCAGTCATTGGCTCTAAGCAGTTCAAGAATATAAATTTTTTCAAATTGCTCGCGCGTAGCGCGAAAATCAATCCTGTGATGCCCGAAATCAGGCAGATCACCCTCGGTTATCTCATCGCCCTGCGCCGCAAGAACCGCAAGCCTGAGAACATTGCGAAGCTCGCGGATGCTCCCCGGCCAGTCATACGAACGAAGACGCACCCAAGCCCCGGCATCAAACGCCCTCAGATGCTCTCTGTGGAACTCATGGGTGATCTCATTAAGAATGCCGACAACAATATCGTCAAATTCATCATGCCGCCTCGAAAGCGGAGGCATTTCGAGACGGAAAACATTCAATTTTTCAAGTAATTCAGGGTTAAAAAGCCCGCCCTGCGCGCGCCCCTCAAGCGCCTGGTCGGAAGTAACAACCATCCTCACATTGACAATGGTGCGAAGCTGCGGGTTTTCCGGATGCGGCACCGATTTGGTATTAATGAAATTCAGAAGGTTTTTCTGCTCCGAAAGTGGAAACTCCCCGATTTCACTTACAAGCAACGTTCCGCCCTGGGCCTTGAAAATCTGGGCGACAAGATTTGTGTGCCGTGTGGCCTCGATAAATGGCCTGGCGGCCCTGGGGCTGTTGGCGTGAATCCACCTCGCAATAGCCCCCTTGCCGGTTCCGCTCGCACCCGAAATCAATACGGGGGCGGAATCAGCCTGCGCAGCAAGCAGCGCCAGCCTTCTCTGCCCCGGTGGAATAAAATGAACCATTTCCATAAAATTGTTTCCCGAAAAACTCGGCCCCAAAATGTCACAGATGGTTAACGCCCTGCGCCCATAAAGTCAAACATAAATATTTCTAGTCTTGAAATATTTATCATTTAATGAAAACAGTTGCCATATCAGCATGTTATATGTGCGATAATATTTTTTTCTGAAAACTCATCTGGGCTCTGGTGTTTTTTATCGACATATGCAATTCTGCACCGCGATATGAAGGGGAAGTACGAAAGCTGGGGCGAGTTCATCAAACGCAGGCGAGAGCTATGTTTTCGCTCAGCGCGAGAGTTTTGTAATCGTGTAAACGTCGGAATCAGCTATCCGCAATATTCAAGATACGAAGCCGGCGATCAACTTCCAAACCTGGATCAAGCCCTGCAGCTCTGCAAACTCCTTGGCGTCACGCCAATCGAAGGCATCCTCGAATGGTGCCGCGCACAGATCAGCGAGGACATGGTGCGCACCGACCTCGAAAAGCTGCTCGACGGGCACCGATCCACCAAGGCGGGCGCTGAAGCAAAAAACGAAATGCAGAAAAAAACCGTTCCGGCAAAACCAAGCGACTTTTCGCTTGACGACCTGATCGTATTCAACCGGAGCCATCTCAAGGTTTTTACCTCCGACCCGGCTTACAGGGATATTTTCACCTATGTGAACTCCTTCTCTCCGGAATGGATATCTTCGTCGGAAATTTCACAGGCAATCGGCATCCCGCCGACGAAGCTTTCGATCATGCTCGAAAAGCTCAATGACCTTGGCGTCCTGCTTGTTGCCGGCGAAAAATGCCGTTCCACAAAGCGCAATTTTTATTTCCCTGACGATCCTGAATTCTTTGAAATAAGAAATCTCAATTTCAAACACAACTCCGCCGACATCCTGCGCAAGATGAAACACGACGACATATCGCTGCGCAAATCCTACCGCGGCCTTGTCACCCGCGAACTCACCTCGGACCAGGCCGAATACTTTGTCAAACGTCTTGATGCCGTAGCCAATGAATTCGTCATGCTTCCGGAGACAGAAAATCCGGACAGGATTTACTCCATGTGTCTGCTGCTTGGCGCAAGGTTTGAACGGCCAAAAATCAAAAACACCGAAACAGGCGTACGGGGCGTGCGCCAGCATTCCGAACGCCCACCCGATATCAGCACTGTTTGATAGCGGCAGCCATTATGTTACCTTGAACGTACACATGGGAGGCTTGATGATGAAATTCCGCAATCTGATTGTCTGTATGGTTGCCACCGCAATTTTTCCATTTCATGCCATCGCCGAATTCAAAGTGGGCTTGATCCTGGACAAGGGAGGCAAGGACGATAAATCCTTCAACGAATCCGCATACCGCGGGGCCATGCGCGCGCGCGACCAGCTCAAGGCCAACGTTAAATACGTCGAAGCAACCGATGACAACGCCTTCGAGCCGCTGCTCCGGTCTTTCGCACAAAAGGATTTTGATCTCATCATCGCCGTGGGCGTTGCGCAGGCCGAAGCAGTGAAAAAAGTGGCCAAACAGTTTCCAAAAAAGAATTTTGCCATTGTTGACGCCGAAGTGAACGGATCCAACATACGATCGCTTTTATTTGAAGAACACGAGGGCTCCTACGTCGTTGGCGCTGCCGCCGCTCTTGCTTCAAAATCAGGCAGGGTCGGCTTCATCGGCGGAATGGACATCCCGCTTATCCGGCGTTTCCAAACGGGCTACGAGGCCGGCGCAAAAAAAATCAACTCAAAAATAAAAGTGTTTGCAAATTATGTGGGTGTAACGGGGGACGCATGGAACAATCCCGCAAAAGCCAAGGAGCTTGCCATAGCCCAGTTTGACAGGGGCGCGGACGTTGTTTTTGCGGCAGCCGGCGCTTCCGGACAAGGCCTCTTCGACGCCGCCGAGGAAAAAAAGAAACTGGCAATAGGGGTCGATTCCAACCAGAACTGGATAAAACCCGGCATCATTCTGACGAGCATGCTCAAGCGCATTGATATTGCCATCCTCATGACGTGCCAGGATGCAATGCTGGGTGGATTCAAAAGCGGCATCAAACGTTACGGATTTTCCAACCAAGGCGTTGATTATGCGATAGACCAGCACAACAACGCCATTCTCAACGAAAACATCCGGAGAAAACTTGATTCCCTCAAGTCCGAGATCATTTCCGGAAAGATAAAGGTCCCCGATTACTACAAAAGAAACGAGCTTTAACGTAAAATGACACCCGAATCCCCGCGGCCCGCCCCTGCTGTTGAATTGCGGGGACTTACAAAGATCTTCGGTTCTCTGAAGGCCAATGACAACATAAGCTTTGACATCCTCCACGGATCAATCCACGGCGTTGTCGGGGAAAACGGAGCCGGCAAGTCAACAGTGATGAAAATGCTCTACGGCATTTACAAGCCGGATGCCGGCGAAATACTGGTCAACGGCAGGTCCCGCAGATGGAATTCGCCAGAAGATGCAATAAATGCCGGAATCGGAATGGTACACCAGCACTTCATGCTGGCAGGACCGTATACGGCACTTGAAAACATCCTTCTTGGAGACGAGCCCTGCGCAAAAAGCACCGGCTGGCTCCCGAGGGCGCTCAGGCCCGTTGCCACCTCCGGCGCACGCCTCAAGCTCGGCGGACTCATGCGCAAATACGGAATGGACATCAAGCTCGACACCCCGGTCGAAAACCTTCCCGTAGGCACGCAGCAGCGGATCGAGATACTGAAACTTCTCTATCGAAACGCCGACATCCTGATACTTGATGAACCAACCGCCGTTCTTGCGCCACAGGAGACGATGGAACTTTTTGCCAATCTTAAAAAACTCCGCGACGAGGGAAAAACAATAATCATCATCACCCACAAGCTGAAAGAAGTGATGGGCTTCACCGACCGCGTAACCGTCCTCCGCGGCGGCCGCGTGGCCGGCGGCCGGGAAACAGCGCAAACGAGTGCTGATGAAATTGCATGCCTCATGGTTGGACGGAAAATCAGCATTGAAACAGGCGGAGAAAAACGCAACAGGAGCACCGGCGGCAGCGTTCTGGATATAAAAAATCTCTCGCTTCTGCCGCGCGGGGGACAGTCCTCCCGGCACAGGTTGAAAAACATCAGCCTGAACGTAAAGAGCGGCGAAATTGTCGGTATTGCCGGCGTTGAAGGGAACGGACAGAGCGAACTCCTGCAGGCAATCCTTCATCCGCACGACAAAAGCTGCGTTTCTGACGGCGCAGTCGCAATACACGCCAGCATGGGGCTGATTCCTGAAGACCGGCACAAGGAGGGCCTGCTGCTGGAAAGGCCTCTTGACGAAAATTTCCTGCTTGGCCAGCAACACCGCGATATTTTCTACAACAGGGGCTTTGTGCGCTATCCGGCGCTCCGCAAGAGCACCAGGGAAGCCATGGAAACATACGACGTCCGTCCCCGCCGGATCGAGGCAACAGCCGGAGAGCTGTCAGGCGGCAACCAGCAAAAACTGATCATAGCCCGTGAGATGGACCGGATTCCCGGACTGGTCATAGCCGCGCAGCCCACGCGTGGCGTTGACATCGGTGCGATTGAATTCATACACGCCGAGCTTTTGCGGGCGCGGGACCGGGGAGCAGGCATTCTTCTGATTTCCTCCGAGCTTGACGAGATCATGAATCTTTCCGACCGCATCATTGTATTGTACGAAGGTGAAGTGGCCGGAACCTTCACCCGGGACGGATACAACGAACGCGAGATCGGTCTTTGCATGGCGGGGCACCAATGAAAAAGCACCTGCAACCGCTGCTTGCCGTCATGCTGGGGCTCGCCGCCGGGCTTTGCATAACCGCCATTGCCGGTGAAAATCCACTCCATGTTCTCAAGGTGCTGGTCACAAGTGCGTTCGGCTCGCGATACGATCTCGGAATGACGCTCTTTTATTCCACTCCGCTCATTTTCACCGGCCTCTCCGTCGCAATGGCCTTTCATGCAGGCCTTTTCAACATCGGCGCCGAAGGCCAACTCCTTTTGGGCGCGCTTGCGGGAGCCGCCACCGGAATACTGCTGCCCGGCGTGCCCTGGCCCATCGCACCTTTTATTGCGGCCTGCGCCTGCATAATGGCAGGAGCCGCATGGGGGGCGATTCCGGGATGGCTTCGCGCACGGCGTGGAAGCCATGAAGTCATCGTGACAATCATGCTTAATTTCGTAGCCGCCGGACTGACCAGCTGGGTAACGCTGTATCTGCTCCCCAACCCGGAATCCCAAAACCCCGAAACCCGGCACGTCGGACCCGGCTACCTTGTTTCACAGTTCGGTTTTTTTGACGGCGCGCCGGTGAGCGCCGCCTTCATCATCGCGATTATCGCGGCAGGCCTTGTCTGGCTGTTTCTCTGGCGCACAACCGCCGGATTTGAAATCCGCGCGACAGGCCAGAACGAGCACGCAGCAAGAGCGGCAGGCGTCAACGTGGGCAGAACCAGAATCTTCGCAATGATGCTGGCGGGAGGACTGGCCGGAATGGTGGGAATCGGTGAGGTACTCGGCAATGCCGGAAAATTCAAGATGGGTTTTTCGCCCGAATACGGTTTCACAGGGATTGCCGTTGCCCTGCTTGCCCGCAACAAGCCCGGCGGAATCATATTGGCAGCCCTCCTGTTCGGAGCGCTTCACAAGGGCACGGCCGCGCTTGATTTCGAAACCGAGCATGTAACACGCGAGCTCTCAATGGTGCTCCAGGCACTTGTCTTGTTGTCGGTTTGCGCCGACGGCCTCTGGACGTGGCTTAAAAAGGGGCGCTCATGAACGAAATCCCCGTGATCACCTCCATTCTGCAGCTTCTCGCCGGAGCAATACGGCTTTCAACGCCCCTGATTTTTGCCGCGCTCGGAGGAATGATGAGTGAACGTTCGGGGGTGATCAATATCGCCCTCGAAGGCATGATGCTCATTGGCGCTTTTTTTGCCGCCATCTGCGCGCTGGCCACCGGATCGGCGTGGGCTGGCGCAGGCGGCGCGGCGCTCGCCGGCACGGCAATCGCCGCCATTTATGCGGTCTTTGTGATAAGGCTCCGCGCAAACCAGATAGTGGCCGGCACGGCGATAAACATGCTGGCCGCCGGCACGGCGCCTTTTCTATGCAAGATCCTTTACGGCACCTCGGGCGCCACGCCCGGAATACCCCTCGCCCGCTTTCTGTATGCCCCGGTCATAATTGCCTGGGCGGCGGCCATCCTTTTGCATCTCTGGCTGCACTACACTCCTGGCGGCATGTGGGTCAGGTTCGCCGGCGAACATCCGGAGGCGCTCGAGGCCGCCGGAATACGTTCGTCGCGCGTGAGATGGGCCTCGGTCCTCATGAGCGGAGCCCTGGCGGGACTCGGCGGCGCCGTTTTGTCGATCATGTTGTCGTCATCATTCACCAGAAACATGACTGCAGGACGCGGATTCATGGCGCTGGCCGCTCTCATTTTCGGCAAATGGAAACCGGTGCCGACCGCGTTTGCATGCCTGCTCTTTGGCATTACCGACGCCATGCAAATGCGCCTTCAGGGCGTCCATCTGTTTGGCGCGGGCCCGATACCGGTGCAATTCATCCAGATCCTGCCATATGTGATTACCGTTCTCGTACTAGCAGGATTTGTGGGCTCGTCGCGCGCGCCAAAAGCATTGGGCAGGCACTGACCCTGTTTCCGGAAATCCCGGAATCAATCCTTTTATTTCCGAATAAAACCGCTTAACATCCATCATCGGGGGGATCATAAATGCGCCGTTTACCGCTTGTTCTGCTGTTGGCTGTCTTTTCACTTGGAGTTCAATCCGCACACGCCTTGCCGCTGCCGCAAAAAATAAAATCGTGGCCCGCATGGTCCAACGCCTTTGCTCCTGAAATCGCCCCTTCCGTTGCCGGACAGGTTGACTTCGGCGCGATTGTTGCGCTCGACAACTGCTCGGGATCGCTGGTGCGATTTGAAACTTCGATCGGAACGGACCAGGCCATGGTGCTTACAAACGGACACTGCCTGGGCGGAGGGTTCCTTCCGGCCGGCACCGCGGTTTCAAACAAACCGGCCACCCGCTCTTTCAGACTTCTGAGCAGGGATGGAAAAACCACCCTTGGCCGCCTGAACGCCACCCGGATCATCTACGGAACCATGACCGGAACCGACATGGCGCTATACGGCCTTCGCGAAACTTTCGATGAAATTGAAAAAAAATTCGGCACAACCGCATTGACGATGTCCTCAGCCCGTCCAAAAGACGGCCGCAAAATTGCAGTCGCATCGGGCTACTGGAAAAAAATCTATTCCTGCTCAATCGACCGTTTTATTTTCGAGCTGCGCGAAAGCAACTGGACCTGGAATGATTCGATCCGCTACACCCAGCCCGGCTGCGAAACCATCGGAGGAACATCAGGTTCGCCGGTCATCGATGCCGAGACCAGGGAAGTCGTTGGCGTAAACAACACCGGCAACGAAGACGGCGAAAACTGCACGATGAACAATCCTTGCGAAGTAGATGCAAATGGAAACACCTCGGTACACCATAAGGCGTCATACGGACAACAGACCTTCTGGATTTACGGCTGCCTTGGACAAGGCAACGAACTGCAACTTGAAAGACCCGGGTGCAAACTTACAAAGTAGTGTATATGCGATATCCCGGTCTGCTTCTGACAACCGCACTTTTGCTTTTTCTTCCGGCATGCAACAGCATGGATAATGGCATCACCAGAACGAAAGAATACCTCACCAGGCAGGCCGATCTGCTCAAAATCGCCACCAGGGGATCCCGCAGTAATGTAACTCTTGCAAATGCGTCGCCTGCCGCGTCACCATCTCCTGAACACGCCGCATCCCGTGAAGACATTGACGCACCGGCACGCGCAAAAGCCAATGCCGAACTTCTGAAGGAAATGTACAGCGTTGTTTTCATGCAGGACCCGAAGGACCGTTCAACATTCGGCAATATCGTTGACAGTCTGAACCAGGGCGCTTCCCTGGAAGGCATTTATAATGGATTCACGCACTCGACCGAATACCGGAAGCTGGAAACCGGAAAATCCAGCGCCTCGCCGGACGCGGTGAAAATCTTCAGCGAGGAGCTGGCGCAGCTTGAATCCGAACTGCCGGACCCGACTCACTTCAACGAAAAATCCGCCCAACCGCTTCCGCCGCCGCTCATACCCGACGGCAGCAGCGCACCGGCACCACGGGAAATCGAATTCACCGGCGTCGGCGAATCCCCAAGGCCGTTCAACAAGCAGGAAATGACAGCAAAATACGAAAAACATTTTATAGGCGCATCGATTTTCACCCTCAAGCGCGTGATCGGCGACGAAGCCCTGAAAACCATGGCCGCCAAAAAGGACTTTCGCGAAAAATTCGCCACCTGGTTTTCGAGAAACGTTGTCCGCCTTTCGGCCCGTAACGTCGATTTCGGCCTGGCGCTCAGGAACAATCCGGATGAAGCATTTCATTATAAATGGGCGTTATCGGCTACCGATGACCGATTGCAGTGGGAGATTTTGAACCGGCTTCACCGGCTCTTGAACGACGCCAACCGGCAGAAACAATAAACAGAAAGGACTTGATATGGCCGCAAAAATGGAACCTTTGATCATAACTTGTGCGATCACCGGAGCTGAAACGTCGAAGGACAAGCAGCCCAATCTGCCAATTACTCCGGCCGAGCAGGCACTGGCCGCCGAAGAAGCGGTGAAAGCCGGGGCTTCAGTAATCCATCTGCATGTCAGAGAGGACGACGGCAAGCCAAGCCAGCGGGTGGAACGTTTCAAGGAATCAATTGATGCAATCCGCGCCCGTGTTCCTGAGGCCATCATCCAGATTTCGACCGGCGGCGCGGTCGGCGAATCCATTGAAAACCGCGCAAAGCCCCTTGGTCTCAAACCCGAGATGGCATCGCTCAACATGGGTACGCTCAACTTCGGCGACGACGTGTTTCTGAATCACCCGCGCGACATTGTGGGCCTTGCCGCCAAGATGAAGGAATACGGGGTCATGCCGGAACTTGAAACCTATGAAGCGGGAATGGTTGAAACATCCCTGCGGCTCGCCAAAGTCGGCATACTCCGCGAACCGCTTCACTTCCAGTTCGTGCTAGGAGTGCCCGGAGGCATGAGCGGAGAGCTTGGAAATCTCATACACATGGTTTCCCTGCTTCCCGCGGGAGTCCACTGGGCTGTTGCCGGAATCGGAAGATACGAACTTCCGCTTTCGATCCATGCCATTTTGATGGGCGGACATGTGCGCGTCGGCTTCGAGGACAACATCTATTATAGCCGCGGGGTTGTGGCCAGATCCAATGCCCAGCTTGTCGAACGGATTGCCCGCATTTCGCGCGAAGCCGGACGCGAAGTGGCAAGCCCCGCGCAGGCGCGGAAACTGATCGGAATCCAGTAATACCTCATCCGCCACGATGCAACCTGTTCAAAGCCAGCTTCTTGTTAAGATTCCGGGCATCCTCCATTCGTTTGGCACGGCAGACGTTCCTTCGCCGCCGGAATTCACTAAACACTGGCACAACCTGCCAAAATGGAATCAGGTTCATGGCATTGCCGTGGTAAAAGTGATGCATCATGGCCAGGAATGCGGCGATACTGATGCGCTGATCACGCGGGTGCGGAATCTACCCGTTGCCGTGCGAACCGCCGATTGCGTCCCGATACTACTGGCCCGGACGGACGGCAGCGCGGTTGCCGCGGTTCATGCGGGCCGACGCGGCACTTTTGCCGGCATTGTGCGCTCTGTCTGGCAAACACTTTCGGCCGGTGGCGCGGAAAAACCCGGGAATTGGGTCGCTGCAATCGGACCGGCCATCGGACGGTGCTGCTATGATTTTGACGGTCACATGCTGGACCTGCCGGGGCTCAACTTTGCTCAACTTCAAGAATGCGGCATCACCAGCATCGATCTCCTGCGGTTGTGTACCCGCTGCACGCCTGATGCGGCAGGCAAACCGGCCTTCTGCAGCTACCGGAGGGATGGCGCGGGGGCGGGAGCCAGACAGTATTCGGCCATCATGATTGCCTGAACGCACGGGCGGTGTATAATGTAATTTAATGGATGCCAGGAAGGCGTTGTCCATCTTGAAGCCCGGCTGGAAAATGGTTGACCAGCCCCTTAGCGTGCAATTTGTCATCACGGGCGGAATAGTTGCGGCTTTTTCAATCATCAGCCTGGGCATCCTTCTTTATCAGGTAAGTCACCAGATCGCGGCATCGCGCTGGCTGTCGCAGACCCACATGACGCTCAATCACCTCAAAACTCTGGGCCAGAACTACTACCGGCAGCAGGCCTCAATGCACGAATACCTCAAAACTGCTGACAACCGCTTTCTGGCCGTCACGCGTGAGGCCAGACAACTCTGGGAGGAGGATGTTTCCACCATAACGGGACTGATCTCGGATGATCCCAAGCAGGTCATACTGCTCCACAATATCACCGAGGGATATTCCGGCTGGTTCAGGCTCGCCGACGAGCTGATCCACAAAGCCGGTGACAGCGTACAAAGCAACGGAGGCAGGCCGACACGGCCCGACAGGCAAAGCCTCATGGAAGAGTCGGCCTCGTTCAAACAGACCTTTCTTGTGATCGAAAAAATGATCGACTGGGAAAACAACCAGCTCAAGGTCTGGAACCAGACGGAAAAAAACGCGACACAATCAACATTCATCGCCATCGCGATCATCAACATCGCGCTTCTCCTGATTTTCAGCGTTGCGCTGGCCAAACTCTTCATTACGATAGCGCGGCCGATCTCCGATCTTTCATCCGGAATCAAAAAATACCAGGAAGGCGACTTCAAGGCGCGCGTGCAGGTTTCAAACAAAAGCGAAATCGGCTTTCTCGAAGCCAGTTTCAATGAAATGGCCGAAAAAATCGAAGCCATGGTCACCGACCTCAGAAAACTGGACGAGCTGAAAACCGAATTCCTTTCCACCGTATCCCACGAACTGAGAACACCGCTCACCTCTATCGGCGGATATACCAAGCTCCTCGCCGAAGGCGACACCGGTGAAATCAATGAAACACAAAAGGAATTTCTCGGCATAATCGACACCAATGTCGTTCGCCTTACAAATCTCATCAATGACATCCTGGATATTGAAAAAATGGAATCAGGAAAAATCCAGCTCGGGCGCGAGCCCCAGGATCTTGGCATGATCCTGAAAGAATGCCGCGACACCTTTGAAGTCGTTGCCAGACAAAAGGGGCTCCAGCTTCTGTTCAATCCGTCCGGCACTCCGCTCATGATGATCGGCGATCACGACCGGCTGGTGCAGGTCTTCATGAATCTGCTCTCGAATTCAATAAAATATACAAAGCAGGGACATGTCGAAATATCGTCAGAGCTGAAGGGCTATGCCATTGTGGTGCGCGTTACCGACACCGGTATCGGACTGACGAAAGAGGACCAGGAAAAACTATTTCAGAAATTCTACCGAACCAGGAGCGGCATCGCGACCGGAGAGGGCGGCACCGGGCTCGGGCTCGTGATCATGCGCAAACTCGTAGAGGCGCATAGCGGCTCGATCAAGGTCGAAAGCGAGCCGGGAAAAGGCACCACCTTCCAGATCACGTTCCCCGCCATGGCGCCGACACAGGATGGCATCGATAAAAGACGGTTGGCCCGCGAGAGCAAAAAACAGATCATCTGGATAATAAGCCCGGATGAAAATGAAAAACTCAGATGCAAGAAAATCATATCGGACGCGGGCAGTGCGCTCAGCGGCGCCGCGACGGGCACCAGGGATTTTGACGGTGTCCACATGATGCCGACGGATGAACAGGGACTTGAAGCGCCCGGTCTTGTCATTCTTTCGGTCAACACCGAGACTGAAGGCCTTACCGCCCTGTCTTCGGTCCGCCAAAATCTGCATCAGACGGTACCGATCATACTCCTCGGACCCCCTTCCGTGGACGCGAAAACCGCTTTTGCACAGGGGGCTTCCGCGTGCATTCAAAAACCCGTCACCAGGGAAATTTTGCTTCTGGCCGTAAAGGACCTTCTTGCCCGCAACTGGTGGCGGATACTTGTGGCCGACAGCAATACGGATCTCAGGCTTCTTATCAAGCGCGCCCTTGAGCACAGGGGCTTCAAGGTTGACGACGTTGACCGCGGCAATCTCGTGCTCGGACGTCTTGAGCAGGAACACTACGACCTGGCCCTGCTTGACACCCATCTCCCGGACATATCAAGCATCGAGCTTGTGAAAATAATGCGAAAAACGCCGAGATTCATCTCGCTTCCGGTACTGCTCATGTCGGTGGAGGACCAGATGGCCCCGAATGAAGCCGAGATTTCCGGATGGGGTAACACCGCCCTGGTGGCAAAATACAAGGGACTGGGGCAGATAGTGGAACATGTGTATAAATTCCTCGAAACCAGAAAGGCGGAAAAAAAATGAACGATCAAGCACCGGCGAAAAGGGAAATTCTCCTGGCAGAAGACGAGGAGCATATAGCCAAACTGGTATCATTCAAACTCACCAAGGAGGGGTTCAGCGTCACTATCGCCAAAAACGGACAGGAGGCCATGGATCTGATGATCACCAAACCGTGGAACCTCATCATTCTTGACGTGATGATGCCGTATCACACCGGCTGGGAAGTTCTCAAAGCGCTGAGGGACTCGCCGGTGACCTGGATCAAATCCATCCCGGTCCTGATGCTCACGGCAAAGGGCGCGCAAAAAGACATCTCAAACGCGGCCGAGCTTGGAGCCGAGCAGTATCTCAAGAAACCCTTCGATCCGGCAGAACTCGCTTCGATCGTAAGAAAGATGACCGGCGCATGATTGACTGGGAATCGGACCCGGAATTGAAGGAAATGCAAAGACAGTTCATCCTTTCGCTGCATGAACGCAGGAATCTGCTCGCAACGGCGCTTGCCGCAATAAAACCGGCCGTACCGGACGCTAATGTTGACGAAGCGCTGAAAACAATCCAGTTTGTCGCGCACAAGCTGGCCGGCGCCGCCGGCTCCTATGGCTTTGGCAAACTCACCGAAATAGGCGGCCGCATTGACGATCTGCTGGACGAAGAAGAAGCCCGGAAGGATCTGAAAAATATCATCGCGCTTTCGTCTGAACTCGATGCCCTCATGGACAAGGTGCTCAAGACAGGCCGGGAATAACCGGCTTAACGCTTTTTATGCGCCCAAGCCCGGATTTTCATGAGTTCCTGCTCGGGCAATCCGACAAAAGCAAGACGGACCTTGTACCAGAATTTTTTGGGATCACCCGACGAGTCCGCCTGCCGGTCATTCTTGATGATCTTCATGAGCGGAATACCGATACCGATATCATCAAACAGCTTGCAGGAAAGAGTGAATGCCGTATCAACGGGCAGCTCGACCGGGCTCTTGAGCGTCACATCGCACTCACTCACCGACATCACCCGGCAATCAAGCTGCATCCTGGCGTTGGCCTCACTGCCGGTGACCTGGACTTCAAACACATGCCGGCGGCCCTCGCCTTTTTTGAGACAAAGCGACAGCTTGTCAAGGAGCAGGGTTTCGTCAATCGGCTTGATCAGATAATCCGTGACGCCGGATTCAACCGCTTTTTTGACATCAGCCGGATTCCGCTTCCGGGTAAGCATGATAACCGGAAGATCCGAATAGAGCGGATGCTTGCGGATCGCCCTGACAAGATCATAACCGCTCATGCCCGGCATCATTGCATCCGTAAGCAGACAATCAAACGGCGCAAGGCAGATCATTTTCAGCGCTTCCGCGGCATTTTCTGTTGTAACAACATTATAACCGGCCGGAACAAGCATAGCCTGTATCAGCTTGAGAACCGGCGGGTCATCATCAACAACCAGGATTTTTCTGACTCTTGTATCCTTGTCCGCCATGATCATTGCACTATGAATTGGGTGAAATAAAGATTGGTTGCCACCGCTGTTTTAACAACGGCATCCTTCACAAGCAACTGGTTGACAACATCCAGGAGCTGCGTGCGAAGCACGTATCTCCCCTGCACGGTTATCAGCTCATTATAATTGCGCCGGCCAAGCATGGACAGCATCTTGTCCATGATGAGCGGCCTCAAAGCCTCCACCTCGTCCTTCCTGCCGCCATCACGCACTTCAATTGAAAAACCGACAGTCACATAATGCAGCTTGCCATGAATCTGCTGATTGGTACCGTCCGCCGGCCGGGGCATTGAAGGAGTTGATTCAATATTGATGGTAACCGGTTCGAAATTGATGAGCGCCGCCGCAACTGCGGGCTTGGGGGACGCATGGGCTTGGACAAGACGCACCCGCTCGTCGTCCTCCGTTATCCGGGGTTTTTTGTAAACTTTATTGGTGTAAAAAACCGTACCGAAGAAACCAAGGACAACCAGGGTGTTAAGCGCGCCGACAATCAGCGGCAGTTTGGATGCCAAGCCTCCGCCACCGCCGCCTGACGGCTCAGGCGCGGGCGCGGCTTTTTCTTCCTTCTTTTCTTCCTTGGGACTCACTTACTATAGTCTAAAGCGGAAGCTGCTCGAACGGAAGCCCCAGGCTTTCGGCGATTTTTTTATACGAAATTTTGCCTCCAACCATGTTTATGCCCTTACGCAGCGCTTCATCCCTGGCCGCCCCCTCTTTCCAGCCCATATTGGCAAGCATCAGGACATATTTGAGCGTCATATTGGTTAGTGCATATGTGGACGTGCGCGGCACGGCCCCCGGCATATTGGGCACCGCATAATGAATTACGCCGTCAACGGCATATGTCGGGTGTTCATGGCTTGTCGGCCGCGTGGTCTCGATCGTACCGCCCTGGTCAACAGACACATCAACAATCACGCTGCCGGGTTGCATCCTCGAAACCGTTTCACGGGGCACGAGTTTCGGGGACTTGGCGCCCGGAACCAGCACGGCCCCTATCACCAGATCCGCCCGTGGAATGATCTTTTCAATCTGCTCGCTGTTTGAATGAAGCGTTGTGACCTCGTTTCCGAAAATATCGGACAGATACTCCAGCCTGTGGATGTTGACATCAAGAACTGTCACCTTGGCGCCCATGCCGACCGCAATCTTAGCGGAATTGATGCCTACGGTACCCCCGCCTATAATCACCACATTGCCGCGCTCGACGCCCGTCACGCCGCCAAGAATCATCCCCTTGCCGCCATGATCGTGTTGAAGATACATGGCACCTATCTGGGCCGCCATGCGCCCGGCCACCGCGCTCATGGGCGCAAGAAGCGGCAGGGAGCCATCGGCAAGCTGGATCGTCTCGTAGGCAACCGCAACTATTTTGCGTTCAAGAAGCGCTTTTGCCAGCCGCTCGTCCGCCACCAGGTGCAGGTACGTGAAAAGAATCTGCCCCTCGCGAAGGAGCGGATACTCGTCCTGAAGCGGCTCCTTGACCTTGATGACCAGCTCGGCCTTGTCAAAGACCTCTTTTGCGGAATCGACAATCGTGGCGCCTGCCTTGCGATAATCCTCATCAGATATACCCACGCCGACGCCGGCGCTGTGCTGTACAAACACCTTGTGCCCCGCGCCGACAAGCGCTTTCACGCCGGCAACCACAAGACCCACGCGGTTTTCCTTGTTCTTGATTTCCTTCGGAACGCCAATATTCATACTTTTATCCTCAAGCCGTCAAAGGCGGGGTAAACTCCCCTGGGAAGTTTTCGCGCCAAGGCGGCATAATCAACGTCGTGGCTAAGATGCGTCAGATAAGCCTTGCGCGGGCGCAGCCTAGCGATTACTTCAAGCGCCTGGTCAAGGTTGAAATGCGTGCCATGCGGCTTTTCTCTCAGGCAGTCAATCACCAGCACGTCAATACCCTTAACCTTCTCAAGCGATTGATCAGGAATATAACTACAATCCGTCAGGTACGCAACGCCATCAAATTTATAGCCAAGGCTCTCTTTGGAACCGTGCATCAGGCGGACCGGTTCGACCCGAAGACCGGCGATTTCAACCTGGCGTGCGTCTTGGCCGATTGCGTGCAGATCAAGAAGCGGAATGCCGCCCCCCTCCTGCGCGCCGGGGGTGAAGATATATTTGAATTTTTCGCCCAGTTCAGCGGTAGTCCATCCGTTGCCATAAACCGGAATGCGGGATTTTTGAGTGAAGTTATAACATCTGAGTTCGTCAATGCCGTTCACGTGATCAGCGTGTGGATGTGTAAACAATACGGCATCGAGATGCTTGATGCGGTGTTTGAGCGCCTGTTGCCTGAAGTCGGTGGAAGCATCGATCAAAAGGCTTTTGCCCTTCCATCTTATCCAAGCCGATGTCCTGAGCCGTTTGTTTCTGGGATTATGCGAGCGGCAGACCCTGCATTTGCAGTTGATGAGCGGAACGCCCGTTGACGTGCCACATCCCAAAATGGTCAATTCAAGCCCGCTGTTTTCTTTCACAAGAATTCTGAACCTGCCACTTCCCAACCGGAGTGCGACTCCGACGCCAAGTATTGATAAGTGTAACAACCTGAAATCACATGTTCAATGTTTTTTTAGGTATGAAAATTGTCTAAAACAGGGTTGCAAACAGCAATAATAACAGCTAGAATATTAGCTGTATGACCGTTAAAAACAATATAAAAGCCAAAAAGTTAGACTTTAAAATGGCTACTCCAGAAGAAGTTTGCCGTGAACTCGGCTTGCGTCTTAGAGCCCACAGGCTGGCAAGAAACATAAAGCAGCAGGAGCTTGCCGGCATGGCGGGGGTTTCTACCGGGACCGTAAAAAATCTTGAATCTCATGGGCAATCATCGCTTGATACGTTAGTACGAATTGCAGCTGCGCTTGATCTTGTACAGGATTTTGAATCGCTCTTTGAAGTTCGCATTAATTCGATTGCGCAAATGGAGCAGATAGAAAAAATAACATCGGGCAGTCTCAGGCGAAGGGCGCGATGAAAAAAATCAAGGTTTACTACTGCGGATGGGGCGAGTACTGGCAGCTTGGTACGGTTGCAGATAATGGTAGCCAGATTATATTTGAGTATGACGTAAATGCGTTACGACAAGGGCTTGAGCTTTCGCCAATAAATTTAAAATTAGATAGCCAAGCATATGGTGGATTCCCTGATTATCAGATGCGACTCCCAGGCATAGTAGCTGATAGCCTGCCTGACGGGTGGGGACTATTACTAATGGATAAGATTTTTCGAAAACACGGAATAAAGCCTGAGGAGATATCGCCACTCGACAGGTTGTCGTTTGTTGGTGCACGTGGAATGGGTGCGCTCGGTTTTGAACCCGAGGGGTTTGATGATGCAAAATCGCAAGACATGAACATGCTAGAAATAGTGCACGAGGTTCAAAAAATTATTTCAGGCAAAGCAGCCGCAACACTGCCAGAGCTTGCACACATGGGTGGTTCGCCACATGGCGCTCGACCGAAGGTGCTGGTAAATTACGATAGAGTGCAAAAAAACATATCAACCTCTCACGATGGTGCCGGCTCACCCTGGCTGATTAAGTTTCAGTCAGCTCGTGACCACAAAGAAGTTTGCGCGGCCGAAGCACTGTATGCGGTGCTTGCAAAAAAATCTGGTCTTGATGTATGTCAGACGGAATATTTTGATCTGGGAAAATATTCTGCGTTCGGCACCAAGAGATTTGACCGTATTGATGACAAGCGAATTCCAGTGCATACACTTGCCGGAGCACTTCATGCTGATTTTAGAATTCCGTCGTCGGTGAGTTATGGCTCGTTTTTAAGAGTGACCAGACTTATGGCCAGAGATGAGCGCGAAGTATATAAGGCATATAGATTGAGCGTATTTAATGTGATTTTCAATAATCGAGACGATCATTCAAAAAATATTTCTTTTTTACTCGACAGCAAGCGCAATTGGAAACTTGCTCCGTCTTATGATCTGACGTTTTGTCTGGGTCCAGGCGGTGAACACCAGATGGATGTATGCGGCGAAGGGAGGCGGGTGACCTTTGAGCACATGATGAAACTTGCGCATGAGGGTGGACTTGAAAAAAACAAGTGCCGAAAAATAATTGATGAAGTCATTGGTGTAGCAAACAAATTCAAAAAAGAAGCTAAAAAATTTCCGATTAGAGCATCTACAGTGTCAGCCATATGGAAAAATATATCTGAGAATATAAAAATTATTTCACCTTTGTAATTGAGAATACGGCGGCAATACCCATCGGATATCGGAAAAATTACCTCACCAGCGGTATCGTTAATGGAGTGCGCATTCCGGTCGAGTCGGCAGGTGATTCCGGCTTGATGCCGGAGTGGAAGCGGATCATCTTTGTTTTGACGTAGCCTGACCGTAGATGGCATGCAATATCCAGGTATCCGTGGCGCCGCATACGCCCAGAAGAATCGCTACTTTATATATTCCTTAAATGAAACACTACCAGTATCAGCATTTACAAAATAAGTATTTGATCCTGTACTGGATACGGCTACGAGTCGTTGATTTTCATCGATATAAATACTTTGATAGCCGATTTTTTCAATTGGATCTTCTTCGATAATCCATCCGGTCTTTCCGTCATCCTTAAGCATAATTATATTTTGCGTTTCGTCATTACTTTTTTGAGTAAATAGAATTATGATTCCGTTGTTCCATGGTACAACGGAATCAATTTTTTGATTGCTCTTATGGAAAACAACTTTTCCCAAATAATATATCGAGCAGCCAACAACAGAAAAATAATTAGTCATACTAATCAGTGCATAAGTAAGTTCACATAATCTGTGATAGGGTGTACTCTGTTTCTATGCAGAGACAAGACGCCCGCAAACTGGATCATAAAACGCTCGAAGAAATCAGAATCCGCGCAGTTCGGC
>Ga0208375_1000591_pt1 | contig 50880 bp, 46 predicted proteins | sample RifOxyD1_FD_184038 | JGI IMG/M metagenome (GOLD analysis project Ga0208375, IMG submission 184038) | Soil microbial communities from Rifle, Colorado - Rifle Oxygen_injection D1 (SPAdes) | ecosystem: Environmental > Terrestrial > Deep subsurface > Rock core/Sediment | place: Rifle, Colorado... | reverse complement strand
AAGTGGCCTTTCTTTTCGCTGCTTTTTGTTTTCTTGCAACTCAAAAATAGCTTAATTTAAGGTCATTTCCATCTTTTTTCTGAAAATTACGCCGGATTTTTTGTCGCGTTTAGGCTAACAATAGGGAGAAAAGTATGAAATTCACAAATGGCTTTAAAAAAACCTTGTTCCTGGCAACAGTGCTGGTGGGTATGTCGTCATGCAGTCATGGACCGGCAATACAGGATTATCCTGATACAGCAAACCCAATTGACGAGGTAAAAAAACTTGATTCTGATATTACAATGGCATCACAAAATCAAATTGATGTTCTTTCTCCTTATAACTTCAGTTTTGCCCAAGAATCATTAAAAGACGCAAAAACAAGTCTAGACAAGCAGCAAAACAGCAAAGAAACCCTGCACAGCGTTGCAACAAGCCGTGCATATCTTGTCAGGGCCAATGAGTTTGCCAAACTTTCTACCGTCAACCTCGAAGAGGTGGTTATCGCGCGAAAACAGGCCATTGCATCCGGCGCCAATAATTTCTTTCCTGCTGACCTTCAAAAAACTGACAACAGTCTGAAAGAAGTAACTTCAGATATTGAAAAAAACGAGCTTAAAAGTGCAAAAGCAAATCGGAGCACACTACAATTGAAATATCTTGATCTCGAACTGCAATCCATAAAAACAACTATGCTTGGACAGGCGCGCACAACAATTGCCCAAGCCATAAAAGAAGGCGCAAAGGATTTTGCCCCGCGAAGTCTGGCCATAGCCGAAAAAAAGCTGAAGGACACGGATGCATTCATTACTGCCAACCGGCACGACAGCGGCCAGATCTTTATCAGCTCTAATAATTCACGCCTAAGTGCTGATCATCTGCTAAAAATAACCCGCGATTCAAAGGCCGGAAAAAAAACATCATCAGAAGAAACAGCACTTAAAATGGAAAACGAGCAGAACAAGGCTGCAGATAAACAGATACAACTGAACGTTAAAACCAACCAGCTTGAAAACAAACAAAACCAACTGGACATCAAACAAGGCCAGTTAATAAAGAGCAAGAACACTCTTGATTCTGAGCGTGCATTCAATGAACGATATGAAATTGCGCGGGCAGCGTTTATTGAGAACGAAGCAGAAGTTTACAAAAAAGGGAATACCCTGACTATACGTTTAAGGGGATTGGAATTTCCAGTTGCACAAGCGGTGCTGAAGGGATCTAATTTTCCACTTCTTGCAAAAGTCCAGAAGGTGATGAAGAGCTTTGGAAACAGCTCGGTAATCGTTGAAGGACATACGGACTCAATGGGTGGAAAGGCCATGAACAACAGATTGTCGATCGCCAGAGCCACAGCTGTTAAAGAGTATTTTATTTCCAATGCCGATGACAATCTCATTAACATTGAAGCCGTGGGATACGGGTATCAAAAACCCCTGGCCAGCAATAAAACCTCGAAGGGCAGAGCCCAGAATCGGCGGGTTGACGTACTGATACAACCTGTGAATTGAGTATCTGGATCAAGATTCAAGAGAAGACAGTCCGGCATTATCAAGGAGGGGGATCATTCCCCCTCTTTTTTTTGCCACCTACTAACAGCTGGCCCCTCAGCCTGTGCATGTTGACTGACAATATTTGAAATAGTCCCATGAAATATCAAACGAACTTAATCTTGACTCGACACTTTCCACGACTGTAAGGTTATCCATGTAGCGGCGGTGGATTCCGCCCTTAACCGTCACCCGTTACAATGCGTGACCAATGACTCCTGCGGGTATTATCCGTGGGCTCGTGGTCATGACACACACGCACACAGACAAATCCCGCTAACAGAACGAGGGGGGCATCTTGTGCTTGACGTTTTTTCACTTGCAGCAGTCTGGGTGGGCTTAGCACTGGTTTCGTCCATTTTGGCATCACGGTTACGCGTCTCTAACGCCCTTGTCGATATCATCATCGGCGTTTTTGCCGCCGCCCTTATCAATCACTTCGTAGGGCCGGAGGCACTGGGACCGAAAGTCCCCTGGATCACGTTTCTAGCCGGAACCGCTGCGGTTGTTTTGACCTTTCTTGCGGGAGCCGAACTTGACCCGCACAGTCTTCGCAAATCCTGGAAAGAAGCGCTGGTTGTGGGAGTTGTCAGCGGCGATGGACTTGGGTACGGTAATCGCCCTGGGGGTTTTATTCGCCCCGCTCAACGCAAAGACCGTGGTCTTCATCGTTGTCTGCGGCGCAACCTTATTCCTGCTTCCAAGAATGACCTCCTGGTTTTTCAAGCGGTTCAGCCGGGACCACCACTACCTCAAACGCCTGAGAACACTGACGCTCGGGTTTCTGACCCCGTTTTACTTTATCCGGGCCGGTTCTTACGTTTCAATACCTGCTCTGATTGCGGCGCCTATGGCCTTTTTCGTACTGTTCAGCGGCAAAGTATCGACAAAGATATTCGGTCTGCTTCCGGTCGTCAGGCGCTTCCGCCCCCACAGCAAGGAGCGTTGGTACTATACGCTCCTCATGTCCACCGGCCTGACCTTTGGTTCGATCTCAGCGATGTTCGGGCTCACACACGGCATTATTTCACGGGGTCAGTACTCACACCTCGTCGCAGTGGTGATCGGTAGCGCCGTGATCCCCACCTTGATCGCGAACGCGGTGTTTCTGCCCAAACATCTTTTGCAACAGGAAGCCGAAGGGCTTCCGCCGGATATCGGCACACCGAAAAAACCTTTAGCAAAGTGAACCCATAATTACTTAAAACAAAAAACCGGAATATCGCATTAATGTTGCGTTTAATTCCTGATAACCAAGGCATTGTTTCCAATATGGTCAGACCTGATTACCGTTGCCGCTTCCTTCTGACTCCGGTATTTTTTAGGTCGTTGCATAACTCTTGCACAAAGTACTGTGTTTTGACCGGTATCTCGCTATCGGGATAGTATTTTTTAATAAGATCAAACACTACATCTGGACTCTTGATCTTGAGAAATTTGATTAAAAAGCGCAAATCATCCGTGTCCTTGGAATCAACTCTTGCGCTCATTGCTTTCATGGCAAGCATATATTGTGGTTCCGGAACCCATGCGCGAAGACCTGGAACGTCAATGATTGTTGTTTGAAGCGCCGGCGTTCCAGGCATGAAGCCCTTTACCCCGTCATTTAACCAATCTTCTGGCAAATCATGCTCTGCTGCTATTTGTTTTACGGCTGCCCTGATTAAAGCCGCAGGCTTGAAGACGGCATCTACATCTCTCGTTGCTTCTCTTGCGGCATATGCCAGGACCATCGCCGCACCTCCAACGATCCCGATTTCCCCGATTACCCCATCTTGGAGAAGTTTATGCCCAAGCTCTTTAAGCAGGCTTTCAATTTGTTTCTTCGTAAAGTTCATCGTCATACCCTTTTCAAAAAGTTTCCAAGCACAAATATATTATTTTTCCTGAAAGCGACTGGCGACTCTTGAATTGCCATTGCATAAAATGACTTCATCCCGGCGACAAACCACGGAGAGTCCAGATAAGCGCTTTTGCAAACCCATCCATGTAAAGGGATGCCCGCTTCAATCAATAACTGAATACAAATCGACTGCAATAGCGCATACATTTTTTTGTCCTTGTTCGGCGGCTCTTGCTTAATCAGGTGATATGAGGGATGGCTTCTGAATCTGTCTACAAAATCCATATACGCTATTCTCCAGTCCTCACCAAACAGTACTTCTAACATTGCGTTATAGGCTGTCTCTTTTACCGAGGACAGGCGTGGTCTACCGCCGAGCCGACCGTTTAATCTTACTGCGTCTGCCTTTTTTTTCGATATGACGGAGCCGCCCAGCTTCCCCAAAGCAACCGCGTGTTGGTTTTTCATAAAGCCCTTATAACCCATTATACCTAATCGCTTAGGTTATTTCAATAGACGCCTCTGTTTTTATTTGGCTTTAGTTGGGAAAAATCCCAGTCATGGTCATTACAATTAATCGATTTAAAGCGGGGATCACAGCAGACACCTTCAAATTTTAAAAGATTTCATGCAGTTGCGCATAAATGGCGGAGGTTGTGACGACCGTGTAATTACAACGACTCACCCCCGCAAGTAGCAAAGGAAGCAGCAAAATCGTAACTACTGTTGATTTCCCTCTTCATCTAATGGTATATTAACCATCAGATGAAAGCTGTTTTGATATTTCACCAGAAAGTAACTCTTAGGAGCCGGACAGGTAAGGAACGCTATTTTTGAGATGATTACATGGAAGGTACCAAGCACCCACGCATATCCCGCTGGAGTAAAATATCGAGCTTGGTTTAGCGAAGCAGGAATCACACTGTTTGGATTTGACAATCATAAACCCAAGGGCCCGCACCTTCATGTCGGTGATCGGGAGTTGGGCTATTTGTTTCGTGGTTATGACGAACTAATGAAAGATATCCGAAAAATGATAGAAGCGGAGGGTTTTGTTTATGAAGATCAATAAGGCATTGCTCATTGTTGAGCCAACCAAGAATGCATTCGACCGGTTTACCGATGTTCTCAAGAACCCATCGAAGTCAACCTACAAGGGCTGCATGATTCTTAGCTTCCCTTCCTTTGAGATATTGGGAAAAGTGATCACCGGTGCTCGTCTTGAACTCTTGTCTATAATCAGAAGGACAAAACCTAAATCCATCCAGGAACTGGCGCGGTTTGCCCATCGTGACTTCAAAAATGTATATCAAGACATTCGGCTCCTTGCTCAATATGGTTTGATTGATTTGAAGGAACAGGGCGCGAGAAAAGCCGCAACACCGATATCCAAGTTTTCTGAGTTTTTGATCGCTGCGTGATGGCGGAGAGAGTGGGATTCGAACCCACGTCAGGTGTTACCCTGAACACGCTTTCCAAGCGTGCTCCTTCAGCCACTCGGACATCTCTCCACTTTTAAAAAGAGGCTGAATATTGAGTGGTTAGCACAATCGAAAATATTGGTCCATTATTTATGACCCGCCATAATCACACCATACTTCTTGATTATTATTGATACACATTATTCAATTGATGGGATGAATCAGCCGGTCGTTCACGTCATGGCAATATTTTTTACTTGTTTATCCTGGAACAACAACGCCGGTGCCGACAACAAATGCGGAAAACTATACACCGGTATCGTCAAAGACCGGCAGGGGGCCGTTCACGAACCGCTCAACCCCGAAGCCGGCATAGACAAATCCAAATCAATTGAGATTTTCAAGAAGATTGCCGCCGATTCCAAACACAATGACCTCAAGGCCCTCTGGGGCAACTGCGTCAATTTCGACGAATTTGCCAAAACCACAATCGTGGAACCCCGGACAATCGACCGAATCCTCTCTGTTTTCGGCGCACCGCCGAGAGACGGGCTTGTCGTACACGCGGCAGCCGAGCATCTTTACGGATATCTTTTCAGCACCATCAAAACTCCATACGGGTTCAAGTGGGAAAGATGGCTGACCCACAATATCGATCTCAGATTCGGACTTCCCGGAGGAGTGATTTCACCGCTGCCCGCCGAAGGATCGATTTTTACAAATCTTACCTATTTTCTTGGCCGGATCGCACTCAGGGATTTTCCTGACAAGATAAGAATTCTTGAAAAGACCGGAAAACATGCGGCGCGCCCGCTTGTTGGATACCCCTTCAAAAACCTCAAAATATCACGAATCACCGAAACAATTGAAATCAGACAATCTAATGGAACGATGCGGACTGTGACATTCAGAAAAGATATTGTTTTTTATCCGGCCGCAAGTGAAACAGATAACTACAAGGCACTGCTTGTATATTCGATCACCGATTCAAGAGATGGATCTGCAAAGTTGATATCCGCCTTCCCGATCAGCGACCAATACATCGCAAACCTGCTCAAGCAGGAAAACTTCGGCAAAGACCTGGCGATCCATTCCGAATACAACGCGCATGTCCAGAACGTAACAGGTGCAACAAAAACGTTTACTGGAACACGAACGTTGAGTCATGGTTTTGACACTCCAAAATAGTCAAATCTCCCAATAATACGACGATAAGCAGATCATGGACATTGTGTGCGGGCATGCGCGCAGATTGAAATACAGGACACTGGCAACAGCCGTTGCCTTTGTTTGCGCACTGCAATCATTAATCCCCCCGCCCGCCGCTGCAGACACCGAAAGCTATCTGACAAGACCGGACGTTCTCAGCGTGCAAGCAAGAAAAAACACACCACTCATGCCGGGATGGGAACAATTCAAGCGCGCAAATCTTGAGGCTGCCGCCCAACTGCTCGAGCTATATCCGGACAGCGAAATATACTTCATCGCCCGCGACAGCGAACACCTCTATGACTATGCGCGGATCGCGGCAAGAAATGACCCGGCCGCACTGAAACGGCTCAAGCTGATAAATGTCTCCAGATCCAACATCAATACGCCCGGATTCAAGGAATACCTCGCGCAAGAAGGCCTAAGCGAGATCACACTGAAGACCGGCAAAAAAGTGGTTTTTGTGGACACGGGCTTCAGTGGCAGCATCCCTAAAACAATCACAGACCACTTTCCGGTCACCATTCACAATCAAATCAAAACACACCTCATGTGTTCCATGAATCCGGCACATCCTTCAAGCAGGGTGTTTCTTACCGCCCTGAACCGCACTGCGCCCGGACTTGAGCCGCGGGTGATGAACGGGGTCATCTCCAAATACGAGTTAATGCCAAGATACTTTGACAGATCACACGCCTATGCGAGGATAAACGGCAGATGGACCGCAATCAGCAACACCGGCACCCAGCTTGACGGACGGGTGTCAAAAACACTCTCACGCAAATACATGGAAGACCTTGCTGCCTATGCGATGCGCCCCGAAAATGCGGCGCTTCTGGAAAAACGACGGGCCCTTTGGCGTAATCTCCATGCACTGGCGCGCGAAGGCAACGCCGACAAAACAAGCCGGGCACTCAAACAAATGCTTGCCAATGCGCCGACAGATCCGTTTGCCGAGGCGATTGTGCGGGATTTTATTGAAGCAGCATATCGAAACCTGCCGGGCATATCGGCGGCAATCCCGCCCCCCGCACGAATCGGACTGGCCGATGCGGCAAAAAACAACAGACAACTGTTGGCCCTTAAGCGCCCGGAATGGGCAACCTTTCTTTCTGATCCGGCCGCCGGTGCTGAAAAACTGGTCAAAAACGGGAACTGGACATTGCTTGGAAAAATCTGTGACGAAATCGTAGACAACGATTTCTACGTTCACATGGCTAAACAACTGCAAATGCAAAACCCGTCGCTGCAAACCCGTAAATTCATCAAATCACTTGTCAGAAAAGGCGATCAGAACGTCCTGCGCGCCATCGCAAAACACGCAATTTCCGGAACCCAGGCCGTCCGGATGAAGGATATCCTCAGGATGCTTATCGAAACCGGTTATCAGGAAGTAATTGCCGATGTTGTCAAACATGTGTTTGTAAAATCCCCCCTGTTTTCGATGAAGGATCTTATCCGCCTTGCAATTGAAACGGGCGGACAGGACGTACTGCGCGCTCTTGCAGGCGAAGTGTTTTCACTCCCGCAAGCAGCCGGCATGAAGGACCTGATAAGACTTGCCGCAATGAAAAGCGGGCAGAACGCGCTTAACTACCTTGTCATGGCAACCTTCTCGAAACCTCATGCCCGGGACATGAAGGACCTTATCAGATTTGCAATCGAAACAGGAAAACAGGACGTACTGCACAGTCTGGCATATGATGTTTTTTCAAAAGAGCACACCGCACACATGAAAGACCTGCTCAGGCTTTTATTGGAGAGAGCCGATTCCAACATCATACAGGCCGTCAACAAATATGCATTGACAGCCCCTCACGCTCTCGGCCCGGAATATGACGTCTTCAGGAATGCCTGTAAAATCGAAGACCGGGCGGAACGTATCAGATTTTTAGAACAGAAATTTCCGGCCGGATCCAAACCGAAATATGATTGTGCAGAAAATGTTATGACAATACTGCAAAACCCCTGAGATCATCCGCCCGGCCAGTCATTATTTTGACACTAATCTGGACTATCAAGCCGACATAAAAAACGGCTACCGCCTTTTGATTGCCTTCGAACAATCCGAATAGTGAATGAGGGATGGTGTATGGACTACCCCTCTATATAATTATGACGTTGAAAAAGACAAAAGGCTTGAGAGCCTTCATAGCCGCCTTCGCGATCGCACTTGCCGTTCCGGCAACAACCACTGCCGGACAGAATCAATACGACTGCCCTCCCGAACTTCTAAAAATACTCCATGCCGGCCCGCATGGACAGTCAATGGCCTGGAAAAAAGTGAAAACCCCGGAAGGCTTTGTATATGTAATCGGCACCGATCTTGCCATGAAAAACGTTGATCCGGGCATTGCGGGCATACACGGGATTGTTGAAACAATTTCCGGCGCATCCAAGGGAGATGTTGTGATTGCCCGCGGAGTGGCCGGCTCATTTGCCAGGCTGAAAGTGGCGAAAGTAGCAAACGATCTTGATGGCGAAGCCGCATTGATACTAAAGGTCCGGGAAGGGAATATCGCAAACCTGAACAATCCGGCGAGCACGGAAATAAAAAAGATAGTCGCTCATTTCAAAGAACACGTTGAAACCGTCCTGCAAAATCATCCTGATTATATCTTTATCGAACTCAAAGCGGGGGAATTCCTTGAGCCGGTCACAAAAGAAGTCAAAGGAATCAAGTGGTGGCTTGATGATGTCAGAAAAGGATACAAAACCATTATCGATGCCAGTGGTACGAGAACGGTCACGCTTGAACAGGTCTTTGCCGATAACGCCAGGATCAAGGTTGACTGGGCCATCCCCGCCCCGGTGAAGGGGCCGGTCGATGGGGCCTACACCGAAGCGTCCATGCTTTACCGCCTTGGAATGAAGGTTGATGACAGCCAGCCAGGACTCCGTCCCGGAAGCAAAGAAGTACTTCCAATCCGGTCTACGACTGTCACTCTCGGCATCGAAGACATGTCTATATTGCTCGAAGCAAGCCGCGGAGCGGAGACGCTTCCGATTGAAATCATCCATCAGAGCTTCATGGGCTCAATCAAAAAAATGCAGCACGGCGACCATCTCAAAATCCTCAAGCGTGTCTACGCGCTTCTGCAGTTTTGGGAAGTCGTGGGTGATTATAATATTCTATTCAAAGCCAGACTGACCGTAAAAAAACTCAACCGGGACATTCTTGCCATATTGCAGGACCCCGTGGTGCTTGAGTTCGGGCAGCTCCGGGCGCAGGCGGAGCTTTTGAATATCCTCAAGGGCCACAACATCACAAAAGCAGAAACGCTGGCAAAAACATGGACAGAGACGGTCAGCAGGAAATACGGAATTAAAAAAACCGGAACCGATGAAATGCTCGCTGCCATCGAAACCCGCCTCAATTCCATCATTGCCGGAAAGCTGACGCACAAACCGCATGTCAGATCCTATGTCAATTATGTGCTCGAAAGAATTCCCTATGCAAAAGGCGAAATGTCAAAAACCCCGCTGTTTGTCGCCATGAAACCAAAGGAGCAATTTATTGCGAGCCTCAAGACCATGCTTGATAAATGGAAGATAAAGTACCCGCATCTCAAGTTCATCAGCCCTGACGACGCCCATATGACAACTCACTTTACCGGAAGGTTGTCGGATACCGGAGCCTCCGCGCTCAAATCGCAAATTCGCGGACAAGGCGAAGGATGGACATTTTCAAACGGAGGATTCCATATCTTCGGCCGCAACAACGACCTTGTTGCCTTGGTTTTTGATGCGGCTCCGGCGCAGGCACGGACCGTTAGCGTAATCAAGGCGCAAGCCGGCAGATTCGGGGCAAGACCGGAAAAAACATTCAGGCATTTCACGCCACACCTCACGCTGGCATCATTTGACAAATCATCCGACATGGCGCGCGCCGAGGCGCGGCAGTTTCTAGCCGAAAACGCCGAAACGCTGAAAACCATACAGATGAACGGAATGGACCTCTATTCAACATCCGGAAGCCAGCATGCCGCCGGAGGAGTGAAATACACGGTGTACGCGCAATGATCATGATCTTTCTAATGATGCTGACTGCAGTCGCGGCACCGCTTGAAAACAATGCAGGCACATTCATACTTAAAAGCCCCATTGCCTTGCCGCCACCAAATGTTAAAGGAGTGGCGCTGAGCCACTGGCACGGAAAAAGTATTATTGAAAAAACATCCGCCTGTCTTGCTGGTTTGCCTTCAAGTGAACGCAACAATCTCATATCTGTCGCTGTGCTCAAACAGCTTGTCCGCCACGATGACGCATTTATTCCGGTTTTTATTGTTGCATACGGAATCAAGAAAGTGGATTGGAGCAGTGCTGCCGCGGAGTATCTGAAAATTTCTGGAGTACCGGGACGGAGTCAAACCATTGACGGAATTATTTACCATGTAGATTTCAATAGCCCCGTACCAGCCCCTCACGGCAAAGAGCACATCATGTGGTCAACTGTCAGCCCAGCCACCAAAACCACCCTCACCGGCTTTCTCGCCGGTATCGAGTGTTTGTATCCGGATTCTGCAATATCCGCCACCAGCGACGGCATCAAACTTACATATCGCGATGGGTCAACCATGCTCGTTTTCAACATCCGCAGCAGATGAACACCTCAACCCTGAAAGCAATACATACGGCCATGACCCGTGCAAAAAAGAACCAGCTCCTGGATTATCAGCGCCTTAAGATGGACAATTAACAAGTATGCGGCTTGCCCGGACCATTAGACATGTTTTTGTTCTTCTCGCGATTCACCTGTTTGCTTTTACGGCCTTTGGCGGGCAAAACCGCGCTGATTGCAAAAACCTTACAAGAAAAATCATTTTCAGCGACCATTCAAACGTCCGTGCTTCGGTCGAAAAAACCACAGACGGCAGTTTTATCATAACTGAAAACAATGAAACAAGATATTTCATCCCGTCTTATCTTCCTTACTCCGAACGCAAGGAACTTGAAAACGCATTTGCCGTTTTTACCGCCCATAGTCCCGAAGAAGCCCTAAGGGCGGCCGGATACAAAAACATAAAAAATGCAAACTGGCATGCTGTCGCTGCAAATGCAGTAAAAGAAGCACGCGACAAATTCATGGTTCTTGCCCGCCGGACCGCCGAAAAGCATCTCCGCGACGCAACCGGGGGCGGCTTTTTTACCCGCGCCAGCCCCGCGAAACAGGCCGAACTGGGCGCGGTTTTTTTACGTTCCGGTGCAACAAAAAAAATCACCGGAAAAGTAAAGCGCGTCGGCGAAGAAGACATTGCCATAAACTTGAATAAATCAACCGACGCCCAGCTTGCTGGGCTCGTTCAGGCCGGCAGGGACGGGCTCAAGGAACTTGTATATTTTACGAGCGGCGCCGGTCTCTGGTCCAGGGGCGGCGGACAAGTAAAGGCGCTGCTGCCTTTCAATCTCAAAGATCTTATGAGCGCGGAAGATTTCAAGCGGCTTGTGAAACTCAGCAACATCCTGACCGCATCAAGTCCTGCGACGATCCTCAAGGCGGCTGGCCGCCAGCTCCGCAGCTGGGAAAACTCCGCAAAAATTGCTGAAAACATCCTCGCTCGCAGCAAGCTCGAACTCGACAAGCTCGTCTCAGCCGTTGAGCGCCTCCCCGAAGCCCTCAATCCCGTCGACCTGAAGCTTGTCAATGTTGCCATACAGAGCGAGAAGGCGGGAACATATATTCCATTAATCATCTGGAGCAGCGAGCAGACGCACGGAAAGATCAAATCCTATCTTGATTTCCTGAAATCCGGCTTCAGAAAAAAGATTTTCGACCCTGATCCCGCCAAAAACGCAAAAATCCACGAGGTACTTGCAAAATATTTCGCGGCCGCAAAAAAGCGCGACGATACCCATCTGTTCGGCTACCAGGTCGGGCTGCATGCCTTTGATCCGAGGACGGGCGTGCCGCTTCAAGGGACGCCCGCCATCGGCGAAGGAGCCGGAATGGCCAAGGCCTATATGGATTCCTCCGGTCTCACTGCAAAACTCCAAAAAGAGGGAAAAACCACCTGGGTATTCGAAAATATCGAAGTAATAACCGATCTTCCTCTTGCAATGGGAGCCCATATCCGCGCCGGCAAACCGGTAAGCGTAATAGTTGTTCCCGAGCTGCCAAAATACAAAGGCGGCAATCCATTTATGATCAAAAAGGGCAATGAATGGAATATGGAGCTGCGCGAGCAGTCCGCCCTGCCGGAGGAATATACAAAGGACAATAAATGGTTCAACTCAAACACCATTTTTCAGCCGCTTTCCATACGTCCGCCGCAAAACGTTGGATATGAGATCAAAAATGCCGGCGCTGGCAAAATCGCCCGCGTCAAGATGAATGCTGGTGATGTCACTCTTGAAAACCGCACCGCGGGCATCGGCGGCAGGATCGGAATTGAATATGAGAATTTCAAAAATTACACCGAATTCGGCGAAAACGGCGAAAAACTGATTACCACCTACAGATCGATCTGGACACGGGATTTGAAACAGGCGTCAGCTATTCCCACGCATCAATGACAACGCGCTCCGGCGCCACGCCATGGCCCTGCTCAAGGCCGGATTTGAAAGAATCGATCATGGCCCTGGGACCGCTCAGATAAAACGTGCAACCGGCCGTGCCACCAAGATCTTTGATAATGGACGCGATCGAAAGGCGCCCGTCAACATCTTCCGCATAATACCGCGCCTTGAACATGGCGGTCGCGCTCATGCACCCGTCCGCAAGCTTTCTGTAAATCAGCAGCCCGGCGCTGCGCGCGCCATAAAAAAGCCATATCCCGTTGGCGGGGATGTTCTGCGAAATCTCCTCCATGAACGAACAAAACGGCGTGATGCCGGTACCGCCCGCCACAAGCACGATCCGGTCCGCCGCATCACGGGGCCTGATCATGAATTCGCCGTATGGACCCTTGAGCGAAAGGACCCTGCCTTCCGCGATTTCGTCGATCATGCGCGAGGTGAAACGCCCCTGCCTGCTCACGGTAATCGTCATGGCATCACGACGCGACGGACCCGATGCAATTGAAAAAACCCGGCTCTCCGGCCAGTGCGAAGACGGGTCATACTCCTCAAGCGCCAGATGTACGAACTGCCCCGGCTTGAACCTCGGACGCTTGTCGCAATAACGGAGTTCATACGTCACCACATCGGGCGAATGCTTTACAATGCGTGCCACTTCAGCGTTGAAATGAACAGGAAGCGCCATCTGCGTCACCCCTTGCGGTCGAAAAACCTGTCGAACACCCCGATCACATGTTCCATCATCGCAGGCGTGATGCCCGGATAAATGCCGATAAAAAACGTCCCCGAAGTGATCACGTCCGTATTTGCCAGCCCCCCCGCGACCCTGTGTTCCACGCCCTCATAGGCGGGATGACGGAGCACATTGCCACAAAACAGATTGCGCGTCTCGATTTTTGCGTTCTCCAGCTCGCCGACAATCTCCGCTCGCGTAAATCCGGCATCCGGCCTCACCGTAATCACATAGCCGAACCACGACGGATCCGCCTTTCGGGGCGCCACGTGCAAAATGAGTTTGTCCGAATGCCGGGCAAGTGCTTCACCGAGCGTGCGGTGATTGTGTTTGCGCGCCTCGATGAACGAATCCAGCTTTGCAAGCTGGGCAACCCCTATCGCCGCCTGCATGTCGGTAACCTTGAGATTATAGCCGATATGGCTGTAAACATATTTATGGTCATAGCCGTGCGGTAGCGAGCCGAACTGCTGCGAAAAACGTTTTCCGCAGGTATTGTTTTCGCCGCCGGAGCAATAGCAATCCCGGCCCCAGTCACGGATGCTGCGCGCAATGCGGGCAAGCTCTTCGTTGCCGGTGGCCACTGCGCCGCCCTCGCCAAGCGTGATGTGATGGGCGGGATAAAAGCTGAAGGTGCCCAGGTCTCCGAACGTGCCGGTCAGCCGTCCGTCATAGCGCGAACCAAGCGCGTCACAGTTGTCCTCGATAAGCCAGAGCCCCTTTTGCTTGCAAAATTCTTTAAGTTCGCCGACCTCATACGGCACGCCCATGGCATGCGCGATCATTACGGCCCTGGTGCGCGATGAGACAGCAGCTTCGATTTTCTCGATTTTCGGAACATACGTGCCCAGCTCAACATCCACAAAAACCGGGATGGCCCGGTTCTGGATAATGGGATTTACGGTGGTCGGAAATCCAGCGGCAACCGTGATCACCTCGTCGCCGGGACGGACGCGCCGGTCGAGCAGCTTTGGAGAAGTGAGCGCGGTCATGGCGACCAGATTGGCGCTCGATCCGGAGTTGACCAGTATCGCGGCCTCGGTGTCGAGATAATCGGCCAGGCCAAGCTCGAACTCCTCGGCATAGCGTCCGGCAGTGAGCCAGAAATCAAGCGACGAGTCGATCAGCTTCTGCAGTTCATCGTGGTCGAAATGCCGTCCGGCATACCTGACCCAGTCCTCACCCGGCGTGAATCCGCTTTTTGAAGCGCGGTCCGCCTCATGGTACTCGCGCACAAGCGCAAGAATGTTCCTTCTGATTTCCTGCTTCGTCTTCATATGAAGTCAATAACTAGTGCGGACAGGGCAAAACAACAATAAAAAATATTTTTTACTGGCCGTACTGGTTGATATAAACAACCCCGTATGGGCGCTTCCGGCAACAAGGTCCTCGTGGCAATGAGCGGCGGAGTGGATTCAAGCGTGGCGGCAGGCCTGCTCAAAGAGGCGGGTTATGACGCCACCGGCGTATTCATGTGCCTCGGAAGCGCGGGCGCGGGGCACGAAACCGGCGCCCGCTCCTGCTGCTCGCCGGAGGACGCGGCCGACGCCCGCATGGTCGCAGACCACCTCAAAATCCCCCTTTACGTGCTCGATTTTTCACGCGAGTTTGAGGCTATTATTGAAAATTTCGTAAACGAATACCGCTCCGGCAAAACGCCGAATCCGTGCGTGCTTTGCAACTCGCGCATCAAATTCGGACGCCTTGCCGCGCACGCAACGTCGCTTGGAATACAAAAAATCGCGACCGGCCATTATGCGCGGGTACAGGAATGTCCCGAACCGGCCATTATGCGCGGAAAAAACCGGGCCAAGGACCAGTCCTACGCCCTCTGGGCCGTCCTGCGGGAAGTGCTCGGGAGAATGCTGCTGCCGATCGGACAAACGGGCGGAAAACCGGAGGTGCGCGCCATCGCAAACCGCATGGGCCTCAAGGTGCACGACAAGCCCGACAGCCAGGAAATATGCTTTGTGCCGGATGACGATTATGCGGCTTTTTTGCGGTCAAAATGCCCTGATGCGCTGAAGCCGGGCAGGCTTATGGATACCTCCGGCAAAGTCCTCGGAAACCATGCGGGCCATGCAACCTTCACCATAGGCCAGCGACGCGGCATAGGGGCCGCAGGAGTCACGACCGGGGAACCCATGTATGTCATCCGGATCGACCCCTCCGACGCCACCGTGGTGATCGGACCCCGTGCCGAAGCAATGTCAACAAAGCTGGTCGCCACGCAGGCAAACTGGCATCAGGACATGCCCGCTGCATTCGATGCCACCGTCCAGATCCGCTACAACCACGAAGGCGCCCCGGCGCGCGTCAGAAAACTGGACAACGGCGGTTTTGAAGCCGACTTTGAAAAACCCGTGTTTGCCGTGACCCCCGGCCAGTCAGCCGTGTGCTTTGACGGCGAAATACTGCTCGGCGGGGGCACCATAGAAGACAATAACGGTCCGCAGTAAAAATGTCTAATTTTACTTTATAGTAAAAATAGACTTGACTTTTTTTACTTTACAGTAAAAATAGACACATGCAAATAACTCGAATATTAAGCCAAGCTTGTTTTAGCGAATCAGCAGGCAGACAGATGCGGTTTATAGCTGGTCCGAGGCAATGCGGCAAAACTACAATTGCTAAATTCCACTTGCATCATACTAATTGCAGCAACTTATATTACAACTGGGATATTCGTAAAACAAAAAGCTTATTTTATGTGAACAACGATTTTTTCTACGACGATCTAATTACCGCTCCAGGCGATAAGAAGTGGCTCTGTTTTGATGAAATTCATAAAATGCCAAAATGGAAAAACCTACTTAAAGGCTATTTCGATGAATTTGAAGGCAAAACATATTTTATAATTACTGGTAGTGCCCGGCTGGATCTAATGAAGAAATCCGGCGACAGCCTTACTGGGCGTTATTTTTTGTACAAACTTTTCCCTCTGATATACAACGAAATTGAAACCAATAGAACTATTTTGAACCCGCCAGTAAGTGCACGAAATTTTATAGAAACCAGACTATCAACAAAATCCCATAAAAATACTATTGATTCCCTGCTTGAACACAGCGGGTTTCCAGAGCCATTTTTGAAGAATAACAAAATTTTTCTAAAAAAATGGCGCGATGACTTTACTGACCGATTAATCAAAGATGATTTACGCGATCTAACCGGTATCCATGACGTAGAAAAAGTTGCAACACTGCTTGAACTACTCCCTTCAAAGATCGGAAACCCGCTTTCACTAAATTCCATGCGAGAAGACTTAGGTGTAAGCCATACGTCCATACGATCCTGGCTGAGATCCCTGGAGCTAACATATTCAGTTTTTACTCTTTCGGCTTATTCAAAAAAAATTACTAGATCTATTAAAAAAGAAAAAAAGCTGTATTTATTCGACTGGTCGAGGATTAGTGATCCAGCACTGAGGTTCGAAAATTATATAGCCTGTGAATTACTTGCTCAAACTGCTTATTGGAATGAATTTAGCAATGATACATTCGACCTGAACTACATTAGAACCAAAGATGGGAAAGAAACAGATTTTTTGATCACCAGATCCAGTGTTCCGTGGCTATTAATTGAGTGTAAATATTCAGAAACTTTTATTGAAAAGCATCATATAATCCATTCAAGAATGCTTGGGGGAATACCCGTAGTTCAGCTTTCGTATAATTGCAATACAGTAAAAAAAATTGACAACACATGGCAAGTACCGGCGGAACGTTTTCTGTAGAAGACACAGGAGATTCCTGCTGCAGCCATTCCTGATAAAAGCCCGGGCCGGAAGCTATTGCTTCCGGCCCGGGCCTCCAGTTTTTCAGGGAATGAAAAAACCGCCTGATCAGTTGATGACAACCCCCTCTTTTTTTGAATTCAACCCGTATCCCCTGATGGATACCGAACCGCCGAATTCCACATATGGGGCATACGTTGCTTCATAAGGCGCTTCTTCAATATTGCCGGTATGAATACGCCGGACCAGACGCCCCCCCTTGTATGTGACCTCGTTCCTGATGTCGTTTACCAGCGAGAGCCAGACTGTCTGCCGTTCATAATTCTTGAACGGAATGCAGCCAGCGCGGTTCTCGATCCGCACCTTGATGCTCTGACCGTCATAACCCGTATGAAAAACGCCAAGTGCGCAGCTCTGGGAAACAGTTTCTCCGGTTCCGTTAGGCGAATTGTCCACCCAGGAGAATTTGAGCCTGAGCCCCTTGAGAAAATCAGTCTTCATGGCAAACGGGTCCTCAACCCTCTCAAACCTCGGCTCGCTGCTGCTGTACGTGGTGATGTCAACACCGCGCTCCTCGCCGGCAACACACCTGAACTGGACATTGGGCGGATTGCGCGCGGGGTCGACATGACAGCCAACTGCCCTGTTCGTACTGCCGCGATCAAAGCACTCATGTCTGAGACAAAAGACCTGCGACTTGCGCTCCTTCGTCGCGATATTGAACTCGCGCTTTTCGATCTGGACGTAGCCTGGCTTGATTTCGAGCAGATCACCCTCAAGAACGGTCAGCCCGAGCGCAATCTCCTTGCTGTAGGTGTTGTCGACGCCTTTGCGGCAAGCGGCACCGGACGGCTTCAGACAATCGGCGCTGTTGTTGACATCGCCTACGCTCACCGCCTTGTCCTGCGTGGGCTGGAGGATGGTGTGCGACGAAACCATCTGGCTTGCGAGCGAAGTCGAAACCTCATTCCACTTTGCTTCAAGATGCGTTTCCTCGGTGTTCTTTTCATTAGAAAGCTGGAGACAAATCATCTTGCGACATTCTGGAAGTTCGGATCCGGACGGCTGGAACGGCTTGAAAAACACATTCATAGCCTGCGCAATCAGACTGTCTACATACTGATTGCGATCACCCTCGATATCCACGCTCATTGACATGCTCTCGATGATTTCACGCAAGCGAAGCCTGGCATCGGCCTGCAGCCAGGCAATGCGCGCGCCGAGTCCGGTCTGCAATTGCTTGTAAACCTGCGACCTGTCGAGCCTTATTGAAGCATTGAGGATCACAAACGGCACCTGCACTTCATAATTCACGCTAAGGGCCGCGGTGCTGGTATAAAGGCCCTCGTCAAGAAGATAGCGCGCTTTTTCGAGCGGCAATCTGAGCATGACCGGAAACGGCCTGTTATGAAAACAATATTCGGACTTGACCATGTATGAAGGCGTGGCATCAAATTCCTCACCGTTGAGATGGAGCGTGACCTTGCGCGGACAGCCATGCAGAACGGCCACCTGGCCGTATCCCTGTTCGCCAAGTTTTGCCTTCATCAGCTCGTAGTCCTGGATGAGATTGTTGCCGTTTATGAAAACCGGCTTGCGGTCGTCCGGACCGTTGATGCGCTGTCTGCTGCCGTCGACCATCACTGCCGAAAAATTGAGTTCCACAAGACCGTCTTCACGCTTGAAGGGGGCCAGACGCGCGCCCTCGGTCGCCGAATAAGCGTATATGAACGGGGCAATGAACGCGACACCCGCCAGATCCTTCTGTTTGATGCGGAACAAACTGGTGTTATGCCTCGGATCGACCGGAATGATGCCAAGCTGGGTGGCCCGGTTCGCGACAGTGCGCTTCCAGTATTCCTTCTCGGCCATCGACATCTCGGCCCGGGTGTACGTCACCGCGCCATCCGGGCTCTTGCGTACGCTTTTAGGCCACTGGTCGGGGTCACCGACATGGACCGGAGAAACCGGCTCCGTCGCCCCGCCCTGCTGCTCTTGAGCCCCGCCCTGCCCGGCCGCCGCCGGCTCATTGTTCTTGTTTGCACACCCCGAGACAAGCAGGGCGGCCGTGGAAATCCACGCGATCAGGTTTGCAATCATCATGCGTTTCATTTTGTACTCCCTTTTGATTTTTTAAGCCTTCAATCTTACAAGATCCTTGCATTCATGTCGGCCATGCCAAAGCGCCATAGCAAACCCGGTGCCGGAAAAGCCGAACACGATATTATTGGAATATTTCTGATTCTTGTGCGGGTCAGCCCGGATGGCATCGTGAAAAACCGACACCAGATGCCGGGACGGGACTACTCTCTTTCGCCAAGCACCTGCGCGGTGAACCCCAAAAGCTCGGCTCGCGGATTCTTGTACGCATCACGCGGAAGGCCGGCCTTCATGCTGAGATGTTCGAGATAGGTCTTGCGATCCCATTTCCACTCGACAGGAACCTGCGGCAGCAAAAGCCCTGAGTTGCCGCCAAGCCTGAGTACAAGTCCGTCGCGCCCGACTTTGACCTGGTCCGCGGAAATTTTTGCAAGCGGACTCATGATCGAAATCTCCATGTCGATATCATCAAGTTCGGCAGGCGTGACCCGGTCAAAACGCGGATCATGGGCGGCGGCATTGATCGTATTTTCGATCACCCCCTGGAACACGGGCCGTTCACCCAGCACATGGCCGATGCAGCCGCGAAGCTCGCCGTGTTTTTTGAGCGTCACAAACACGCCGAGTTTTTGTCTGAGCTGGTCGCCGACATCAAAGGCCGCAAGCTCCTTGTCGCCAAAACGCGAGACCTTGTCTTTGACAAAACGCTCCAGCACGTGCCTCGCAAGGGCCAGCAGGGTTTTTTTGCCTGCGGCATCGACATATACCGTCTCCGCCTGATCATCTCCTGCTCCTTCGCTTTCAAACAAAATCGCGGCGTAGCTCACGCTGTTTTGCCAGTCCCCCGTCTGCTCGCCGCTTGTTGAATATTTCAACAGCCTGCCTTCGTTTCTGAATCCCGTTTTTTCAAAAATGGCGAGCAAAAGCCTGATGGGACCCGCGCCGCAAACTGTCGCGCCGGTATCATCGATAAACCTGTCAAACCCGGCCTGGTCGCCGCGGATGATATTGTGGATCGCACCATCATCGAGCGCCCTGATCCCGTCCCGCACCGCCCCCCCCATGGCCGGGGCATATCCGAAGCGCGGACCATAGTGGGTGAAATCCGAGCTGACCACGACAACCGTGTTTTGATCCATTATTCCGCTTATCGCGCGCGCAAGACCGGCAAGAGCGCCCTCATCGGCATCCCCCACGACAAGCGGCACCAAAAGCGCATCCGGAAGAACCTTCTGTAAAAAAGGAATCTGCACTTCGTCGCTGTGCTCACGCGAAAACGGAGAGGATGCGGCCTCAATCCGTATGCCGGCCCCCTTGAGTTTTCCGGCCGCTGCCGTATCAAGCGGATATAGCCCGAGCGGCGTCTTGTACGAGGCATTGATCAGCACCGCTCCGTGAAGATGTACATAATGCGAAGGCGCAAGCAGGATCACGCGCCGCACGCCGGAACCGGCAAGCTCCTTGTATGCCACGGCCGCCGTCCCGCCGCTGTAAGCATATCCGGCGTGTGGAACTATAATCGCACGGGGCCCCCGGCAGCGCCGCCCCTGCCCGGAGATCGAGAGCATCTTGTCAAGCATTCCGGAAAGTTCCTCCCTGTCCGCCGGATAAAAAGCCCCGGCATGAACCGGCTTGCGCACAGCCACCGCTCCCGCGCCCCCGTGATAACCGTCTCCAAATAAAAACATAACGCCTCCTGCCATGAATAACGCGAATATCGCCTTCCGCATTTGTAATGAGAATAGCAAGTTTTCCTTTTCACCGCACCAGCTCTGTGTATGATTGGCGCCATGGGCAGCATCAAGACAAACCAGCATGACATTGTGATTGTCGGAGCCGGACTCGCAGGGCTTACCGCCGCATATTATGCAAAAAAAATTGATCCCAAGCGCAGTGTGCTTGTGATCGAGCGCTCCGGTTCGGCCGGCGGACTTACCGGAAGCTGGACGGACCACCGCTTCGGCCCGGACAAGAAGCTTCAGATGCCGATGCACATGATTTTCAGGGACAAATATCCGAATCTCGTAAAACTCGTGCAGGAAATCGGAGGAGAGCTTTCCACGCTTTTTTCGGGCTACCGGATAATCACCAGTGACGCCACGGCGCACCGCCTGGAGATGAACGACTGGACGGCGCGCATGCTGCCGCCGCCGCTGCACGGGCTCGGCATGTTTTCAAAGCTGAAGATGCCCTTGCGGGCAAAATGGGACATGCTCAAGCTCGCCCTTGTTTCCACGTATTCGGCACGCGAAGTGCTCAGGGGCGTTCAAGAACCCAAGCTGATGCCAAACACCATGTCGCTTGAATGCCTCGAACTTCTGCTCGGAATGGGACCGGTCTCGCGCGACTTCATGGAATCAATCACGCCCAGCATCTTCAATCTGCATCCCTGGTACACAAGCGCGCCGAGAATAGCAGCGGTTCTGGCGGGCACCATGACCGTTAACCGGGATTCGCTGCACTATCATGTGTTCGGCAGAAATTACAATCCGGCTTTTATCGACCGCTTTGTCGACCGCCTGAGGGCCATGGGGGTTGAGTTCAGCTTCTGGACCGAGGCCCGGCGCATCGACGCCAGTGCGGACGGCTCGCGCGTCGAAGCACTTTGGATAAAAAACTGCGGGCCCGGAAACTCGGCGCGCTACATCTGTCGCAACTGCGGCGCTGAAAACCATGCGCTTGACCGCGCGCTCTGCACGCGCTGCGGACTGGACACCACGCTTGCGCTCGTTCGCGATGGAACGATCAAAAAGCCCGCGCCTGCCGACCTCTGGCGCGAGCCAGAAGAGTGCGGCTGCGAAAAACTTTCGCCCGGAACCCTCATAACCGCGATGTATCCGCAGATGATCGCGCGCCTCCTTCCCGAAGGCTCCCCGCTCAGGCGCCATCCCGGGGTACGCTCGTTTTTTTCGTCCCGCGCACGACAGACCCAGCTCTCGATCGCGCGTGTTTACTACCGTGGCCGGGTCACCCGGGGTGAAATGATGATCACCGGCACGCATAATCCCGCGTTTGCCTTCAACGGCTGCCAGTCCGTGCTCAACAACTTCGGTGCCGAGGACCTGGGTTATGCGGGCGGGGACGTAATCGATGTCCTGCTGGACGTCGGCGTTGTCCGTGACGCACACTCACATGACGAACAGAAAAAACGCATCGTATCCGATCTCGCGCGCGTGTATCCCGACGCCGATCCGTCGCTTGTCGAGCATGTTTCTTTTGCGGATATATATCCGGAGGTTTTATATCTAAGCGACCAGCCGGCAATCGCCGGATTGCACAGGTTTTACAACGGCCACCGCACCGGGGCGGGCAACTGGTTTGTGGCCGGCTGTCACAGCGGCCTTATCGGCATCGGAATGGAATCCGCCGTTCAAAGCGCGATGAGCGCCGTAAACTGCATGTTTGAAAACACCGGCGAATCAGTGAAAATCAACCGGTATGAAATGCACCCGTTGAGCCGCGCCGCCAGCTACCTCGGACAGGCAATCCTGTGGTGGAAGGTGGGCCGTCATCCGGGCCGGATGGCCGGGACAAGATACTCGGAGCGTTGAACAGCGGAACCGCAGAAGCGGGGGATGGGCTTACAACGACATCTGAATGGCGATTTTCCTCGCCGCTTGCCGTTCCGGATGCTCGAATGCCTCACCGAAGAGATCGAGATCCGCTTTAGTCATTCCAAGCACGCGACCTTGTTTGCGCCACATGGCAACAGCGTGTTCCACCTTGTCCAGGATTTTTTTTGCATGTGCATGCGTGATTCTGAAATACGGAGCCGCTGACAATAATGCCTCGATCGTTGCGGCCGGCCCGGTTTCTTCTGATATCCAGGTTTTCAGCTCGCGAACACGCTCGGGGAATGGATTGATGTCGAACGCCGGCGCCAATCGCCATTTGCCATGCTCGACGTGTAAAAATCCGTGATTGAGAAGATGATCATCAACATTGGTAACCAAAATGGAAAATGCAATTCGCCGCCAGAGTTCGTCAATATCGTTTTGTGCATCAGCGCCATGTGCCCTGATTGCATCGACAATTTCGGTGTAAGAGTGCCCGGCAGAATCAGCAGGTTCCACGCCAAGCATTGTTGCAGCAGAAACATACATCATTCTGCCTCCGCTTTTTGATCGATCAAACCGGCGTATAAGTGCAACTGGAACACCATCACTATCGATGAGCCGGGCGTGAGCGGCATTTATTCCGGCAGTGACTGCAAGTTGCATAACAAGAACTTCCCCCTTGGTAACCGGGCGTTCATCTGCAATGCCCGGAAACTTGCCGATAGAAAGACAGCCGTCGTCGTCAATCACCGTGCATTTCGGGCGCATGCCTCCAAGCGAAGTGCCACGCCCACGCAAATATGCGAGATCGGCTGTTGTTTCATTGTTGGATTCAACCGCGCGTGTCGCTGCCATCAGATGTGCAAGTTCAACAAGTGGTGGTGCGCTCCGGCGCCCGTCTTCGGGAGTGCGTAAAAACACTCCATTCTCATCCTGAAAGCGCAAGGCCCCCACACGGCTGAAATCATCGGCAGCAAGAAGAAAATCAAGTCTATTCAAGGGACGGTTTTCTGTATGCTTGCTTGTTTTGCGTTCTTTTTGGCGGCGCTTTGCATGATCACGCAAAATCACACGTCGCCCCCAACCGTCAGGTTCTGTGTCGGCTATAGAGTTATGAAATACCGATCCGTCCCGGTGTTTACGATGAAACTGCGGGCCAGCCACCAACGGAAGTCCCGGTTCGATCGCAAAGTGCTCTGAAGACGCAAGCCAGGTGGCGTCATACTCGAATATTGCGCTTTCTCTTGCGCCTTGAGAATCGTAACGGATGGTGCCGATTGGCTGGACTCTATCGCCGAGATAAACTCGAATGTTATATCTCATAAACGCGTGGGCTCCTTTTTGACCCTTACACGTATAGGAAGACGCTGCTCATCCATTATAAGACCCTGTTCATCGCTTTTCGGGTCAACAATATCGCCCAATACGTCACCAAGTCCGAGCGCAAAGAGAACCATCGCATATACCCCGAGCGAAACGCTTGGGTTGCCTTTTTCGACTCTAACATAGGTGTTTTTTGATACGCCAATGCGTTCAGCCATCATTGCAATGGTCAGCTTGCGTTTTCTACGCGCAATAGCTATGTCGTTGCCGAATTTAGCCAGTGATCGCCGGACGTTTGATGGCAGAACATCGTAAACTGAAGAATGCATATTATGTACCTATATATTGACATTAAAACAGCTTATATGTCTATATATAACACCTTATTTTAAGGTGGTCAAAGCACTCTGAATCTTGAGATTTATCCCGGCAGCCTCAAGCACCACCTCCCTGACCAGCTCGAAAAGCTCGATGCCAGTGCCCTTTGCGTCGCGCCAGAGGTTTTCTTCTTCATAATAGGCAAAATGATACCCGGTAAGACGCGTTGAAACGGCGGCCCAGATCTGCCTGAGCGAAGGCTGCGGGCTGAGCACGACCCTCCCGCCCCCGGCAAACGCAATCGTCATTGTCCCGGCCGAAACGCTGCACTCCGCAACGTCAGGATCGACGTCATCAAACGCGCGTTCAATGCGCGAAAACACGCCATGCAGCCGGGCCCTGTAACCGCTCTCGTCCATTCAGTGGGCGGCCCCGCCGGATTTCGGGCGCGCGTTCCAGAGGACCAGCATGAGAATGGCGCCGATCACGGAAAAACCGATCATACTCGGGCCCCAGACGCCCCATCCAAATTTATCAAGCAGATAACCCATGCCGATGCCGACCACCGATCCGCCGATATACTGCATTCCATCAAAAAGCCCCGCGGCGGTAGCGGCGGCTTTTTTGCCGCCAAAGTCCATCGAGGCCGTTCCTGACAGCATGGAATGCACGATGCTGATGGCGAATGAATTTGCAATGAACGCGATGATCACCCACGTTACTCCGGGAGCGCGCCACACAATGGCAAGGGATATGATCTGAATGACATAGCCGACAAAAGCCACCGGCGTCCTGCGGCTTTTGAACACCCAGTCCGAAATCGTTCCGGCAAAAAGAGCACCCAGAATGCCCGCAATCACAACCGCCGCCGCACCCTTTTGAAATACGCCTGATTCAAGCGATAGTTTTTGCGCCTCGATCATGTAGCGCGGAAACCACTGCTCAAAACCATGGCGGACAAACCCCGTGCAAAATTCCGCCGCGGCAATGGTAAGCGTGACGGGGCTGGTGAAGACCTTCTTGAAAACATATTTGAGCCCGACCGCATCCTTGTCCCCGCTTGATGCATCCTGCACGTCAAGCGCATCAAATCCGCAATCCTCCGGGCCGTTCTGGACAAACTTGTATGTAAGGCAGGCCATCACTCCGACAATCATGGACGGGACAAAAAACACCCACTGCCAGGGCAGTATCGTGACCAGTATTCCGCCGATAAAAAAGATAAGCGCCCGGCCGCTCTGGATCATCGAGCCGAAAATGGCGGAAAACACCCCGCGTTCGGAAATATGAAACCAGCTGGCGTTGACCTTGATCAGCGAAAGAGCGCTGTAGGACTGGAAATAGGAATTAAGCGCCCAAACGGTGGCGAAATAACCAAGCAGAAAAGTACCGGTACCCAGAAAGCCGAGATATGCGCCAAGCCCGAACAGGAAATTGAATACCACCGTTCCGCTGGCGCCGATGAGCATGGCCTTGCGCCCGCCGATCCGGTCCGCCACCGGCCCGTTGAATATGGCGGCAATTCCGTAAATCGAGAGCGCCGCCGTGATGATCGCGCCGATCTGCGTCTTGTCCCAGCCATAATCATTGGACAGGGATTTGTTTGCAAAAGAAAGATTATAGCGCCCCATGTACATGGCGGAATAAGTAAAACCCAGAGTAAGCCAGTTGATGGCGCGTCTTTTGCGGAACTCGATTGGATAGGATGGTTTTGACATTTTATGCTCCCGGGCCCTCAAGGGCCCAAGAGTGATGTAGTACCTATGAATCAGGATTTCAACAGATCAATTAGGTTCACGCGCCCGCCGCTGACGGAAAGCGCCCTGCGGCCACGCAGAAGGTCAACAATTTCTCCGCCGATCAGCCCTCCGGCGCGCGCGCTCATAAGGCCTTCGCGAACAAGATCTTCGGCAGTTTGGGCCTGACTCCTTATTATCGGGAGAAGCTGTTCGGAAAGCAGCAGGTGCCGCGCGGCAATCTTGTGATGACCCGCAAGAATGTTCACATAACATTTAAGCAATTCCATTGACTGGCTCTCGCCGTCACCAGGAGGCTTTTCACGCTTTTCGCGCGGTGGCTGTAAAGCGGCACTGCCGGGTTTTTCGGCTTCACGCAAAACATCAAGAAGCATCTGGCCGCTCGCCTTGATCTCGCCCTTGTTGATGCCGCGGAAAGAACCAAGATGCTGGATATCCTTCGGGCGCACGCGCGCGATATCCGTCAGGACATGATCATCGGCAATCCAGCGGCGCGGGAGATTAAGCTGCCTTGAACGCTCTTCGCGCCAGCGCACAAGCCCCAGAAGCGCCGTATAAGCCTTGCGGTCAAGCCTTCCGCCGCTTGAAAGACGTCCCGCGATCACCTCCGCGGAGGGCTCATAAACCGCCGGATCCTCAAAACGGGCCGCAAGTTCGAACGCCCAGTCACGTCGCTCCAAACGGGAAATTTCAACTTCAAGCTTTTTCCATAACACAACAAGATACGTCACGTCCGCAAGCGCATATTCAACAAGCTGGGGCGGAAGAGGGCGCGCGGACCAGTCAGTCCGTGCATTGCCTTTTTTAATGGAAACTTCAAGCGCTGCGTTAAGCAGATTGCCAAGACCGATCCCGTCTCCATAGCCGCAAAGCGAGGCGGCAACCGCCGTATCGATGCCAGGAGAAGCAATTACGCCGAAGCTGGTCAACAGGCATTCCTGGTCGCCCTGGAGGGCATGCCCCACCTTGAGCACCCGCTTGTCCGCAAAAACATCCATGAGCGGCCTGAGGGCATCCGGTGTTTTTTTCTGTCCCGCAAGGCGCTTCGGATCCGCGAACGCGCGTACATCGACAATCCACGCGTCGGCTTCGGTTGCCACCTGGATGATTTCAACAATCGGAAAAAAAGTCGATTCACGGATGAACTCCGTATCAAAGGCGATGACACCGGCACACGAAAGCTGTTTTGCAACATGGTCAAGTTTTTGCGGGGTGTCGATTACTTTGCTCATTTATTTATGGATGCGACCATGCCCTCTGGCGTGCCCCATTCCAAAAAGTTTTCCGTCTATGACAACATAGCCGGATGCATGTTTTTTCGGATTGTTGCTCTTGTGGACCCAGTGGATGATCGCCCCGGATGGAGACGGGGGATACGGTCCGTTTTGCTTCTCGGAATTGATGAAATCCCCGCAAGTCTCGACATTCATTCCGCTGCGCAAAGCAGGCAGCGCACCAAAACCCTTGTTGTAAACAACTTCAAGCATATCGTCCGCTTCGGGACCCAGGACGATTTCAAAACGCGCATGACTGGATCTTTCGTCAAAAACCCTCTTTATAGGTCCATAAACATGCGCACGGGCAAGAAAACCGGTTTGAGTTGTATCCTTGAATGAAAGAACCCGCTCGTTGTCCACCGCAATAGGCTTGCCGTTTTCAAGACAGTCCGGGATCTGATCCGCGCCCGAAACATTCACGGCGAAGAACATTGCCAGCAACAGAGGAATTATTTTTGTCAAGACGCCCCCATAACGCCCTGATTAACCCAGGACGGGGGTTCGATCAAGAAAAAGCATTTTGTGCAATATTCAGAATTTTACGCGGCGCGCGCCCTCTCCTTGGATGCCGCCACGCTCAGATTGAATACGCGTATGCGCACCTTGGCCGACGGGCCGGCAAGCAAAAAATCCACGCGGTCGGGATCCTCAATAAAAAGCTTGAAGGCATAAGCGGCGATCACATGCGTGGCCTCGCCTTCGCACTTCTGGTATTGTTCAATCCTGATTTTTGATTTGAGCCACTGAATCCCGTGCTCCTGTATCTCCGGACGCACGAACGGCTGGCAAAGAAGCTCTTCAACATAATCGCCGAACTCCTCATCCTCCTTGGCCTGCCTCGCTCTCATCGCATGGATTATATCAAGAGGGCTGGCCTCGCCTTCGTTTACCGCGGTTTCAAGAATTGCGATTTCGCGATCATCCGAAAAAGTTTCCAAGAGCGTAGGGGCATCCCCCTCGTAACGCACTACGAGTGCGACAGTGCCTACTTTTTGGTGTTTCATTAAAAATGCCTGTCTTGCGCCTTATATATCTTTTCGGAAGCAGGACTTATGTTGTGAGCAGCTTAAGAATCCGTGTCATCCGGTGACACATTCCGCATTACCACTTGATATCATGCAATAAAATGCCCTTGCAGGTTTGAGGCCACGATTATTTAGACTCACCGCGAAAACATTGTAAACATCACTGGATTGCGACGCGAGGCAATCACGCGTTCCCAGGCACCGTCCTCTGGAGCCTGCTCACCGACCGCGTACAAATTCAAATACCAGAAGTAGTTGCGCGCGATAAGAACAACATAATCACGCGTTTCCTTGAACGGGATCATATCCAGAAAAAGCATCCTGTTTGAGGTCTTGTACCGCCTGCGCCAGTCTTCCACGCGCTCCGGCCCGGCATTGTACGCGGCAAGGGCAAGCTCGGCATCCTGTTTGTATCTCATCAGAAGTCCATGAAAATACCTCACGCCAAGGCGGATATTCGTCTTGGCATCGAAAAGCTCGCGCCGTGAAACCCGCTCCATCCTTCGTGCGGTGGCCGGCATGAGCTGCATGAGTCCCATGGCCCCGGCCGGAGATCTCGCGTTTTCGCTGAAGCCGCTCTCCTGCCTTATTACCGCGGCAATCAGGAACGGATCCATCTTGTGACCCTGGTTTTTGAGTATGTCGAATCTCCTGAGCGGATAAAACATCTCAAGCGTTCCACGCGTTATAGTGGAAGGCTCATCGTAAAAAACCTCCGAAAGAAGCCTGAACTGCCCGATCCTGTCGCCGGCACGGCCGCTCAGGGCGGCGACATAGATGCGGAACGGGATTTCCGCCCCGCCCAGTCTGTCCTCGACCACGTCGAGCATCTCAAGGGCAAGCGCATGAGCACCTGAATCGATAAGAGTCTCGGCGGCCCGGACCGGATCATTGAGCTCCGGCAACAGGGCGGACCTGAAGGCCACCAGCGGTTCTGACGGGGAAAGAAGACGGGTGATGTCCGATCCCCGGCCGCGGCTGAGGATCAGGGAATGATAACTGAGCGGGAATTCACGCTGCAGCCGGCCCCGAAGCGCCGAGGCAAGCATCTTGTTGCCGGAAAGTTTCGCGCAGTAATGCCGCCAGTAAAGCGAACGGGCCACAAAATCGCCGTCCTTCTGCTCGCTTAATTTTATGAGATATTTTTCGGCTTCAAGGCACCGGCCATTCCATATTCTAAGCAAACTGCCCCGGTATCTTGCCTTGTCGGAAGAATCCCCGTTCCCGCAGCGGTCTGCCTTGGCATAAAAGGCCGCCGCCAGATCAATGAACTTCGGATCCGGAAAAAACTCCTCCGCCTTGCCCCCCAGCGAAGCCGCCACTGCTGGCGGCACGCAACCGTCGTATCCAAGTACGGCCTCATGGGAGCGCCGGAGCGATTCCCACTTCGGAAAAAGCCGGAGCGCCCTGACAAGCATCCGTTCTGAAACCCCACCAAGCTTTCCGACATCCCCCTCCAGAAACCACCCGGCGATCTGACCCGCACCAGGACCTTCGTCATCAACAGCGCGTTTTTGCTTTTTCTCAGCTTTTGCATTTTCTTTTGCAATGCTTCTGGCGGCTGCCTGCGGACAAAGTAAGTTGTTCGGAATGGATTCCGAGCAGCTCGCGGACACTCCACGTTTTATTGCTCCCCGCTTCTGCGCCTTCCTCCGGTAATCGGCATATTCAAGAGCCTGCCGGTAAAGCGCTCCGCCATCACGGGCAAGTTCAGCGCCTTCAACATAAATACCCTTGATGTTTTTTGAAAGCACATCGGACAAGGGGATGAAACCCTGTCCCGCATCGCGCGGTTGCGGAGCCGAACCGCCCTCCTGACCGGCTGAAACGCCCGTCAGGACGCAGATTGCAACAACTGCTGATTTTATCTTTTTGCCAGATGACATCCGTGTCGTCCCGTCCAAAAGGTCAAATACCTTCTATAAGGTTAAAACAACCCGCAGGAGTTGTCCAAAAAAGGTTCCAGAATTCCAAAATATCTTCAAATCCATCCGGTTGACGCATACAATAAAACCATGCACCTGCTTGACCTGATGGCGATTCTCAGCATTGCGCTTGTGGCGACCAAACTTCTTGGCGGGCTTGCGGCAAAAATCGGCATTCCGCCCGTGATTGCAGAGCTGCTGGTGGGCGTGGCGATTGGAAATTTCGGAAGCGAATATGTACAGAAACTGCAGTCATCCGAAATCCTTTTGGGCCTCTCGGAGCTTGGAGCGCTGTTTCTCCTCTTCATTGTCGGACTTGAGACGAATCTAAAGGAGATGGCGAAAGTAGGCGTTGATGCCGCGGCCAGCGCCTTTGCCGGAGTGGCCGCGCCCGTGCTTCTTGGATTTATTTTCATTCCCTTTGTCGCAAACTACGAACTGAAGCATACGCTCTTCATGGCCGCGGCACTGTCGGCAACGAGCGTCGGGATCACGGCGCGCGTCCTGGGTGATTCAAAAATGCTCGGCAGCATTTCGGGCCGCATCATCCTAGGTGCTGCGGTTATCGACGATGTGCTCGGAATAATAGTGCTGGCCTCGGTTTCGGCGCTGGTCATGCAAGGGCATGTCACGGCCGGCGCGATGGGGCTGCTGCTGCTCAAAATCTGCGCCTTTGTCGCGGGCATTGCGCTTTTGAAAAGAATCCTTCCAAGATTTTTGAGGGGCATCAAACCGCTTGAGGTTTCAGGCAGCGTAACCATTCTTATGCTGTCGCTCTGCCTGGTTTCCGCCTGGGCCGCCGAAAAAGCCGGCCTTGCCGGAATTGTCGGCGCCTTCGCCCTCGGTGTCGCCCTCGATGACGTTCATTTCAAGGGATACCGTGAAGCCGAATCGCTGACGCTCGAGGGAATCATGAAACCCATTTCAGATTTCCTTGTGCCGGTTTTCTTCATCGTAATGGGCATGAATGTCAAACTGGGCGCGCTCGCGGAGAGAAAATCCATGATGCTTGCAATCGTGCTCACCTTGTGCGGCATCATCGGAAAGCTGGCCTGCGGTGCCGCGGTCCGCCCAAAAACCGTGAAAGCCGGCGCCGACAGGCTGCTCATAGGGCTTGGAATGATGCCGCGTGGCGAGGTGGGACTGATTTTTGCCGCGGTGGGAATGAAACTAGGGGTGCTTAACAACGCCGACTATGCCGCCGTGGTCGCAATGGTGGCGGTAACCACGCTGCTTGCCCCGTATCTGATGGCGTGGAGAGCCCGGAAAATCTAGCCCAGGGCTTCAGACCGAAGGCCAGGCTTTGCGCTTGAGGGCGCGTTTGCTGCGCTCAACCGCGACTTTGTGCTTCCGGGGAGCGCGCCCCTCTTTATAAGTCCTTGCCTTGTCCAGCCGTCTTTTTGCGTGTTTAGCGCCTAGTCTTTTTGCCATGATCAAAGTCCTTAACACAATCCTGCTCAACAGGGCAACTCTTGCATGCCGGGTTTCTGGCCTTGCAGTGCTTGCGCCCGTGAAACACAAGCAGATGACTGAGCGGGGTCCAGTCCTTCTCCGGCACGATTTCCATCATTTCAAATTCTATTTCGACCGGATCAACCGACTTTGTAAAACCCATGCGCCCCGTCACGCGGGCAAAATGCCGGTCCACCACTATACCGGGCCTGCCGAACGCATTGCCAAGCACGACGTTCGCGGTCTTGCGCCCCACCCCGCGAAGCCTGACAAGCTGCTCGATGGTCCGGGGCACTTCGCCGCCATGATCGCGCACGATCGCGATCGATGATTCCTTGATTGAAAGCGATTTGGCCTGGTAAAATCCCGTTGATCTGACCAGCTCCTGGATTTTTCCGATAGGAGCCGCCGCCATCTCGCGCGGTCCTGGATATTTTTTGAAAAGCGCCGGCGTTACAATGTTGACCCTGTCGTCGGTGCACTGGGCCGAAAGAATGGTCGCCACAAGAAGCTCATATGGACTGTTGAAGTTGAGACGGATTTTCGCTTCTGGAAATTCCTTTTTCAGGCCTGCAATCACACGAAGCATCCTGGGCTTCAGCTGCGTCTGAGCCATGCGGCGGTCCTTTCCGGCTCCAGCGCGTTCAAAAGCTGCGCGCGGGGCAACAGCATTTTCCGGGCTACTGTCACGCCGAAATGCGCCTCATGCAATCCGGCTTCGTCGTGAGCGTCGGCATTTATCGCGATCATGCAGCCGGTTTTGCGGACATGCGGCCCATGCCGCCAGTCAAGGTCAAGGCGCGCCGGATTGGCATTGATCTCCACTGCGACACCAGTGCGCGAAGCCTCCGCGATCAGGGCTTCGACATCAACATCATACGGTCTCCGTTCAAGAAGCAGCCGTCCGGTTGGATGGGCCAGGATGCGGGTGAACGGGTTTTTCAGCGCCTTCATCACACGCGCGGTCATTTCTTCGTGCGACATTTTGAACCCGGAATGAACGGACGCAACAACGAAATCCAGTACGGAAAGGATTTCCGGGCCGTAATCAAGGCTGCCATCGGCGCGGATGTCGCTTTCGATCCCGTGAAAGATCCTGATCCCCTTGTGGCGCTTCCGCACGGCTTCGACTTCTTTTGCCTGTTCCAAAACATCAGTGGGCTTCAATCCGCGCGCATAATGCGCCGACTGGCTGTGATCGGCGATGCCGATGTACCGGTAGCCCATGCGCGCGGCGGCCATGACAAGCTCCTCAAGCGCGAGCCGCCCGTCGGACCACGTGGTGTGATTATGAAACGTCCCTTGAACATCCCGTTCGCTGACAATATCCTCAAGCCGGCCCGCGCGGGCATGCTCCACGGCCCCGGCGCCCTCGCGCAGCTCGGGCGCAACAAACGGCACCCCGGCGTTTTTGAACCAATCCTCCTCGGACGCAAAACCGCCGGCCCGAGCGCCAAGCGCCTCCAAAAATTCCGGCGTCCCGGTGGATTTGACGAGCGCGGAACCGAAATCCTTCGTCGCCGCAAAATCCACCCGCACGGGCGCACCGGGCGAGCTGCTTTTCGAATATCCGGATACCGCCGCGAGCGCGGCCTTGCGCGCCTCTTCCTCGTGTTTTCGTCCGGGCGGAAGCTCGACCAGGAAATCAAGCGCCTCGACCGTCTCCAGCCGCCGCCTGAGCGTTCCTGTTTCACAAACCCTGAGCACGCCCGCGGCAGGATGCCTGCCCCGGTTCACGGCTTCCGCTATGGAGCGGATGATCAATCCGGAATGCTCAAGCGCATCAACCAGGCGCATCCGCCCTGCCGATGAAGAAACCAGCGCGATGCCGTCGAGAATGGTTTTTTGTGATTTTTCGCTGAAGCCCTTTACGCGTGCCACGCGGCCTTCGAGACAGGCCGCGGCAAGACCGTCGATCGATTTGATATGCAGTTCGGAGAGCAGGAGACGTGCTTTTTTGGGCCCGAGGCCCGGAATTTTAACCAGCTCAAGCAGCCCCTGCGGAAGATGCGCGATGAGTTCGGAGCGTGCGCGCGAAGTGCCGCTCAGCACGAATTCCGCGAGCACCTCGGCTATCGCCTTCCCCACCCCGGGGATTTCCGTGAAGGTCCCGTCCCGCGCACGGCGCTCCAGCTCCTCACCGGCGGTGGCGGAAATATTTTCCGCGGCGCGCTCGAACGCCCGGGTCTTGAACGGATTTTCGCCGCTGAGTTCAAGGAGCTTTGCCATATCGGCAAGCAGTGCTGCGGCCTCGGCCGGGTCCCTGTTGGGCATTGATTGATACATACCCCCAAAACAGGAAAAAGGAAAAAAATCGTGATATCCAGAAGCCATGTCCAGACAAAATCTCCTCGATTCCATACTCTCCTGTCCCACCGCCCCCTTCAAAGAGATGCATGTCGCGCGCGCCGTCACCGGCGCGCTTGACGCCGCCCATGTGCCGCACTTTGAGGACCCGCACGGCAACATCATAGTCGGCGCCGGTTCGCGCAAGGAGTACCTGCAGATCATCCGCCGACGTTCACACGAGCCGCTCCGGGTTTTCATGGCGCATATGGATCATCCGGGTTTTCATTGTGTCAAATGGCTGCGCAAGGGATCCAGAGTCCAGGCCGAGTGGCATGGCGGCGCGCCCTTCAAAAACATGCGGGGCACGCCGGTCTGGCTTGCAGATGCAACGGGATGGCTCGGCACCGGTCACATTGAAAGCGTCACGCAGGCGGGACACAGGCCGTCGATAGGAATGGCAATGATACTGCCTGACAAGCCGACCGCCAACCGCATCCGGGATCTTGATGCCGGGATCGGCAATGTTTTTGGCGGCTTCAGGTTCCGCAAAACACACTGGTCAAGCGGCAAGCTCATTCATACAAAAGCCGCGGACGATCTTGTCGGTGTTTATGCAATTACGGCGCTCGCGATCAAGCTGGCCCGCAAATTCCGCTTTGCGCAAAAAATGCACGTACCATTTATTGGCCTGGTTACAAGGGCCGAAGAAGTGGGATTTGTCGGGGCGATCGGACATTTTTCGCTTGGCTGGCTGTCCCGGGCCCGCCGTCCGGTTGTATGCATCAGTCTGGAATGCTCGCGCACGCTGCCGGGAGCGCGGATCGGCGAAGGCCCGGTGGTCAGGCTGGGCGATAAATTCACTCCGTTTGACGCCGCGGCAACGCAAATTCTTTCGCAAGCCGCCGCAAAAAACCTTCCGGGCCGGCACCAGCGCAAGCTCATGGACGGCGGCACCTGTGAAGCCACTCCGGCGATGGCCCATGGAATTCCGGCCATCGGCATTTCAATTCCGCTCGGCAACTACCACAACCAGCCGCTCGAAACCACCGGCGCGGCCGCCGCGCCCGAATTCGTGCACAAGGACGACATAAAAGGCATGCTTGATCTTTGCAAGGCGCTGCTTGTGCGCGGACTGCCCTGGGAAAAACCCTGGGACAAGAAGCGCAAAGAGCTTTCCGCGCTATTGAAAAGCTATCTGCCGCTTCTCAAGAAGCGGGCAGCTTGGCCGGAATCCGCGCGCACAGCGCCATCCCGCCAAGCGCAATCACCGCTGCCAGCACAAACACCCACCGGAACCCGCAGGCAACCCAGATATACCCGGACAAAATCGGGATCAGCATCGACACAACGTGATCGATCGTAAGCCCTACCGCCAGTGTGGGCGTGATGTCTGAAGGATGATCGGCGATTTTTTTCAAATAGGTTGTCCGGGCTATCCTGAGCGCAAAAAGCACGCTGTCGAGCACGTACGTCGCATACAGGAGCCACAGATCAAACGGCTTGGGCAGCAGATCGGACGAAAACGCATAAGCGAGACAGACCAGCAGCAGGAAAAACTCCTCGGTCACAAGCACTGCGCGCTCCCCCGCCCAATCAATGATGTCGCCAAGAAGCGGCCTGAATACCACACCGAGAGCGGCGGCCACAAAAAACAAAAGCGCCATCGTGCTCACCGGCACGCCATGGACCTTTATGAGCACCCAGGCGCCGAACACGATGAAGATCTGCTTGCGCACGCCAAAAAGGGCGCTAATCGCGTAAAAAAGGGAGTATTTGCGTTTAAACACGAACCTGCGGCTCCGCCCACCCTGCTCGTCCGCCATCCGGATACGAAAATACAAGACGCCGGCCACTATCGAACATAGCGCGGTTATCGAATAGAAAACGGCATAATTGTCCCCGAATAGTTTTGAAAACGCATAAATGACCGCCACTCCCGCAATCGTACCCAGGTTGCGCGCACCGCCGAACTGCCCGAGCCGGCGGCCTTCCTTTCCGCTCTTTGCCAGCCTGAGTCCGATCGGCCCTTCCACGGTAAATATAATGTGATCACCGACCGAACCGATGATGGTGAATGCCACAAGCCATGCATAAGACGGCGAATGAAACGCGAACCCGAGCGCACCGGCGGCCATGAAAAACATCGCCAGGGCCGCAATGCGCGTCTCCGTCCAGATCACGAGCATTGCGCCGGCTATGAAAAGCATCAAAAAACCAGGCAACTCACGGGGAAATTCCAGCCAGCCCCTGGACGCGGCATCAAGCTGGTGGACATCTGAAAGGAAATTGTTCATCGTCGAGGCAAGAATCCCGCCCGCGGCGCCGAAAAACACCGTTGCCAGAAGAGCATGAAGGAGATTTTTATTGGCTGCAAGCCGCTTCAAAAACAATACCCGAAACTGAACCCGCCCCACGGATCAAGACCGTCACCCCAGATGCCGTACAAGGCAAAACGGAACATGAATCCGGATGCGCTGCGGTTTTCGTACCCCGCACCGAACACCGGCATGACGGGGTAAGAAGGAAAATCAACATTGCCGGTCGCGGCACCCAGGTTCTTCACGCTGCCCGAATTGATCACGAAATCCACGCCAGCCGTGGCATAGATCGACCCCTGGGTCAGCATGAAATAATAATTGTAATAAAGCGGCAACAGATACGCCATCGTGCCGCCATCACCGCCGGTGGCGGTTTTTGTTCCGACCGTACCGAACCCCAACCCCACCGCCATGCTGTCAATCAAAGTGCGGTCGTAATTGACGCTCCACAAAAGCCCGCGCCCCATTGCTTCGAAACTTGCCGCATCGGGCTTGAGCGTCCGGGTGGAATCCGCCGCCATGGCCGATGAACAGAAAAAAAGAATAAACAATACAGGTCTCATCATCTGAGCATCTGCCGCGTCCACTCGTCGGAGTTGATATCGCCCCGGAACACAATCCAGAGAATGGTGGTAACAGCCAGCGTTCCGACCAGGCCCCAGAAATAATATTGAGCTATGCTTCTCTTGCGATGAAAATACCAGGCGATCTCGCCAAGAACAACCGCAAGAGGAATTCCCCAATACGGAAAAAACCGTATAGCAGCGAAAATGGTATGCATCCTATAGATTTTAAAGCACCGGGAAATTATTTCAATGCTTTTAACGCACTCACTTTATCGGTTCGCTCCCAGGTGAACTCGGGCTCGGCCCTGCCAAAGTGGCCGTAAGCGGCTGTCTTGGCGTAAATCGGGCGAAGCAGGTTCAGGGATTCGATTATTCCGGCCGGCCGGAGATGGAAAATCTCACGGGCAGCCGCATCAAGTTTGCGTAATTCGACCTTTTCAGTCCCGAACGCGTTGACCAGCACGCTGACCGGCTCGGCAACGCCAATGGCATAGGCAAGCTGGACCAGACACTTGTCGGCCAGTCCTGCGGCCACAATATTTTTTGCGACATAGCGCGCCATATAGCAGGCTGAGCGGTCGACTTTGGACGGATCCTTACCCGAAAACGCGCCGCCGCCATGGGCTCCATGGCCGCCGTAGGTATCAACAATGATCTTGCGTCCGGTAAGGCCGCAATCGCCCATCGGGCCGCCGACCACGAACCTTCCGGTCGGATTGATATAGAATTTGGTCTTGCTGTCCATCAGATTGGAGGGAACTGCCTTTTTGACCACCTCTTCAATGAGGGCTTCCTGGATCTGCTTGTGCGTGATGTTTTCATCGTGTTGTGAACTGACGACAATCGCATCAACGCGTTTCGGCTTGTCGTTTTCGTATTCGATCGTGACCTGTGTCTTGCCGTCCGGACGAAGCCATTTGAGCGTCCCGTTTTTGCGGACAGCCGTCAGGCGCATGGCCATTTTCTGCGCAAGATCGATCGAAAGCGGCATATGCTCTTCGGATTCATTTACCGCATAACCGAACATGATACCCTGGTCACCGGCGCCTTGTTCCTTCTGGTTGTGGATGCCCTGGCCGGTGGTTACACCCTGAGAAATATCCGGGGACTGGCGGTCAAGCGTTACAACAACTCCGCACGTCTTGTAATCAAAACCCTTTTCTGAAGCATCGTAGCCGATGCGCTTTACGGTCTCGCGGGCAATCTGCGCATAATCCACGCGGGTGTTGGTGGTCACCTCGCCGGCAATTACAATGAGGCCGGTTGTGACAAGCGTCTCGCAAGCCACGCGCGATTTGGGATCCTGCGCGATAAGCGCATCGAGAACCGAGTCGGAAATCTGATCGGCCATCTTGTCGGGATGTCCTTCGGTGACGGATTCGGATGTAAAAAGAAAGTTGTTGGACATGTGTCTCTCCTTTTTTTTGATATTGCCTGTCCTGATATCAGTCCTTGTGGATTGGGAACTTGGGTGTCGTGCCTTTGTTCTGCTCACGGCGTTTCCTCGCTTTGCCCTTGCGCGCTTTTCGGATTTTGCGTGCATTGCGTGTTTTTCCGGTTCTTGATGTCATAATTGGCCTCCAAATTATGTTGAATTGATTTTCTGCCCTCTAACAAGGGGTTTGTAAAGCGAAAAGGCAAAAAGGTGGTCACCACCTTTTGGTTCAGAGTTGCGTCATTTCACAACCTTCTGCCACCTTTTGGTTGGCATCAGTCTTGCTTTGTTCGAATGCATGGCCCGCATACCACTACAAAGAACCAACACACTTCCATATCACATCAATGCAAGAGTGAACAACCGTGAGGAATTTCACCTCCCTCTGAATATTTGCTGGGAATTTATGGGGCTTGAATGTCTTTTTCTAAATATTGTTTATGGGGTTGAGTTCCATGCGCTGGTATTGATGCCAAATCATTTTCATATGATCCTGACTGTTCCAGAGCATGATCTGGGCAAAGTAATGAACGTATTTATCAGCACAATTACTCGCATGTCGAATCTGAAATCCAGACGCTCCGGCCATTTATTCGGCGGTCCATATCACAGATCAGTGATTGACAGTTCACGTTACTTCGGACACGCCCTGAAATATGTTTACCGCAACCCGGTCCGGGCAAAACTTTGCACCCACGTCGAAGATTATCCCTACAGTACACTCCATGGACTTCTGGGATTCTCCCATTTACCATTTCCAATTCACTTTACGAGAACTGGAATGGAATTATCCCTTCCTGCCATCGAAAGTTTTGACTTACTCGATTGGCTTAATACACCATTTCCAAAAGAAGCGGAGGAATTGATCCGACAGGGACTCCGAAAAAGGGCATTTGATACAATAATGAATCGTAAAACACGAAGACCACTCGACCTTCTGAACCAACTCTTATGACGCACATCTCAACCAAAAGGTGGTGACCACCTTTTTTGGCCCTGCATTTGCACACGCTGGCCCCCATGAACGCTTATAAAATAATCCCGCTGTTTATAATTTTAACAACATCCGCCGCTCATCCTGCCGCTCATTCCACCGCACATCACGCCACCTGTCCCTCCTGGAGCGAAGCCGTTGAAAAACCGCCGCTCATGCTCGGCCTTGGCGAGCAGCGGCTGGCAAGAACCGGACGCATCGCAAGATTCTCGGCCGGCGGCGCGGCCATCAGGGCCACGATCCCGTCTGACGGATCGAGCCTGCTCATAAAGGGCGCGGCCCCCGGACAAACGGATCTCTGGGTCTGGAAAACGGACTGCACGGTCGAACGAAGAACGGTGATCGTGGCAAAAAACAGCCAGCAGGAAACCAGTCCCGCCCTTGTAACGGCGCTTTCCAGGCTTGACGAGGCCGAGATCATCACTTCCGGAGCCGGAGTGATAATCCGCGGCAGCATATCCTCGATGAACGAGGCCGCACGGGTGAAAGCCATCGCGCGCGCCTTCCCGTCCGGGGTCCGCGACGAAACCGCCATGACCCCCGCCCTGGTCGATTCAGGCCATGCAAAAATATCCGGATGGCTGCGCTCAAGCAGAAACGCCGGCCGCATCCGCGCCGAACGCGTCGGCGGCAGTTTGCTCGTGCGAGGCGCCCTTGGAGAGCCGCACGAACGCTCGGCGGTCGAGAAAAAAATCCTGTCCATCTTTCCGCCTGCGGATGTTGTTCTCGAATCAATGCCGGACGGCTCGCCCACGGTGCATTTCCAGGTCTTCCTGCTCGAAATTAAAAAAAGCATTTTCAACTCTTTCGGCCTGAGCTGGCCCGCGTCCATCGAGGGGGCGATCAGCGTCTCAGCCAAGGGGGTTTCGCAGGGACTGGCGCTGAGCGCCGGCATCGAGGCGCTGGAAGGCGAAGGCCTGGCGCGCATCCTCTCGCGACCGGAGCTTGTGGTAAAAGCCCCGGGAGAAGCAGAGCTGTTCGCGGGCGGCGAAATCCCGATCAAAGTGAAAACAAAAAACACAACCACCGTCGTCTGGCGCGCGTACGGCCTCACGCTCAAACTCAAGATATTGCAAGCTGCCGGAGTGCGCGTCCGCCTTGAAATCGGCACAGAAGTCAGCCATCTCGATCTTGCAACAGCGGTCGAAGATATTCCGGGCATCAAGTCCAACAAGATGCGCACCATCGTGGACGCCTCGTTCGGCTCGCCGCTCTTGTTGTCCGGCCTGCTGCAGGAAGACACGCGCGAGCAGGCCCGCGGTCTGCCATTGCTCAAACGCCTGCCGGTTCTTGGGGCGCTCTTCGGCTCGGAAGATTATCTGAGCGAACGGTCGGAACTTGTGGCCATCCTTCTGCCGCTTGACCGTCCGCCGAGAACGGACACCTCGGCCTTCAAGCCGCGTTTTGCGCCCGCGGGCCCCATGCCCCCTCCGCGCAACTGGATCGACCCCGAAACCGAGCGCGAGCTCAGAAACTCCCCGGAATACCCATGGAACGCCTTGCGCTGATCGAAAGCCCCGGGCCGGGCGGAGTGCCCGGTCCTGACGACACGCCCGGATGGCTTTGCGCGCTTCTCGAAAATACGCGCGTGACCGACATCTGCATCAACGGCACGTCCGCAATATTCGCTGACAGCGGCGACGGAATGCGGAAAATCCCCACCGGTGCCGTCTGGGACAATGATGCCATGATGCGCTGGACGCTTGCCCGGCTTTCGCTTGCCGGAAAGACCTGGGATGCGCGGCATCCTTTTGCAGACGCGTGCATACCGCCCTGCCACCGTCTTCACGCGGCTTTTCCGCCTGTATCGGGCCCCGGCATGCTGCTTTCGCTCCGCAGACTGCCGGGGCTGGCCCGGAACAACAGCATCGTGCAAAATACTTCTGCGGAGCGGATTGCGAGATGGGGCGCGGGCAACGGGCATTACCAGGCCCTGGTCGAAGCGACCATCCGCGGAGACTCGATAATAATTGCGGGCAGCACCGGAAGCGGCAAAACCACGCTTGCCTGCGACCTGCTCTCCGAAGTTCCGCCCGAAGAGCGGATAATCGCGCTCGAAGACACCCAGGAACTCTCCCCGGTGCATCCCCATTTTTTGAGTCTTGCGAGCCGGCCGCCGAACGCCGACGGCTGCGGCGAAATCACGCTGCGCACCTTGCTTCGCCAGACACTAAGAATGCGCCCGGACCGGATAGTGCTGGGCGAGTGCCGCGGCGCCGAAGTGCTTGATCTTCTGCAGGCCATCAATACCGGCCACCGCGGAGCCATGGCTACACTGCATGCAAGTTCACCCCGGGACGCGCTGCGCAGGATTGAACTCTTGTGCCTGATCGCCTCGGGCGGCTCGATTCCGTCCGCGCTGGCGCGCGAGCTAATTGCATCCGGCATCCAATGGGTCGCGCATATCGGGCGCCATGGCCCCGCACGCATTATCAAGGAGCTCTGGCAGATCGCGGGCCGCGAGGGGGACACCATCCTGATGCGGAAGGTTTAAGCTGGACTCCTGCCTTGTTTGCATGCAAAAGTTTATGTCATATGGAAGACAACCAGCCAGCTTCGACGACACCGGCGGCCAGCCAGGCCGCGGCCCGGCCTTCTTATAGCCGCGCCACACTGCGCTACATCAATTCAATGAAATTTTTTGGCGTTGTTTATATAGCCGTCGGACTTGCGTTCTTCTTTATTCCAAACCAGCTTTTTTATGTCATGAATCTTCCGACAAAACTCGGCCTGCTTGAGCCGATAGCGGAATCCGCAGAACGCTTCTGGCTCGTGATGACCTCAGCCATGATGGCCATGCTGGCGGCGCTCTCCTTCCTTGCCGCGGAATCGCCCGGAATCCGGGGATATGCGCTGGTGCACATCCTTTCAAAAACGGTTTCCATCGCCGGATTTTTATATGCCTTCATCAATCACGGACATTGCCTTGCGTATCTGATCGGTGCCGCAACCGATCTTCCGATAGCGCTTTACGTGACCTGGATCACCATCGCAAACGCACGCACGGGGACACATGAATAACGCGGGAACCGCTCATCCCAACGCCCCCTGGTGGAACACCCTGTCCGCCGAAAGACAAAGCGGGTTCCAGGAAGTCTGGTTCCTCAAACTCAACAGTCCCGTAACCGGCAACGCGCTGTGGATCAGGTTCACGCTCCTTTCGAGTATAAACGGATTCCGCAGGATCGCGGAAACCTGGGCCATACTTTTCAAACGCATCGAAGGCGGCGACACAGCCAAAACCGCAGTAAAAGAAACTTTCGACCTTCAGGCCTTCACCAGCGAAAGAAGTGACGGCGGCCTCACGCTGAAGCTTGGCGGCTGCGAGCTGAGCGACACGCATACAAAAGGCGTCATCAATTCCAAGGGCCGGAGCATCCGGTGGAATCTTTCGATCCGGCCGCGCGCCGACACGGTTTTCGATTTCATCCCCCGGGTTCTTGCCGGGCTTGGCATAGTCAGGAACAAGGCGCTTACCGTCCACGAAGACCTTCTTTTTTCGGGTTCCTGCGAAGTCGGCGGCGAAACCTTCACCTGGACCGACGCCCCCGGAATGCAAGGACATCTTGCCGGACCCCGTAACGGCCACTCCTGGGTGTGGGGCCACTGCAACATGTTCTTCAATGACCGCGGCGAGCCGGCGGACGTCGTTTTTGACGGACTGTGCGGACGTTCGCGCATAACCCCAGCTCTTGCCTCGCCACAACTTGGCACCTTCTTCATCAGACATGGCGGGGTGGATCATCGTTTCAACTCGGTCTGGCACAGCCTCCGTTCGCGCTCATCGCATACCGGCAACGAGTGGCACTTCCAGGCCGACCGCGGCGAGCTGTCGTTCCGCGGACACGCGCGCGCAAAACACCGCGACTTTGCCGGCGTCACCTACGAGGACACCGACGGTTCATATCTGTACTGTTACAACTCCAAGGTGTCGGAAATGAATCTTCTTGTTTACCGTCGCGGAAAGCTTGAGGCCACCTTCAACGCCCCTGGCACGGCCTCGTTTGAAGTGGTGACGCGCACGAAAAACCCGTATGTTCCGCTTTTGATCTAACAGAGCCTTGTGCTGAGCAAAAACGCCGGCATGGTGCAAAATCTGAAATAAGTGATCGACCTTGAAACCACCTTGTCCGTGCCGGCCAGCCTGAGCGTGCCATAGCAGGTTGTGTGCGTGACGGGCAGATTCCAGGGCCAGAGATTGACCTTCTCGCCGGTATACTCGTATTTTTTGCCGTCAACGTCGAACGCAAAAGTATATCTCAGCTTGCGCTCGGTAAAATATTTGAGTTCGAGTTTGCCCTTCATCGGCGCATCCTTGCAAAGCCCCTCGATCGTCACCGTTCCGGAAAGATGGTTGCTCATGAAATCCCGGGACCAGGGGTTGAGCCATTTTGTAATATGCCTTGTTCCCCAGTTGGCGCGGAATTCCATGAACTTCTTCCCGTCCGGACCGTGACCGGGCGCGAACTCATGCTCGCCGGTCATGACTTCGTCCAGCGAAAAACCAAGGCGCCGCTCCCGGACCATTTTTTTAAACGCCGCGCACCTGCCGGGCCGTTTGGGAGCGCCAAGGGCTTCGGGTGTTTTGCCCAAAAACCAATAAGCCACCTTGCTCACGATGCAGGGCACGAACGGAATGAACCGCATGTAATAGCCAACATAGTTGAACACGTTGACCATCTCGATGCGCTTCCCTTTGACCGCGGCCCGGAACACCTTGCGCGCGACGGTCTGCGGTTCGTTGGCGAAAAAATGCATGTATTTTTTCACCATTTTTGCGCCAAAGGTGTCAGTGCTCATGGTGTCGTAAAAATGCGTATTTACAAGATATGGATATACCGTGGTGACCTTGATGCCCAGCGGTGCCAGCTCATAATGAAGTATTTCTGAAAATCCACCCGACGCCAGCTTGGTCACGGTATATGCGCCCCAGGTCGGCAGCCTGAAAAACGCCTGCCCGGACGAAACATTCACGATCTGTCCCTGTCCCTTTTTGATCATCCCGGGCAGAAATGCATAAACATGGTGAAGCGTGCCCCAGACGTTGACGTTAACAAGACTTTCCCAGGTGTCGTAGGATGTTTCGCAAAAATCACCAAGATACCCGATGCCGGCATTGTTGATCAGGATGTCCACGCTGAGATTTTTTTTGTCGATATCGCGGGCCATATGCCCGACCTGGCCCCTGTCCGACACATCAACAACATAAGTCAGCACGTTCGCGCCGAGTTTTTCGCATTTATCAGCGGTTTTTTTAAGATCTTTTTCGTTAACATCCGTAAGAATGAGTTCCGCCCGCGCCCTTGCAAACTCAAGTGCGGTATAATACCCGATGCCGCTTGCCGCCCCTGTAATGAGGACGGTCTTGTATCTGACGTTTTTCATATGTTCTTACAATAGCAAACGGCTAAAACAATTCAAGCTGGTCCGGACATATATCTTCACGAGGCAAATCTTCCTCACCCGCCAGGATTTCCTCCTTTGTGAAGGGGGTTCTGTCGGTGTGGATCACATAAAACGAGTTGAGGGGATGTCTTTTCTTCAAAATCCTCACCGCCTCGATGATGAGCGCGATATTTGCGGGATCATCGTCCGACATGCCGAAGCGGTGCATGGAACTCGGTCCGTATTTTTTCATGGCACTGCCGACGCATTTGATGATCGCCTTTTTCTTGAGCACGGCTGTTGAAAGACGCTTGCCGCGATCACCGAGGCCGCGGCGCACGGCGCTGTTTGAAACCGGAAAAACATCAAGATAGTTGGGTTCGGCGGGCAGGAATCCTTCTTTTACCAGCAGGGAAATACCCTGCTTGATCGTATCGGGATGATGCCCTCTTGCGGTAATGAGTGAAACCGGACGGGCATTGTAAACCGCATAATAAAAACAATCCCAGGACGGCCCCTTCCAGAGATAATCGGGCCGCGCCAGGGCGGCGGCCACATCCTCGACAAAAAACTGCGGCCGTCCGCGCTTTTTTTTATTATCCCTGAAGCGCCTGAAGCTTCCGTTCAGATCATCGGTATCCACCCGGAAATCCTCATATTCACCGGGTTTTCCGAGTAAATGCTGGATTTGTGCAAATTTTGCGGTGCCCAGCGCAAGTTCTTCGCCCGTCTGCCTGTGAAAAATATAAATCGGGGTTGAAAGATGCAGCACGTTGTCGTCAATATCGAAAAAGTAGAAGCTCCTGCCGCCGTGCTTTGAGTTCCTGTCGGGATCCTTTGCAAGACGCAAATCAAGATCAAGCTGGGTCGGCTTCATAGCACTCCTGCAACAGCACGCGCCTCATCAACAACCCGGTAGTGATACCGCGGTTTTTTCATATGCCCGGCCTGAACGGGCGCAATCCTGCGCGCCGCCGTGCGTTTGATGATCCTGACCGCCCCGGCGACGCCAAGCGACGGATTTACCGCGAACATGCGCGCCGCCACGCGGGCAACAAACGGCGAAGCCATGGAGGTGCCGCTGTCGGTGTCAAAAGCGTTTTTGGGATCATCCGCCGTTTCAACCGGCACGGCCGAGAGAATATCCTGCCCGGGCGCGAAGATATCGATGAATTTGAGTCCAAAATTTGAAAAATCAGTCAAAGCCCCGCTGTCATCAACCGCCCCGACACATAAAACATTCGGCGCATTGATCTGGCACGGATATCTGGCGGCCGCCGCCGAGATATCTTTTTTGTCATTGCCGGCCGCCGCGACAAAAAGAATCTCCCGCGCCTCCGTACGCATGAGTTTTTCCAGCGGCGCAAAATATTTTTTGACCAGGGCCAGCGGGATTCCCAGCGAATCATCCGGCATGTACATGATACTGATGTTGATAACGCGGATCATGGGGCCCTTCGTGCGGTTCCACGCCACCGCATGTTCAACCGCCCGCTGCAGATAGCCGATTCCCTCGCGTAAAAGAGCCGCGTCGTCCGTGGCTGCCGGTCCATCGCGCCGGAGTGTCGCGGAATTTTTCGAAACCGGCAGCACGCGATACGGAACAATGCCGATGTCCGCACAGCCGCGTACGGCGATTCCTGAAACATGCGTGCCATGGGCAAGATAGAATTTTTCGGCCCGCCGGTCGCGCGTGCCCGTTGATTTCAAAAAAACGGCATAAAACGGAAAACCGTCCATGCCGGTGAAATCATAGCCCAGGAAATCATCGACAAAACCGTTGCCGTCGTCATCAAGACCGGCGCGCCCGTGAAGCTCGGAATCATTATAATGCATGGCCGGCACAAGCGCCGGATGGGTGTAATCCACGCCCGAATCAAAAACCCCGATCAGCACCTTGTGCCGTCCGGGAACTGTGATTGAAAAATCCGGATTGACGGTTTTCCATTCACTTGAACCGGGCGAAAACCACTGGTCTTCGACGCCAAGGCACCCGCAACAAGCGGAAAGCAAAACCCCGACTGCAACCGAACGGAGTATCATGGCAACAACCTCAATCCCATAACACCATGCATTATCACTCATCCGCCCGCTTTTCCAGACGCCCCTTCGCGCAGCCCGTTTCACGCCGGTGTTTGACTGGGCGGCACGAATACTGGTATTGATCCCTCAATATGGACAAACCACAAGCTGTTGCAGTGCTGACTCCGCACGAGATACGCGAGCGTCTCGCCGGAATGAAACTCAAGCTCGATTTCCTCCGGAGTTCACTTTGACCTGGCGGTCAAACAAAAACGCATCCAGGAAATAACGGATCAATCAACGCAGGACGGCTTCTGGCAGGACAACCGCAAGGCGCGCGCCCTTTCGCAGGAAAAATCCAGGCTCGAAAGCGAAGTGAATGACTTCATCTCGCTTGAGCGCGACATGAACGACGCCCAGACGCTTTTTGATCTCTCGCTTGAAGAACGGGATGATTCGGTTCTCAAGGAAACCGGCGAACTGGTGGACCGTCTTGTCGTCAAGTTCGAACAGGCGGAGTTCCGCAAAATGCTTTCCGAGGAAGCCGATCCCAAGAATGCAATCCTTACAATCAACGCCGGCGCCGGCGGCACCGAGTCGCAGGACTGGGCGCAGATGCTGCTCCGGATGTACCAGCGGTGGGCGCAGGACAAGGGTTTCAAGTTTGAAATAATCGACGCCCTGCCCGGCGAAGAAGCGGGCCTCAAGAACGCAACCTGCACCGTCTCGGGTTCCCACGCCTACGGCCTCATGAAATCGGAGGCGGGCGTGCACAGGCTTGTCAGGATATCGCCTTTTGATTCGAATGCGCGCCGGCACACGTCCTTTGCGAGCGTTTTTGTAACTCCGGAGGTGGATGAAGATTTTGAAGTCGTTATCAATCCCGTGGACCTCCGCATCGATGTATACCGCTCCGGGGGCAAGGGGGGACAGGGCGTCAACACCACCGACTCGGCGGTGCGCATTACGCATCTTCCGACCAACATCGTGGTTGCCTGCCAGCAGGAACGCTCGCAGATCAAAAACCGCGACCTTGCCATGAAAATCCTGCGCTCGCGGATCTATGAACGGCACCTTGAAGACGAGCGCAAAAAGCAGGCCGAGATCGAAAACACCAAAAAAGACATCGCCTGGGGCAGCCAGATACGCTCCTACGTCCTTCATCCCTATAAACTCGTGAAAGACCACCGTACCGGATTCAGCGTCGGCAACGCCGACAAGGCGCTGGACGGCGACCTTGACGGCTTCATCAAGGCGTTTCTCACGTGCCGCATTACGGGCGAATGGGCGCGGGGCGGCGCAGCAGACGACATCTGATATTGTCAGGACTTCTTTAATTGATTGTCAACGGCCCGGTAGTTCTTGGCGGGGACCGGACTGCGGGAATATCATCGGTACCATGGTGATGAAATACATCTTGCTTGTCGAGGACGAAGAAGAACTCGTGGAGTTGCTTTCAATCGCCCTGAAAGACTCGGGCTACAGGGTGCTGACAACACCCAGGGCGCCTCAAGCCCTCATGATGTGCATGAACCAGAAGTTTGATTGCATAGTCCTTGATATCAAGCTTGCCCAGGGAACCGGTGATCTGATCGTGGACGGAATCAGAAAACCCAAACACCTGAACGAAAAAACACCAGTGATCATTACAAGCGGATATCTTGACCAGGACCTGGTCAGGAACATCGCTGGCAAGATTCACGGCGTGGTGGTCAAGCCTTTTGATACCGAAAACCTGCTCCAGCGCATTGCGGTGCTTTGCGGCAAATAAGCGGATTTTGATCGGGATAAGCCGCAAAGTTTCGAAAAATTAAACTTCAAGGCTTATCCCCCGAAGGACGTGGCCCTAAGTTTAATTTTTCGGAACTTTGCGGCCCACCTTATTTATATGCATTCTTGCCAAAATTGCCGGTTGAATTCATATTGATATGCATGATTGAACTCAAAAATGTTTCAAAGGAATATCTCCTCGGCACAGTCCGCGTTCCGGCCCTGAAGGACATAAGCCTCACGATCGGCAGCGGGGAGTTTACGGTCATCGCCGGCCCGTCGGGCAGCGGCAAAACCACGCTTCTCAATCTGATCGGCTGCGTGGACACCGCAAGCGCCGGCACGGTGTCTGTTGCCGGGCAGGACACCTCCAAATTGCACGAGACAAAACTCACCGATCTCAGGCTCCATACGCTGGGATTCATCTTTCAGACCTTCAATCTCATCTCCGTTCTTGACGTATACGACAACGTCGAGTTTCCGCTCCTGCTGATGAAAAACCTTTCGAAACAGGAACGGCGGGAACGGGTCCTGTACTTTACAAGCAAGGTCGGCCTCGGCGGGCATCTCAAACACCGCCCCGGCGAGCTTTCGGGCGGACAACGGCAAAGGGTTGCGATCGCGCGCGCGCTGGTCACCAGACCCAAAGTGGTTCTTGCGGACGAGCCCACCGCGAATCTCGACTCGGCCACGGGCCAGGGCATCATTGACCTGATGAAAAGCATAAACGGGAGCGAAAAAACGACCTTTCTGTTTTCCACCCACGACCAGAGCATCATGCAGCAGGCCAGACGCGTGATCCGGCTGCACGACGGAATGCTCACCGGCGAGGGGGGCAGCTGAGGTGATCCACTTCAAGATAGCGCTTCGCAACGTGCTGGCGCAGAAATTCAAGACCGCCGTGATCGGCATCATCATAGTGTTCGGCACCGTGCTTGCGATTGTGGGCAACGCTTTTGTGGATGCCGTCTCCTCCGGCATGGAGCGCAGCCTGATAAGCAGCATAACGGGCCATATCCAGATTTTTTCAAAGGACGCCAAGGAAAAGCTGAGCGTGTACGGCACCTCCGAGGGCGGCGTTTCGGACATCGGGCACGTAAATGATTTTCTGCGCGTGCGCGACACGCTGATCCGGAACATTCCGGAGATAAAAGACATAATCCCGATGGGTTCAAACATGGCATTCTTCAGCCCCGGCAACATAATGGATGTCCGGCTTGAAGAGCTGCGCGCGCTGCTCAAACCCCCAAAACGTGACACCGCCCGTATTCACGCCCTCAAAAACCATCTGCGCGCGATGGTATCGGACATAAACGACGACTTCCATAACAACGTGGAAAAAGCCTCGCTCTTTGCGCAGGACAACGACTTCAAAAACGCCCCGGCCGATATCGCAAAAGCAACGGCACCGGGGTTCTGGACCGGGTTTGACTCCGGCGGCGAACAAAAAATCGAGTTCCTCGCCAACCGCATCGCGCCGCTCATTTTTGACGACAACGTGCTCATGTTCCATTTTTTCGGCACCGTCCCGCAGGCGTTCGCCCGGGAGTTCGGACTTTTTGAAATCGCAAAAGGCTCCATGATCCCGCCCGGAATGCGCGGGTTTTTGTTCGGCGATTATTTTTATGAAAATTACGTCAAACACCGCATCGCCCGGCGCCTCGACAGCATAAAACGCAAAATCGAGAAGGACGGACAGACCATCTCGCGCAGCAAGGCGCTCCAGGATCTTGTAACCGCCAATGTCTCGCAGGCGGCCGAAATCTATTCACAGGTCAGCCCCGACGAGGCGCGCAAGCTGGTCCCCGCCCTTCAGCGCATCACCGGCAGCGGGGACAAGGGGTTCCGGGAACTGGTCGCGGGTTTTCTCAGGACGACCGACGCTGATTTTGCGGACCGTTACCGGTTTTTCTATGACCACATCGCCCCGCACATCGTGCTTTACCGGGTGAAGATCGGGGAGATCTTCCCGCTTACGGCAATAAGCAAATCCGGCTACACGTCGTCGGTCAATGTCAAGGTCTACGGAACCTTCCAGTTCAAGAGTTTTGAAAGCTCCATGATAGCCGGCAATTTTTCGATCGTGGACATGATCTCGTTCCGTGAAATGTACGGTTTTATGACGGCCGAGAAAAAAGAACAGTCCAAGGCGCTTGAAAAGGAAATGGGCATATCCAATTTCGGGCGCGACGAAATGGAATCGATGTTCAGCAAGTCGGCGCCCGCCGCAGCCCCGAACAACGAACCGGACTCCGCCCTCATCTCGAAAATGAAATCAGCCGCCGCCGCGGCCCTGGGGCGGAAACAAAACGTCATCGGGCAGGAATACAGCAAAGAAGACTTCGAAGGCGGGCCGTTTCCGCACGCCACGGTGATT